>OLYK01000041.1_pt1 | contig 24036 bp, 18 predicted proteins | sample 1673651 | NCBI WGS metagenome assembly OLYK01 (sample SAMEA103958118, study PRJEB25191) | human gut metagenome | reverse complement strand
TGCAAATTTAACACTTTCCACAAAATTTATGCACCGGGATTTCGGCTTGACCCGTAAATTTCGCCTTTCCGGGTCAGTTCATTACAGATTTCCATTCCTCACTACACGGGGCTCCCTCCCAGACATCAATGATTGCCGGGACTGATTGCGAGATACTGCGTGTGCCGTTAAAAATTTTCAAGGAATTCCTTTCCCCCTCGATGCTCGACGAATACACGTCGCTGTTCAATATGGTATTCATGCGGTTGCTCAATCTCTACCGCAAGTCGCCCCGGCAGCGTTATGTGGCATTGTGTGAACAATATCCCCAAATTGTCGAGACCGTTACATTGAAAGATTTGTCCTCCTTCCTGTTAATTACTCCCAACCATCTCAGCCGTATCAGACGAGAACTCGCAAAAAATCCGAACAAAAACATCGAAAAATAAGGCAGCCTATACATTTGTCAAGACTAAATCCATATACTCCTGTTAACTTTGCCGTCGGTAAGGTTCCGACCTCTCCACGAGATTTTGGAAAACAAGAATAGACTATATGAAGAAGTTAATTTTAGTTTCATCGATTATCATTCAGTCGTGCATAGCATTCGCGCAGAATTGCTGTGTGAACGACACTATTGTAAGAGAAATTCAGTTCCCTCTGACTGAACAGGACACCGAAACCATATTCTTCTATTTCAATAATAAATGGATTCCAGGGGCATATCCTGATATGGTACCGACTGACTCCATTCAAAAGATGGAAATAAAAAACGATGAGTATGGAAATCGCGCTGTCTTTTTAACCGTATCGCCCGAAACTCTTGCTCAATTAAAAACAGAAGCGCGAAAAATCTGGGTAAACCTTGACACTCGCTGTGAGTTTCCCGGGGGCAACGGTAAATTAAAAGAGTGGATTGAGGAAAATATCCGTATTCCCGAAGGCTTCAAAGGTAGCGAACGAGTATTGGTTAGATTTACCGTTCATCCTGACGGCTCAATCAGTGACCCGACGATTATTCGTCGACCGAGCAAAAACGAGGCTGTCAATCAAGAAGCATTAAGGCTTGTGAATGCGTTACCCAAATTCCGCGTTAAATACTATACTCCCCAAAAGAAAAGCTTTAGCTCCTTCATTTCCATCACTTTCAAAGAGCCGGGTGCGATATTTATAAGAGGAGGTGAAAGCTCCTTCATTAATCAGTTTCCAACAATTAAAGCAGAAATCAAGCAATTATATGAAAATTTGGTCTTTGGCACTACAAAGAATCTGGATTTCAATATTGCCGACATTTGTACTGCCGAGTTTATCCAGCGTCTGGAGAAAGCCAATGGTTTCGACTCCAAATGTTACGCAACGTGGCTTTTAAGGTCGGGTATGCAAGATGGCGATGACACCCCTTCTCACATTATATCCATCGTCACCGGTGCAGACAACACCGTTATCGTTAATTGGTCAGATATGGGACATTTAGGTTCTACCACATTCTATATGACAGAATCTGATGGAAAGTGGAAAATCAACAATGCGTCAGTCCCGGAGGGATATGATCCATTATAATATCATACCGCATCGGCATCTCTGACAATAATGCCAGAGTTCAAGACAACAAAATAAAATTGCAGTTAACTTATTATAAGTTAACTGCAATTTTATTTTGTTGTCTTGGAAGGGGATTCGTATCAATTGCCCATTTCAGACAGGAATTTGATACGCATCAGGCGTATTTCCTCCTCGGAGTAATCATTGCCCAACTCCTTGATTGCCTCGTTGAGCGAGTCTGAGTCAGCCTCCTTGAAGTATTCGAAGATGTCCTCCTGATGATCGTCGTCGATAACCTCGTTGATGAAATAGTTGATGTTGATTTTCGTACCTGCATAGACGATGGCCTCGATTTCGTCGAGAAGCTCGCCAAACTCCATACATTTCGAGTTGGCCAGCTCGTCAAGGTCAATCTTGCGGTCGATAGCCTGGATGATGGAGATTTTGATGCGGCTCTTGTTGGCAACCGAGCGCACACGGAGGTCTTCCGGACGTTCGATTTCATTCTCCTCCACATGGGTCTTGATTACCTTGATGAATTCCTCGCCGTAACGTTTGGCCTTCCCTGCACCGACACCGGTGATGTTGGCAAGCTCCTCGATGGTGATGGGATATGTGGTCGCCATCGCCTCAAGCGAAGGATCCTGGAAAATCACATATGGAGGCAGGTTGAGATGCTTGGCAATCTTCTTGCGCAGGTCTTTCAGAATCGAATACAACTCCGGATCGACCGCGCATGAGGCACCGCTCTTCACTACAATCTCCTCCTCTGCTTCGGAAAAGTCATTGTCCTCGACAACCTTGAAGGCGGTCGGTTTCTTGTAATACTTCTTCCCTTTGTCTGTAAGGCGTATCAGGCCGAAGTTCTCCACATCCCGGTCAAGATAGCCGGCGATGGTTGCCTGGCGGATGACAGAGTTGAGAAACTTGCGGTCGGTTCCCTGGCCGCAGCCAAACACCTCCAGCTCGTTATGTTTATAAGTCTTGACATCGTTGGTTTCCCGTCCGACAACGACATCGATAATGTGTTCAGCCTTAAATTTCTCTTTCAGGGCCATGATGGTTTCCATCACGGCGCATAAGTCTTCTTTAGCGTCCACTTGTTTCTTAGGATTTAGGCAGTTGTCACAGTTCCCGCAGTTCTCTTCGCTGTATTCCTCCCCGAAATAATGGAGGAGGGTCTTGCGGCGACAGACCGACGACTCGGCATAGCTGGCCGTTTCCTGCAGCAGATGACGGCCGATTTCCTGCTCGGCCACTGGCTTTCCTTGCATGAATTTCTCAAGCTTCTTCAGGTCCTTGGCGGAATAGAACGTCAGGCACGCCCCCTCCCCGCCGTCACGGCCTGCGCGGCCGGTCTCCTGATAATAGCCCTCGAGCGACTTGGGCATATCATAGTGGATGACATATCTGACATCCGGCTTGTCTATGCCCATTCCGAAAGCTATGGTGGCAACGATGACATCCACCTGCTCAAGCAGGAAAGCATCCTGGTTGGCCGAACGCGTGGCGGAATCCATACCTGCATGGTATGGGAGCGCTCGTATGTTGTTAACCTTCAGAAGCTCGGCCAGCTCCTCCACTTTCTTTCGGCTCAGACAGTATATGATACCCGACTTCCCTTCGCGGGCCTTGATATACTTTATGATGTCACGGTCGATTGTCGATGTCTTGGGGCGAATCTCATAGTAAAGATTGGCCCTGTTGAATGACGATTTGAAGACCACGGCATCAGTCATGCCGAGGTTCTTCTGTATGTCGTGCTGCACTTTCGGTGTGGCCGTGGCGGTCAGGGCAATCACGGGGCGCTGCTGGATTTCATTTATAATCGGGCGTATGCGCCGGTATTCCGGACGGAAATCGTGACCCCATTCCGAAATGCAATGGGCCTCGTCGACCGCATAGAACGATATGGGAACTGTCTTTAAAAATTCAATATTCTCTTCTTTGGTGAGTGATTCCGGAGCGACATACAGAAGCTTTGTCTTGCCGGAAACGACATCGGCCTTTACCTGATCCACCGCCGACTTGTTGAGCGACGAGTTCAAGAAATGGGCCACACCGTCGTCAGCCGAGAAGTTGCGCATGGCATCGACCTGATTTTTCATCAAGGCTATCAGGGGAGAAATCACAATAGCCGTCCCTCCCATCAGTAACGAGGGGAGCTGGTAGCACAGCGATTTTCCCCCGCCCGTGGGCATAAGGACGAAAACGTCGTTGCCCTCAAGGAGCGACAACATGATTTCCTCTTGGTTGCCTTTGAATTTGTCGAAGCCGAAGTGCTGCTTCAGGGCATTGGCAAGTTGTTGCTTTGTAGTCATGGGAATCTTAAGGTTAGAGAGAAAGACTAATTTTCGGAGAGAAAACCGGGGGCCATGCCAGGGACAAACCGGTTACGGCCCACGGATTCAGAGGTTATCATTTTCAGGCCTCCTTAACCGCTCCCTTGTTAAGCTCGAAATGAGACTTGCGGAGCTTTTCGACCACATAATCGCCGGTCACCTCGAAGCTCTTGGCCTCGGCTGACGGCAGCTCATACATGGCGTCAATCATGACCGTCTCGACGATAGCCCTAAGGCCACGCGCGCCAAGCTTGTACTCTATCGCTTTGTCGACAATCATATCAAGCGCGTCGGGAGTGAAAGTCAGCTCCACTCCGTCCATCGCGAAGAGCTTGCGGTATTGGCGGGTAATGGCGTTCTTAGGCTCTGTCAGCACCCGCCGGAGCGCGTCACGGTCGAGAGGATCGAGATGGGTAAGAATCGGCAGACGGCCAATGATTTCAGGAATCAGGCCGAACGACTTCAAATCCTGAGGGGCGACATACGCCAGATAGTTGTCGCGGTCAATCTTCCGGCGCTCGGCATCAGTCGAGTAACCGACGACATGGGTGTTGAGGCGCTGGGCAATCTTCCTTTCGATTCCGTCGAAAGCCCCTCCGCAGATGAAGAGGATATCTTTGGTGTCGACCGGAATCATCTTCTGCTCGGGATGCTTGCGCCCTCCCTGAGGGGGGACGTTCACCACCGATCCTTCAAGAAGTTTAAGGAGACCCTGCTGCACACCCTCGCCGGAAACGTCGCGGGTAATCGACGGATTGTCACCCTTGCGGGCAATCTTGTCTATCTCGTCGATGAAGACGATACCACGCTGAGCCTTGGCCACATCATAATCAGCTACCTGGAGCAAGCGTGTCAGCAGGCTCTCGATATCCTCGCCGACATAACCAGCCTGGGTAAGCACGGTCGCGTCAACGATGGTGAAAGGCACATCAAGCATCCTCGCGATGGTCTTGGCGAGGAGAGTCTTGCCGGTGCCGGTGGGGCCGACCAGGATGATGTTGCTCTTCTCGATATCAACATCCCCAAGCTCCCCTTCGCCACCTTTCTCCTGGGCGAGACGCTTGTAATGGTTATAGACCGCGACAGAAAGGTAGCGCTTGGCGCTGTCCTGTCCTATCACATACTGGTCAAGGAAGTCACAGATTTCTTTGGGCTTGGGCAGCTTGGCCAAATCGAGACCGGAATCTCCATTACCTCCCAGACTGCCGGTAGACTGACCGGAACCTACCTGATGGCGGTAGTCGGCCAGCAGCTGATGAATCTGGTCGGCGCATTCGGCGCAGAGATACACCCCGGGCTGGATTCCTGACGGTATCAGCACCTCTGACGAGGAACCGGGGCGGCCGCAAAACGCGCATGTCTCTTCTTTCTTCTTTGCCATATCAATGTTTAGCCTTGATCAGCACATCGTCAATCATTCCGTAGTCCTTGGCTTCCTGGGCTGTCATCCAGTAGTCGCGGTCGGAGTCACGCTCCACCTTCTCGATGGGTTGTCCGGAATGGTCGGCTATTATCTGGTAAAGCTCCTTTTTCAGCTTGAGTATCTCGCGGGCGGTAATCTCGATGTCGGATGCCTGTCCCTGGGCGCCACCCATCGGCTGATGAATCATGACGCGCGAATGGCGCAGGGCGAAACGCTTGCCGGCGGTTCCGCTCACAAGCAGCACGGCGGCCATCGAGGCGGCCATACCGGTGCAGATGGTGGCGACATCGCTGGATATATACTGCATGGTGTCATAGATGCCAAGTCCGGCATACACCGACCCGCCGGGAGAGTTGATGTAAATCGACACATCCTTGCCGGGGTCGGCAGAATCGAGATACAGCAGCTGGGCCTGTATCACGTTGGCGGTGTAGTCATTGACATCGGTGCCGAGAAAGATGATGCGGTCCATCATAAGACGGGAGAACACATCCATCTGGGCCACATTGAGCTGGCGTTCCTCGATGATGGTGGGTGAGATATAGCTTGAACGGATGGCCGCGTCGGAGGCAGAGATGTATTTGTCAAGCGCCAGGGAATTCATTCCGAGGTGCTTTACGGCATAATTGCGGAAATCGTTATTCATATTCCTTAGAAGTCTTGTTTGTTTTCTAATTCAAAGATACGAATTTTTTCCCGTCTGTCAACAATCTTGCGGTAAAAAAATCATACCATATGTAAAATTTCACTTATCGGCCACAGGACAAAACAGACCGCGGACCCGGGTGTCCCGGATCCGCGGCTATGAGTATGGGGAGGAAATCCCCTATACGCCGTGATTATTCGGCACCGACGAGTTTCTTGAACTCATCGAGGCTGACAGTCTTGTCTTCGGTGTCAACGAGTGCGCGAAGAGCGTTGAAGAGCTTCATGTCGGCGGTCTGCTCATGGAGCTGACGGGCGAACTTGCGGTCTTCGAGCATACGCTTTGCGTAGTCGGTGATCACGTCGTCGGTCATGTTCATCATTCCATACTGGGCGAACTGACGCAGGGCGGTAGCCTTGGCGAAACCGAGGAGGTCTTCGTCGGTAACCTTGATGTCCTGCTTCTCGGCGATCTTGCCCTTGATGAGCTCCCACTTGATGGAGGGAATCATCGACTCGAATTCAGCATCGGCCTTCTCGGCGGTCAGCTCGGGATTGCGGGCAACGAGCCATTTCTTGAGGAACTCGGCGGGAAGCTCGAAGTTGCCGAACTTGTCGACGAGAGCTTTCTGCACATCCATGTTGAACTTGAAGTTGGAGTTGGGGGCGAGTTCGCGGGCGATGATTTCCTTCAGGCCGTCGAAGTATTCCTCTTCCGACTTGATTTCCTTGCCGGCAAAAACCTCTTTGTAGAATTCCTCGCCGAGTTCGGCAGGCTTGAGGACGATGATTTCAGAGATGGCCATCTCGAAATCGGAAGTGAGGTCTTCAACGCGGGATTTCTCCACATTGAGCATCGAAGCGAGGGCGACCTTGTTGTCACCTTCGGCCTTGGCAGGGTTGAAGACCACCTTGTCGCCGACCTTCTTGCCGAGGAACTTGGCAGCCTCATCCTTGTCCTGGAAATGCTGGGGAGAAACGATGCCGGCAACGACCTGGATAGCGTCTTCCGAGGTCATAACATTGCCTTCGGCGTCAAGCTGCATGATAGCACCCTTGACAAGGGCGGTCTCATTGACCTCTTCGCCGGGAATCTGTGCGCCGAAACGGTTGCGCAGGGCCTTGTCCTGCTCGTCAAGCATCTCTTTCGACACCTCGATGGTGTAGAAGGGAACCTTGATGTCTTTGTTGACCTCCACGTCGATGGCAGGAGCCAGACCCACCTCATATTCAAAGGTGTAATCGGTCTGCTTCAGGTCGATTTCCTCAACCTTTTTGGGAAGGGGTTCGCCGAGTATGTCGATTTTGTTTTCGCGGAGATATTCGATGACTGCCTTGAAGACCTCGTCATTGAGCACATGGCTCTTCACGTCGCGGCCAAACAGGCGGCGGAGATGCTCGATGGAAACATGGCCTTTGCGGAATCCGGGGATCTGGCGGGTACGGCCAAGTTCGCGAAGGTCGCTGTCAACCTTCTTTGCGTAGTCTGCTTCAACCACCTCAACCTTGATGGTTGCGTCGAGGTCGTTGGTCTTTTCAAGTGTGACTTGCATTTCTTGTGTTGGGCTTATATAGTTTTATATGATTTTTCAAACTGCAAAATTACACTGAAAAATCTGACCACACAACACCACGGCATTCAAAAGTGTTAAAATATTGTTAATATTCTCATCCTCCGCCATCGTAATGTATGATATGGTGTAATTTTGCAGACAAAGCTGGCGGCCTGACGCAACGGCTGGCGGCCCTATCAACAACCATAGAAAAGAAATGAGCATACTTAAATATTCCGACGTCGAAATCCTGCGCAAGGAGCTTGTCGTGCTGAAACATGTGAGCTTCTCGCTCGAGGAGGGGGAGTTCGCCTATCTCATCGGACGCGTGGGTAGCGGCAAGTCGAGCCTGATGAAATCCATTTACGCCGAGATACCCCTCTTCACGGGAAACGCCGAAGTGATGGGGACCCAGCTTGTCGGAATAAAGAGGAAAGAAATCCCCGCCCTGCGGCGCAACATCGGAATCGTATTCCAGGATTTCCAGCTGCTCACCGACCGCACGGTCTACGACAACCTCCGGTTCGTGCTTGATGCCACCGGATGGCGCGACCGTGTGGAAATCGACGACCGCATCGAACAGGTGTTGCGACAGGTTGGTATGCACAACAAAAGCTACAAGATGCCCCACGAGCTGTCAGGCGGCGAACAGCAGCGAATCGTCATCGCCCGCGCCCTGCTCAACAGGCCGAAGCTGATTCTCGCCGACGAGCCTACCGGCAACCTCGATTCCGAGACCGGCCAGCTCATTGTCGACCATCTGCGGGAAATATCCCGCCAGGGGACAGCCGTCTTGATGGCCACCCACAACATGCAGCTCGTCGAGCAATATCCGGCGCGCGTTCTCCGCTGTGAGAACAAACAGCTCGTAGCAGACAACCACACCACTGACTGATAATGAAAGTACTCAAATTCGGAGGAACCTCCGTCGGGTCGGCCGACCGTATCCGCAATGTCGCCGACCTCATAACCGGTAGAGGTCAAAACATAGTAGTATTGTCGGCAATGGCCGGCACCACCAATACCCTGGTGGAAATCTCCGACTACCTCTACAAGCACAACGTCAACGGCGCCAAGGAGATAATCAACGACCTTGAGCGCAATTACCGCCGCGTGGTGGCGTTGTTGTTCACCCAGGTCGAAATCCGTATGGAAGCCGACGAGGAGGTGGAGGCGGTGTTTTCAAGCATCCGGGCCTTGGCTCGCGACAGCTTTACATCCTTTGAAGAGAAGGAGATTCTCGCCCAGGGAGAGATGTTGTCGACAAAACTGATGCACCTCTACCTACGTCAATGCGGCGTAAATTCCGGATTCCTCCCCGCGTTGGAGTTCATGCGCACCGACAAGAACGGCGAGGCAGACATGGACTACATCAAGGAGCATCTCCAGGCACTCCTCGACGAGAATCCCAATGCCGACCTCTACATAACCCAGGGCTACATCTGCCGCAACGCCTATGGTGAGGTCGACAACCTGCGCCGAGGCGGCTCCGACCTGACGGCATCAATCATCGGTGCGGCCCTGATGGCTAAGGAAATCGAAATATGGACCGACATCGACGGGATGCACAACAATGACCCGCGCTTTGTCGAAGGCACCACTCCGGTGGCTGAACTCCATTTCGACGAGGCCGCCGAACTGGCCTATTTCGGGGCGAAGATCCTTCATCCCACCTGTGTGCTTCCCGCCAAGGTAAACAACATCCCCGTCAGGTTGCTCAACACCATGGAGCCTTCCGCAAGGGGTACACTCATATACAACACCGAACTGTCGCAAGGCATCAAGGCGGTGGCCGCCAAGGATGACATCATCGCCATCAAGATAAGGTCATCGCGCATGATGCTCGCGTCAAGCTTCATGCACCGTGTGTTCGAGATTTTCGACAACTACAGCCGCCCCATCGATATGATCGCCACAAGCGAGGTCGGGGTGTCGGTCACCATCGACAATCCGCTGAAGCTCGAACATATCGTGGATGAGCTGAAGGAAATAGGCACCGTCTCGATTGACCGCGATATGGTAATCATATGTGTGGTCGGCGACCTCGAGTGGCACAACCGTGGTTTCGAGGCCGAGGCCCTCGACGCTCTCCATGACATCCCTGTCAGGATGATTTCATATGGCGGCAGCAACTACAACATCTCTTTCCTTGTCAGCAAGGAGGACAAGGTGGCGGCCCTGCGGGCACTTCAACAGCGTCTGTTCAAGGACAACCACTGATTGCCGCAACAATATTAAATAGTTTCCAATAATCGCAAGAACCATGAATACTACAAAAAAGAGTTTCACCACCCCTGTCGGTGAAGTGACATATCTGACCCTGACCAATTCCAAAGGCAACCAGGTCGTGCTCTCCTCTCTCGGAGCCGGCATTGTCGCCATCACTGTGCCTGACCGCGACGGCAACCGCGCCGACGTGGTAATCGGCTATCCCGAAGCGTCCGACTACATAGCCGACGGCCCTTGCGCCGGGAAAACGCCCGGTCGCTACGCCAACCGTATCGCCAACGGACGCTTCACTCTCGAAGGCAACACCTATACCCTACCCGTCAACAATGGTCCCAACCACCTCCACGGAGGCCCCGACGGCTATCAGAACCGTGTATGGAATGTGGATGAGACAGCCGAGGGGAAAGTCCGCTTCACTATTGAAAGCAAGGATGGGGACGCAGGTTATCCCGCCAACCTCAAAGCATCCGTCACATACACCTGGGATGACGATGACAACCTCACCATCGAATATGAGGCGGAATCAGGCAGCCCCACCGTCGTCAACCTCACAAACCACAGCTACTTCAATCTCGGAGGGCATGATGCAGGTGCAGAGAGAGCCATGGCCCAGCTGTTGAAACTCAGCTGCTCGCGCTGGCTCCCGACTGACGACACTCTCGTGCCTACCGGAGAATTCGCGCCGGTGGAAGGCACCCCTATGGACTTCCGTGAATTCCGCAAAGTCGGCGAACGGATTTTCAAGGCCGGAGAGGTTCCTTCGACCGAATCACTCATATCCGACTTCGACGCTATCCGTTTTGGAAAAGGTTACGACAACTGCTGGATGGCAGACGTGACCGACGGCAATGTCAACACAATCGCCGTACTGGAGGACACGGTCAGCGGACGCAGACTGACAGTGGCAACCGACCAGCCTGCCGTGCAGGTGTATGGAGGCAACTGGGTATCAGGATGCCCCAAAGGGAAGGATGGCGCGGTCTACCCCGACTATTGCGCCGTGGCTATAGAATGCCAAGGGTGTCCCGACGCTCCCAACAAGCCCGGTTTCCCCTCTCAGACAGTAAGCCCGGCGCTCCCCTATCGCCGCACCATCCGCTTCTCTTTCAGCGCGGATTAAGCTCCTGACGAAGGTATGGGGCGGTGGGAGAATCTGACGCGGCCACCTCTTCGGGGGTGCCCGTCGCGATGATCCTGCCGCCATTCCTGCCGCCGTCAGGCCCCATGTCTATCACATGGTCGGCTGCCTTGACGACATCAAGGTTATGCTCGATGACCAATACAGTGTTGCCCCGGTCTACAAGCCGGTTCAGCACAGTCATCAGTGTGTTTATATCCTCGAAGTGAAGTCCGGTTGTCGGTTCATCAAGGATGAAGAGAGTGCGGCCTGTGTCACGCTTGGCAAGTTCGGTCGCCAGCTTCACGCGCTGGTTCTCACCTCCCGAGAGGGTCGATGAAGGTTGGCCGAGCTTTATGTAACCAAGACCGACATCCTGGAGCACCTTTATCTTTTTCAGAATCGAAGGCTGGAACTCGAAAAACTCGACCCCCTGGTTGATGGTCATGTCAAGCACATCGGCTATCGACTTCCCTTTGAACCTCACCTCAAGAGTCTCGCGATTGTAACGGCGGCCTCCACACTCCTCACAGGGAACAAGCACGTCAGGGAGGAAATTCATCTCGATTGTCTTGTAACCGTTCCCTTTGCATGCCTCACACCGGCCACCGGCCACATTGAATGAGAACCGTCCCGGTTTGTAGCCTCTGATTTTGGCCTCGGGCAATCCGACAAAGAGATTCCTTATATCGGAAAAGACCCCGGTGTATGTCGCCGGATTAGACCTCGGGGTGCGGCCAAGCGGGGTCTGGTCTACGGTCACCACTTTGTCGATATTCTCGATTCCCTCTATTTCCCGGTAAGGAAGAGGCTCCTGCGACGACCGGTAAAATTTCTGGGACAGAATCGGCTGCAATGTCCCATTGACAAGAGAGGACTTACCGCTTCCCGACACACCGCACACACAGGTCAGCGTGCCTAACGGAAGTGTGAAATCCACATCTTTCAGATTATGGCCGGAGCATCCTTTAAGACGCAACACTTTGCCGTTACCCTCGCGGCGGGAGTCGGGAATGGCAATCTCACGGGTACCGTTCAGGTAACCTGCGGTCAATGTGTCTGTCTTCAGCATCTCCTGGGGAGTACCTTCAAACACTACCTTTCCACCCTTTCGACCCGCTTTCGGGCCTATGTCGACTATATAATCAGCCTCAAGCATCATATCTTTGTCATGCTCGACAACGATAATCGAGTTGCGGGCGTCGCGCAACCGTTTCAATGAACCGATCAGCTTATGGTTGTCGCGCTGATGGAGACCGATGGAAGGCTCATCAAGGATATACAGCACATTCACCAACTCTGACCCGAGCTGGGTGGCCAGCCTTATACGCTGGCTCTCGCCGCCCGACAAGGTGGCCGACGCGCGGTTGAGCGACAGGTAACCCAGCCCGACATCGACAAGAAAACTCAGGCGCGAACGTATCTCCTTTATGATTTCGGAAGCGATCACACGCTGACGCGGAGCCAGACGCTCCTCGACAGTCCGCGACCATTCGAGCAGTTCGGCGATGTCGAGACGCGACAGTTCGGCGATGTTTTTGCCGTCGATGAAGAAATGCAACGCCTCCTTGTTAAGGCGGTCGCCGCCACACTCCGGACAGATCTTACGGGAGAAGAACTGCCCGCTCCAGCGTTGGGCGGCGGAGGTGGCATCCTCACTCTGCTGCATCTCGATATATTTCAGCAGCCCGTCATAACTCAGGAAGTAGTTCGAGATTGAACTTCCCTCGGAATGCAGATTAAGCCGCTCGTCGGTGCCGTTGAGTATATCCTCCATAGCCTCGGCGGGAAGATCGCGTATGGGAGTTTTCAATGTCGCGCCATATTTCTCGCAGATGGCCTGCACCTGCCAGAAAATCGTCGTGTTCTGGTATTTTCCCAACGGGGCTATCCCCCCCGCATGAATCGAAACCGAATCATCGGGTATTACCTTGTCACGGTCGATGATGTTGACCGTCCCCAACCCCTTGCAGCAACGGCAGGCTCCCAGAGGGGAGTTGAACGAAAAATTGTGAGGAGCCGGTTCGCGGTATGAAAGGCCGCTGACCGGATCCATCAGTGACTGTGAGTAATGACGTGCTTTGCCGGATTCAAGGTCGTAGACCATCATCTGCTTGTCGCCATGTTTCAGGGTCTTGACAACGGAGTCCAGCAGCCGTTTGTCATCCTTGTCCGACACTTTCAGCTTGTCAATCACCAGCTCGATAGAGTGGTTGCGGTAACGGTCGAGCCTCATTCCCGGAGACAGTTCCATTATCTCGCCGTCAACCCTGACGGTGAGATACCCCTTCTTCATCAGGTTCTCGAAAAGCTCCTTGTAATGCCCCTTACGGTTATGCACCAGCGGGGACAACAGGTAAATCTTCTTGCCGTCATATTCCGAAAGAATCAGCTCCACAATCTTTTCCGGGGAATATTTGACCATCGGTTCGCCTGACAGATAACTGCGGGCTTCCCCGGCGCGGGCAAACAGCAGTCGCAGATAGTCATAGACCTCGGTGGTGGTGCCTATCGTACTTCGCGGATTACGGTTTATGGTTTTCTGCTCGATGGCAATCACGGGAGAGAGTCCCGAAATCTTGTCGACATCGGGGCGCTCCATATTGCCGAGCATATTACGGGCGTAGGATGAGAATGTCTCTATATAGCGTCGCTGTCCTTCGGCGAAGATGGTGTCGAAGGCAAGGGATGATTTTCCCGAACCGCTCAGGCCGGTAATCACGGCGAGAGTCCCGTGGGGAATATCGACATCTATGTTCTTGAGGTTGTTGACCCTCGCTCCGACAACCGAAAGGGTGCCGGGCAACCTGACTGCCCGGGGTGAAGATTTTATGTTTGTTGCGTTTTCCTTGTTCATCATTAATATCCCTTGTTGTAATTGGCGTGGATGATGTTTATGTCACCCGAAAGCTTGTATTGCTTTCCATCCGCGCCTTCCGCCTGGATGACATAAAAGAACACTCCCGACTTTACAAGTTTACCATTATGCCGTCCGTCCCAGCCTTGGGAGGGATCGGTGAGATGGGCCACTTCCACCCCCCAGCGGTTGAATATATGGCAATCGAAACTGATTATGGATTTATATGAGACCTTCCATTCGTCGTTGCTCCCCTCGGAAGCACCCGGCGAGAAGGCATTGGGACATTCAAGCTTCGACTCCCCTATATTCACGGTGTAGGTCTCCGAAGTCCAGTCACACGCGCCGGAGGCATCTCCGGCGACGAACCGCACATAGACCGTGCCATACTCATTGAAAACACGCGTCGACTCGGTGGAGTTTACCCTCATATCAATGACATCAAACTGGGGGTCGGCGGAATATTGCCATTCGTGGTATATCGCCGCGTCGGTGACAACAGCCGAGAATGTGATCTCAACCGGGGCAGAGCCGCCCAACGCGCCGGATGCTGAACCGTCGGAGTCCTTCTGTTCATTGTCCACCGTGCGCGAGGTCTGGACGGCTGACGTGACTGCCTCTACCGCACGCGGCTCAAAGACCGGGCTTGAAATTGTCTTCCCTCCACCCCAAGCCATCTGGAATCGGTCGCCTGTGAGAAGGAAATCGGTCTGACACAAAGGTGACTCCACATGTATCTCTCCGGAAAGATATTCCAGTTCCTGGGTTGTGGGAACCTGTTCATAAACATTCCTGTCGGCGTTGAATGAGAGGTTGGTATATTCCAGCGTGAGTCCGCGCGACAATGTGCGGGGCACACCGTTTATCGTGTAATACACAATCCGGTCAGCATTTCCCGAAAAATTCAGCGAGGCCGACATACAGTCCTGTTCGGGAGCAATCGACAGTTCCCGCAAATTGCAGGTATGGTTGGCGTAATTGACCACCCAATAGCATTTCCTCGTGGTTCCTTCCTCCACGATATACCCCATGTCATCCCCGGTAAGGGTCACCGAACTGACATTCCCGTTGCGGACCGGGGTTATCTCTTCGGCATACCCTCCCCCGAGCGAACTGAATCTCATCCATCTCACAGGAGCCGACGATGTCGCAGCAGCATAGCTGGCCGTCACCCCTGCAGTGCCGTCAATCACATAAATCGCCGAAAGTCCCGAAGAAGCTTCCGGAGTGTCGGTGACAGGGGGAAGAGCATTGCCGGAAAATGTCAACTGGGCCTTGCAAACCACGGTTGACAAGGCCGACATCAAAACGAAATGGAATAATGGTTGAAGTCTCATATCCAGGAGGTCTGTTAACTTGCAAAGTTACGAAAAAACCTCCATTCAGGCAAGTGCCACCACCCTCCTCCAACTTAAAAATTGCAAACGCGCTCAGCAAACAAAACCTTGTAATCAAAAAGAGCACTACATTGCACGATGACCGTCATTGTCTCACCGTCAAACTTCTGAACATAAAGGCCGATGTCCTGCCTCCACTAATGCTATGCCCGATGAAACTGACCATCTTTACAATGGCGTATGCTCTCAGCTAAATCAGCTTAAAACGGGAATTTGACGTTATTGAAAAATTGCCAAAAACGGCTCCATTTAAAATTATAAAATTAGATACGGACTGAGAAAATTTCGTTAACTTTGCACTCGGATTGACACATGCCAGTCCAGACATTCTGAAAAAAAGAAACGTTATGCTTTTCTCGTAGTCGGGAACGTAGGAAATTCAAGACTTATCCGAGAGCAGGCATAGTGGTTCTCACGCGTATAGCGTGGGCTGCTATTTCCACATCTTTGGATAAAGGTTTCCTACGACCTCCGACTTATGACGTGGCATAGTTGGCTCACGTTTCCTTTTTAAATAATTCGCCGAGAGCCACAGCGACATAACCTAATATCAACATTTGTTGGGCCCCGGATTGTAACGAACCGTTGCTTCTATCCGTCATAAGATAAAACGACAAATATGAATTATCGAATCCTATTATCAATCCTTTTCGCCGTTACCACGACAGCGGTTATGGCACAGTCAGAAACTCCCGACACCATCACAGCCAAAGAACTAGACGAGATTGTGGTGGAGGCCTCCAATCAGCGAATCAATGCTGAGGTATCGACCTACATACCAGTTTCACGCCAAAAGAACGCGGCCCAAAACGCGGTGTCACTTCTCTCTATGATGTCAATCCCTCAGATCAGCGTTGACCCGGCCACTCAGGCAGTGCAGACCGCCCACGGACAGAACGTGTCAATATTCATAGACTATCTGCCCGCCACTGCCGAAGATTTGTCAGGGATAAAAACTCAGGATGTGAAAAAAGTCGAGTATCTCACACATCCCTCTGATGCTCGTTTCCAAGGTGCGAAATACGTCATCAACTTTGTGATGCAGAAGTATGAATGGGGCGGCTATACGAAACTCACAGCCGACAAGTCATTCGGAGTAAACCGTACCGAAGGGTCGGTCTATTCAAAAATGAAATATAAACGAATGACCTTTGACATCTTTGCCGATGAAAAATATCTTGCCAACAGCCATATCGGACAGAACTCCGTGGAATATTTCAAATTCACGGACTTATACGACGATGGCCCGCGGAACATAACAAAATCCTCTGAAACGAAATCGAGTCTTTATCGCAACAACAGCAACGATATAAGTTTTCGAGCTTATTACAATACTGAAAAGTTTCAGTTTTCTAACCGTATAGCTTACAGCTTGTCAAATACGCCTCACAATGATATGCACAACATCTTGTCATATTCTCCTGAACTATTGCCTATGTCGGAATCTTTCACTGACGCTTCTTCAAGAAATTGGGCTCTGACTTATAATGGCAGTTATTTCTTTCTACTTTCCAAATTGGCGGCTCTTAACCTTGATGCCAATTATACTTACGGGAGCAACAAATCCGACTCCCATTACTCCGTTCCTGATGATTTATATATAGTCAACAACGCCCACGAGAATGTCCATAAATTCGATGTATACCTACACCTTAACTGGAGTCCGAACGAGGCCAATCAGTTCTTCACCAACGTTGGTGTTGAGCAGAGTTGGAATATCATCGATTATTTCGGCAATTCTCCATCTAAACAGAACTACCATGTCGGAGTGTATTTTTTGAGTCAAAATTACCAACACATTTTTAATGAGAACTGGAATGTAGGCGGAAGTCTGGGTTGGATATGGGAGACCAACAGAATATCCGGAGTGGTGGCTGACAATAATTTCCCTCAGACCAACATAAACGCGACATGGTCACCCAACGAAAAGAATCAACTTTATCTCACGGCCAACTATGGCTCCATGTGTCCCGATGCCTCTCAAAAAAGCCCGAATATGCTTCAGCAGGATGAACTGATGTGGTATCGAGGAACTCCCGAACTAAAGGATTATAAATACACCAATGCTTTACTCTCATACACATGGCTACCTAATAATAAGTGGCAACTTTCAGCCGACGGATATTTCGGATTAATCAAGAACCGATGCGTTACCCTGTATTCCCCGACAGGACCTAACGGAACAATGCTGCGCCAATACTTCAATAGCGGGAATTATTATAGCGACTACATAGGGATAAGTGCCACCGGAAAATTTTTCAACGGAAAGCTGATTGCCAAATTGCGTCCTCAATTCTGGATACGTAAAACCACCGGCGACTATGCATGGAGCAACAACCAGTTAACCTGTACCGCCCAGTTGACCTATTATTTGGGTAACTTCTATTTCTTCGGCTGGTATATGACACCGAGCAAATATCAGCAGACTCACAGCGGAATAATCAGTCGCACCCCCTCAAAATATCAGATTGCCGTTGGGTGGGGAAAAGGAGCATGGAATATAAAAGCATCGGCATTTAATTTCGCCAACACTTCGTGGAAAACTTATGAAGAATCCCTGACAAGCGCATATTACAGTTTCGACCGCACGAACTTAGGCATACAACTGCATGCCCAATATTACGTATCTGCGACATACACAATCGGATATGGCAAAAAAGTACAGCGAGAAAACGAAACTTCAGGTGCAGGCACCGCAGAGTCTGCAATTTTGAAATAATGATTCACTACTTCACAACGAAAGGGCTGTGTTGTAATTAAGATTTTGCGCTGAGTCAAAGTTATGCTAAGACTTTCTGGTGAGTGCGATTTTGACACAGCCCCTTTCGTCCTTTGATTTCGGGAACAGGATTTCAGTACTTAGACAAACGCCTTCTTCATGGCTTCCTTCTTCCAGTCGCATGCGGGGGTCAAACGATTCCTCTTGGCGATAGTGGAGGGACAATCATTCCCTCAACCGGGAATCGATGATTATGGTTACGGGGCCATCGTTAATGAGGGAGACTTTCATATCCGCGCCGAAACGGCCACGGCCGACCGATCGGCCAGTCAGGGATTCCAGGCGGCGGCAAAACTCCTCATACATCGGCACGGCCACATCCGGAGCGGCGGCGCGTATATAGCTCGGGCGGTTGCCTTTGCGCGTGCCGGCGACAAGGGTGAACTGGCTGACGGCAAGAATATCCCCGCCGACAGCCTGGACATCAAGATTCATCACACCGGATTCATCCTCGAATATCCTCAACCCGACTATCTTCTTCGTCAGCCAATCGACATCCGCCTCATGGTCGCCGGTCTCCACACATAACAGCACCATCAGGCCTCGCCCGATAGCACTGATTTCCTCTCCGTCAACAACCACAGAGGCGTTGCTGACACGTTGCACGACTATCCTCATACGGTGGCTCCCTTCTTCATTTCCGATGCAATCTCATCAGCGAGGACACGCAACCCTTGCTCCGAAACTTCATCGAGACGTGTGCGTATCGTGACAGGTGTACCCACCAAGGTCACATTCTTCATCTCCGTCAGTTCCTCCTTCATCAGTTTTCCTGCTATCGGCGCCCAGCTTCCATTCTCGACAACTCCGGCGAGACGTTTCTGCCAGTTCTTGGATTTCAGGCGCGACAGGAAAGCCTTCATCGACGGGACAAGCGACGCGTCATATGTGGAGGACATGAACACGGTTGCCCCGCATGCAAACGCCCTGCTTACCGCCTCAGACAAATCGGTTTCTGACAAATCAAAGACACGCGCCTCGACACCATTCTCTTTCATCATATCGGCAAACCTGCGAGCCGCGACTAAAGTGTTGCCATGAAGTGAAGCGGCCACAACAAGGCATTCCCCGGGAATCTCAGCCTCATACGAGGCCCAGCAATCATACAAATCCACAGGATTGAACAGTTCAAGGTCAATAACCGGTCCATGGAGAGGACAGAGATAACGAATGTCGAGGGAAGCGGCCTTTTTCAGCAACGCCTTGACCTGCGCCCCATACTTTCCACATATATTAATAAAGTAACGACGCGCCTCATCGGGCCATGCCTCAGCAAGACAGGAAGAGTCCTTCTCCCCCGACACCACCGAATCCGCAAATTCGCTGCCGAATGTGCCGAACGCATCGGCAGAAAAAAGAATGCGGGTCTTAGGGTCGTATGTCACCATCACCTCCGGCCAATGCACCATCGGAGCCATGGCGAAATGAAGCTCCCTCGACCCGATAGCCAATGTGTCCCCCTCCTTGACCGCCACGATTCGGTCGGCGTTGATGCCGGAGGCGAACTGGCCGAGCATCGCGGCCGCCTTGATCGAGCAAACGAGCTTGCACGCCGGGTAAGTCTCCATAAAACCCTCGATAGCGGCGGAATGATCAGGTTCAAGATGCTGCACAATCAGGAAATCAGGGCACCTTCCCCCACAGGAAGTGAAGAAGGCATCCAGTTTCTCCCTCCAGGATTTCTCCACAGCATGGTCAACCGTGTCGACCACCACTGTTTTTTCATCCTCTATTATATAGGAGTCATAGCTCATCCCATCCGAAAGAGGGTATTGCTTCTCAAAAAGTCTGATTTGCCTGTCGACGCAACAGAACCAAGTGACATCACTCTCCTGTGCTCCCACTCTCGACTGATATATTTCCACCGGAACCAAACCGGGCTGTTGTTGACATCGCTCAATCATATTCGTTTTTGTCGTCGTTTTATGGTTGAAACTGTGCCGGGACTCAAATCGCAGCTTATGACGCATACTATTGACCCTGACAATGCAAAATTACAAAATTTTCGGGAGTCACGACCAGCCCCTCCAAAAAACGTTGTTCTGCCCTCAAGATTTTTCATATTTACAAATTACTGAAAATCAAACCGCTAAACCACTTCATCAGATTTTACTTCAATTTTTTATTAAATTTTTCTCAAAAACTTTTGGTCAGTTCAGAAATAATGCCTAACTTTGCAACGCAAACGGGAAAAACGACCTCCACCAAGGCTCAGAAGTCCCTATAGAACATTAAAAATCTTGCGAAAATAGCTCAGTTGGTAGAGCACGACCTTGCCAAGGTCGGGGTCGCGGGTTCGAGTCCCGTTTTTCGCTCAATAAACCACTCCTCGGAATCTCGGGAGAAAAGTCACAAAAGGTTTAAAAATGTCCGGATGGCGGAATTGGTAGACGCGCTACTTTGAGGGGGTAGTGATCATTGGATCGTGTGAGTTCGAGTCTCATTTCGGACACTTGGAAAATCCGCAAGTGATTAATCACTTGCGGATTTTTCTTTTATACCATATCTAACTTTACCTCAGACGACAGCGTTATTTATCCATACCCTGTCATCTCATACGGCAATGACCGACTATACCTCCCCCCTCCGCAGCGCCGCCGACCTCGAAGACCGCGTCAGACAGATTGGCTTTCTCCCCTATTTCCGCAACCGCATTCCCGGACTCTCCGTCGAGGAAATGACCCCGTCCAACATACTCTGGGATGAGAACGGTCCCTGGGAATGGAAAGGAGACATCGCCCGTGGCATGACATCGGCATACGGTAAGTTCTTCCACGGCAAAGCCGGTTATGTGAGCCGGGAATGGCTCGCCGACTTCACTAATTACCGACGCTGGTGCGCCCCGCTCGAAAACGCCATCCCCGACTCCTTGGGAAACAATGTCGACACGATCATACTCGACATATTGTCGCTCAACGGGCCGATGCGCTCGACCGACCTCCGCAACGCCACAGGATTCCAACGCATACCGCGCAAACAATATCTTGAGATGCAGGAAGCAGCCAAAGCGTCAGCCGATAATGCGCACCCCGGAAAACGCGGAAAAACAACCTCTTCAAGGAAGGATGTCGGATTTGACACTCGAATGACGCGCCTGCAAATGGCCGGCCGTGTCGTGATAACAGATTTCACCCACAACATCGACCGCCACGGCAACCCCTACGGATTCGGCATCGCCTGCTACGATACCCCCGAGGACCGATTCGGCCCGGAAGTCCTCGACTGCCAGGGACACAGTCCTATGGAATCCTTTTCAAGGATGCTCTCCCATTTACGTCAGCAACTCCCCTATATCCCAGCCAACCTTCTCTCCTCCCTGCTCGGCGTACCCCGTCACGACGGCCGTCTCCGCCTATCTTAATCCCAACCATAGGCGCGGATGTCTCCTGCCACGAAGGCTACTGTTTGTTTTTTCGTGGATTTTTGCGTATAAATGCCGTTAATAGAGCCTTAAATGGCTGACAGGACTGAATATCAATAGGAAATATTAGTAATCAATCAGCGAAGCAGTCAGTTTCGACAATTCCCGACAACTGAAAAACCGGCTGTTTCGTGCTAAACATTTCCTAAAAATTGTCCGAAAAAATGGCATTATTAAACGCGGTCGTTCTGACCTCTAAAACCATCAAGGGCGGCAGAAACAAGGTCAGAATTTCAGTTGCCCACAACGGAGAAACCCGTTACATCGTCACTGACATTATCCTTGACTCTAACAAGGAGTTCAAAAATGGTATGGTGGTTAAACGTGCGGATGCTGCCTTGCTCAACACCAAGATACGCAACTTACTCCAGCGCTATCAGTCGGCTCTCGATGAGCTGGAGTATATCAATGGTCTTACGTGCCCGGAGTTGGTATATCAACTTCGCAACGCCGGGAGTTACAAGCACCGAACACTCAAATCTATCTATGAGGAATACATGGCCCATGCTCATATCAAACCGGGCACAGTCAAATGCTACCAATGTATTTGGAGCAACATCGTGCGGTGTATAGGTGATAAGGTTCTGGCCGAGCATATCACACATGGCACTATCCTCGGCCTTGACAAAGCACTCCGGGATCGCAAGCTGAAGCCTACAACCGTGCGCACAAATCTTGTCTTCCTCATGGTTCTACTGAACTACGCCAAGAGATGTGGCTATGTTCAGTACCGTGTAGATCCGTTCTTCGGTTATGACTTACCGAAAATGGAGGTGCGTCAGTCGTGGCTATCGTTAGATGAGGTAAGGAGAATCCGAGATCTGGACTGCGCGAAACCGAACATCGCCAAATGTCGGGATCTCTTCATGTTGTCGTATTACCTCGGTGGCATCAACATGGAAAACCCAGGCGCGGATGACCCCTGGGGCCAGGTTGATCTGACCCCCGAAGCCAAAATAGGTCTGACCCCTTTACCCAAAATAAAAATGACCCCTGTTGACATAGCGCCAGCAGGGGATTTTATATGTATCTTTGGTTTCCGTTTTGGCCGACGGGGGATAAAACCAAAGAAACATGAATACAAAGTTAAAAAACATTCTCCTGTGTCACGCATCGGGGATGGGGATAAAAAGCATCAGCAGTGCTTTTGACATCTCGAGAAACACGGTGCGGCGCTATGTGAGAATGTATCAGGACAGCGGCATACCCGCTGAGAAGCTGCCGTCGCTGAGCGATGCGCGGCTGCAGGAGCTGTTCTCCATACCCGGAGCACGGGAACACAAACCATCGGAACGTCAGATCCGGCTCGAAGCCCTGTTGCCGGAATATGCGGCAAGGCTCTCCCGGAAGGGCATGACGGTCAAGAAGCTGTACGAAGAGTATCATGCGGGCCATCCAGACGGATACCTTCATGCATCCTTCGGAATGAAGCTCAGGCAGTTCATGCTCCAGACCAACGCCATTGGCCATGTCGAACACCGTGCCGGAGACCGGATGTATGTCGATTTCGCCGGAGACAGACTTGAGATAGTCGACGAGGCGACTGCCGAAGTGCGGAAGGTCGAGGTGTTCGTCGCCATACTTCCGTGCAGCCACTACACATATTGCGAGGCAGTGTGGTCGCAGAAAAAGGAGGATCTGATAAAGGCATGCGAGAACGCCATCCGTTTCTACGGGGGTGCCCCGTGCGCCATTGTGCCGGACAACCTGAAGTCGGCGGTCACGCGCAGCGACCGCAACGAGCCTGTAATCAATCCGGACTTCGAAGCCTTTGCCGAGCATTACGGATGCGCCGTGGTCCCGGCCCGGGTGCGGCACCCCAGGGACAAGGCACTGGTGGAAAACGCAGTCAAACTGATGTACCGGTCTGTGTATGTCGATCTCGAGGGAATGTTGTTCCATGACCTGGAGTCGCTCAACGTGGCAATCCTCAAATCTCTGGAAAAGTTCAATGCGCGCAACCTGACCCGGCGCAGGGAATCCCGCCGTCAGCTGTTTGATTCCATCGAGAGAGACAGTCTGAGGCCTTTGCCCCCGGACCGCTATCAGATGAGACAGCGGACGGTTGCCACGGTCCAGCGCAACAGTTACGTCACGCTGAACAAGCACCACTACAGCGTGCCGGTACAGTATGTGGGCAAACGCGTGGAGATGGTATACGACACCGATACGATCGACATCTTCCACGGCTTTACCCATGTGGCCACGCATCATCGCAACGATACCCCGTACGAATACACGACCAAGCCGTCCCACAATCTGCCGGGACGCAAGGGGAGCTGCGAGAGTGACCTGCAGGAGCTCCTTTCCCGCGCGGCCGTAATCGACAACATTGTCGTTCACTACCTGCGTGCGGTCATCGAGGACAAGCGTTATCCCGAACTTGCCTTCAGGACCTGCCGTGGCATCATGAACCTGGAGAAAAAGTACGGGCAGGAACGCCTTGTATCCGGATGCGCCGCGGCCATGGACGCACGCCGCTACAGCATCAGCGACATGGTGGACATCCTTGATTCCGGAGCTGACGCGGATTATCTGCCGGGAGCCGAGGCCGATGACCGGGAACCCCGGAGGCCGGCCCACCGTAACATACGAGGCAAAGAATACTTTGCCGCCAGCATAAGACAATCAACTCAAAACGACAACGTAAAAAATGGAAACAAACGATAAAACCTCCCCTGTAACTCCGGAGAAAGACCGCAACTCCGTCTCTCTGGATCTCATGCACCGTATGCGCCTTCACGGAATGGCC
>OLYK01000039.1_pt1 | contig 24531 bp, 20 predicted proteins | sample 1673651 | NCBI WGS metagenome assembly OLYK01 (sample SAMEA103958118, study PRJEB25191) | human gut metagenome | reverse complement strand
CGCAAGCGCCACCTCCCCCGTATCGGGGGAGTCTGTCTCGCAGAGGGAGGTTTTTCGACACGCTGACCTTCCCCCAGGGGGGAAGGCATCCCAGCCCAAGTAAGCAACACAAAGGAGACCCCATGCTGACCAAAAAACAAAACCTTACACGGGAAATCCTGACCGTTATCCTGCTGCTGGCGGCGGTGGCGGCCACGGAATACTGGTTCTTCCAGCTGTGGCGGCTGGACTGGCATGTGCCGATGTTCTACGGCGGCGACGGCATCTACTGGGTCGGTCAGGTGCAGCGCAGCTACGGCGAGCTGTCCGGCTCCCTCGGCTGGCCGTTCTATGAGGTCGCGGGCAGATACGACCCGAACTATGACCTGATCTACGACATCTTTGTCTGGTTCGTCGGCCTGTTCACCAAGGACACCGGCACGGTGTTCAACCTATATGTCCTCGTCATCCCGTTCGCCAACGCGCTGGCGGGGTACGTGGTGTTCCGCATGGTCGGGCTGCGCCGCTGGCTGAGCTTTGCGTTCGGTCTGACGTTTGGCCTGACGCCCTACGTCCAGCAGCGCATGGCCGGGCACATGATGCTGGCCGCCTGCGAGTTTGTGCCGTTCTCGGTGCTGCTCTGTCTCTGGTGCGCCGAGGATGAACAGTTCAACCGCCCGGGCAGGGGCTTCTTCAAAAACAAGCGCAACTGGCTGGCGCTGGCCATGGCTTGGGGCATCGCCAACAACGGCGCGGCCTACTACCCGTATTTCACCTGCTTCTTCCTCTGCGTCACGGCGCTCTGCCTGATTTTGCGGGACCGCAAGTGGCGCGCGGGCACGTCCTGCGTTGTCACGATTGCCGAGATCGTCGCCTGGATGATCCCCGACTTCTTCCCGATGGTGCTGGGCATCCTGAACGGACAGGGCAGCACGCTGACCAACGGCGTCTACCGCAGCCCCGTCGGCGCGGACATCTACAGCCTGCGCATCAGCAGCCTGCTGCTGTCGCCCAACGGCTTCGGCCTGCAGAAGCTCGCCAACTGGATGGGCCGCTACTTCCACGTTCTGGCCACCGACGAAGGCCCGATGTACAACGAGAACGCCTACGGCTACCTCGGCATTGTGGGCATTTTCGGCTTCCTCGCGCTGCTGCTCATGCTGCTGCGCAGCCGGGACTGGAAGGCGGGCCGCACCGAACGCCCCGAGTTGGTGGACCGTCTCTGGCTGCTGAGCCGCCTCAACGTCATGGCGCTGCTGCTGGCGACGATTGCCGGCTTCGGCGGCATCATCGGCATCTTTGTGCGGTTCATCCGCGGGTACAACCGCATCAGCCCGTACATTGCGTTCTTCGCGCTGCTGGCTGTCGGCCTGGCTCTTGAAAAACAGCTGACCCGGCGCACCGGGCGCAGCCGCAAGGCGCTGGCGGCTGTGGCCATCCTGCTGCTGGGCTGCGGCTATTGGGAGCAGCAGGGCTTCTTCCGGCCTGCGTACGAGGAGATTCAGGACAAGTGGTATCAGGACGAAGCTTTTATGAACGAGGTAGAGGCTGCGGCAGGGGACGGCGCGATGCTTTTCACGCTGCCGTACATGAAGAACTTTGAGAACGGCTCGCTGAACAACATGTGGGATTACACGCTGCTGCGCGGCCCGCTGCACAGCAAGACGCTGAAATTCACCTACGGCGCGGGCTACGGCACGAAAAATGACCTCTGGTACCGCGAGACGAGCGAGCTGGAGCCGGACGCCATGGTGGCCGAGCTGCGCACACAGGGTATGACCGGCATCTATCTGGATCTGGACGGCTACCCCGAGGACGAGCAGCAATCGGCGCTGGCCGCCCTGACCGAGGCCGCCGGCTGCGGCCCGGAGGATGTCATCCACAGCGGAAGCGGGCTGCTCTGCTACATCCCGCTGGGGCAGGAGTAACGCATGAAACTGCAAAAAATAACGCAAAAACGATGGTTCTGGCCGCTGGTCTGCGCGGTGTCCGTCGTGTTCGGCTGGTGGTATTTAAGCATTGTGACCTGCGCGCCGCTGGGCGGCGACGATGAGCTTATCAACCTGCAGAACTACTATTATATTACGCACACCTCGTTTGCCCGGAGCGTGCTGGACTACCTTGGCGATTTGTGGGAGCAGTTCAGCCTGCAGAACGGGCGGTTCCGGCCCTTCTCGTCGCCGCCGGTGCGCGGCCTGACGAGCTGGTTCCTGGGGGATCTGGTCGGCTACCGGCTCTACATTCTGGCGTGGACCTACGCGGACATTGTGCTGACGGCGTGGCTCGTCGGAAAGGCGTCCCGCAACAAAAAGCTGGGCATTGCCTGCCTCTGCCTGCTGCCGATGATGTTCAGCGTCTGGCAGGACTCCACGGGCAACAGCCTCTACTCCTACGGCGCACTGGTGCAAAGCACGCTGCTGCCCGCGCTCGTCGCCGGGCTGGCTGTGCTGCGCTGGCAGGACACCGGCCACAAGCGGTGGGCCGTGCTGGCGGGCTACTGTATGTTCCAGTGCTGCGCCACGTTTGAGATCGGCTTTACCTATATCGTCCCGATTTTTGGTCTGGCGTGGCTCTACACCGACAAGGCCCGCGACGCGCTGCGGTTAAGCATCCCGGCGCTGCTGGGCGAGTGCGTGACGCTGGCCTTCAATATGGGCGCACGGCTCATGAACACGCTGCGGGCCGCGGGCATTCTCGCAGGCAGCGTCTCCCAGATCGAGGGCATCTCCCCGAACTTTGACCTGCCCGCCATCCTGCGCACCTGGGCCATGCAGATGTCGGCGGGCTTCCCGCTGAACGCGATGCTGTTCGGCAAGATGCGCCCCGGGAAAATATATCCAGTGGACGTGCTGTGCGGCGTCATGGTGGCCGGTGCGGCAGTGGCCGCGCTGGCGGCGCTGGATAAGCTGCCGAACAAAAAGCAAAATCTGCTGCTGTTTTTAAGCGGCCTTGCCATGCTGTCCGCCCCGGCACTGCTGATCGGGCTTTCGCCCAAGTACCAGCAGCCCGGTCAGGTGGACTGGCGGCACGGCTACATTCCCCAGACCGTGGAGAGCTTCGGCGTCGGTTTAATGGCGCTGGCCGTGCTGGTGATGCTGCTGCGCCGGGCCCGCGGCAAGAGCTGGCGGCCCGGGGGCCGCGCGGTGCTCTACGGTCTGCTGGCCGTCTGCATGGCCGGGTCGGTGGTCTGGCAGCGCGCCGCGACCCGCTCGGCCTACGACCAGGGCGGGCGCGCCTACACGGTCTTTGGCGACGGCGTCGCCGCGGGCCTGGCCGCCGACTGCGGCGACACGCCGGTGGTGACCGATTACATGATCTGGGGCGGCCATGAGGTCGCGGAGAACGCCTTCTTCCTGCGCTACGGCGATCTGGACGCCGATGCCCACGCCCTGCAGGTCTGGCGCACCGAGGACCACGCCGACGACGAGGCAGTATACCGCGTCGGGTTCACGCTGGGGCAGGACAGGCACTACGACATTGCCTGGTGCGGCCTTGGCCACGGGGCAGACCCGGATGTGCTGACAGATGTCGAGGTCTGGCTGCCCGCGGGCACCTTCCTCTATGATGTGCTCTATTACACAACCGCCGACGGCGAGGAAGTGCGCAGAGAGGTCTACCTCGACAAGAACGGCTCCATGATCACGCTGGACGGCGAAATTCTCGCGGACAGCATCCGGCTGGCATCAAGGTAGGGGGCGGCGGTGAGGTGCCGGAGCCCCTCCGGGCATCGCTGACGCTCGCCCACCTCCCCTGTGAGGGGAGGCTTTCGCGGACGGCTCCGCCGTCCGAAACAAGGCTCCCCTTACAGGGGAGCTGGCCGAGCCCGCGAGGCCTGAGGGGCTCTGGCACGCCGCGAAGCCCTAAACCTTCCGGACTGCCACCCCGTAGGGGCCGGGCATGCCCGGCCCGCTGCCCTCCCGCAAAAGCCCGTCCATCTTCCTGCCGCGGGCCGCAGCTATGCGGCCCCTGCGTACTCTATCCATTCAAGGAGGTGCCGCCCTTGGCACAAAATAAATCCCGCCGCCTGCTGTGGGCGGTCTGCCTTGCGGCGCTGGCGGCATTTGCTGCGGCCATGGTCTGGCTGCACTACCAGCAGCTTTGCTCCCCCGGCGGCGGCAGCGACCCCTATACCTCCGACCTTGGTATGCACCTGGCCTTCGCGCAGCGCGGCATGATCTACTCCACCGTGTCGCTGCTCATCGGCCCGGCGTATGCACTGGCCGGGCGCATCGGCATTGCCGTGCTGCTGGCGGCGTTCCATCTGGCCGCCGTCGCCGTGTTCGCCTGCGGCCTGCGCACTGCCCTGCCCGATACCCCGCGCCCGGCGCGGCTGCTGGTCAGTCTGGTGGTCAACCTTGCCACGGCGGTCTGGATGCCCCGCGGCGGCTACTGGTACCAGGGCACTGTCGGCGGCACGATTTATCACAACACAACGTATATTATGCTCGCGCCCTTTGCACTGCTGGCGATGCTGGCCTTTTACCGTGTCTGGCCGACGATGCGCGGTGACCTGGATCTGCGTGCCTACGCGGTCTACACGGTGCTGCTGACCGTGGCGACCAGTTTCAAGGCCAGCCTGATCTTTGCATTCGCCCCGGCGCTGCTCGTGCTGCTGATTGCTGATTTTGTGCGCACCCGCGCCAAAAATCTGAAAAATGAGATCATCATGGGGTGCAGCGTTTTCCCCGGTGTAGCGCTCTGCTTTATCCAGGCCAACGTCCTGTTTGCCGAGGAAGGCTCCGGCATACGCCTGATTTTCACCGTCCCGTTTGACCACCACCGTATGCTGTGGGGACCGTTCAACGAGGCCGGTGTGCTGGGGCTGGCGCGGTCCTTCGTCTTTGTGGCGGCAGTGGGGCTGCTGCTGGGCCGCGCGGCGTGGCAGTGCTTCCGCTACCGGTTCAGCCTTTTCACCTTCGCATTCTCGCTGGCCGAGGCGCTGCTGCTGGTCGAAAGCGGTGAGCGGCTCTATCACGCCAATCTCTGGTGGGGGCCGTTCATCTGCTTCTGGGTGTTCTGGCTCGAGTCCGTCAGCGTCTTTTTGCAGCAGACGCGCACCGGGGCCGTGCCCCGCTGGCGGCTGGCCGTCTGCGCCGCCGCGCTGGCGTGGCACATCGTCAGCGGCGTCTGCTTCTTAGTCATGCTTTTGCAGGGTGTAAGCTATAACGTGCCGATCCTGACGTATAATTTGTGGTAAAAAAATAAGCCGCAGGTGCAAAAACGCATCTGCGGCTTTTGTATGTTGTCAGCTTCAACCCGTAGGGGCGCATTCTATATGCGCCCGTGGCTGTGTGCGGCAATGAGTAACGCCCGCGGGCGGATATGGAATCCGCCCCTACGATGGAGGGGGCGATGCTCGTCATCGACCCGGCCAGGCAACGGCAGCGGCAGGCTGCCTGCGGGCGAGCACTGCTCGCCCCTACGATTTGCGCTTTCCCTCATGCCCGCCCGGCAGCGGCAGACTGCATACCAGCGCAATGCCCAGCGCCAAAGCCAGCGCGACCTTGAAGGTCTCGCCGCCTTTGCTGGCGAAAAGCTCCTGCTCGCCCTGCAAAAAGTAGTAGGCCGTGTAGTAGATGCCCGCGCCCGGCACAAGTGGAAAGATGCCCGGCAGCAGAAAAATCGTCACCGGGGCCTTGTGGCGGATGGCAAAGAACCGTGCGCAGCCGGTCAGCGGCAGCGTGGCGACCAGCGTCGCAATCGCCGGGCTTAAAGCGAACAGCTCCACGCCGAAGATGTAGACCATCCAGCCCACCGCGCCGGTCAGGCCGCAGGCCAGGTAGTGCCGCCGCGGCATCTGGAATGTGATGCCAAAGCTGATCGTTGCAATGACGGCCACCACAAAATGGGCAAAATAATGTGTCCAGACCGGCATCACGCCACCCCCAATCCACGGGCCATGATCCAGCCCAGCACCACGCCGCCCGCAATGCTGCCCGCAATCAGCAGAGCATCCAGCAGGCGGATGGAGCCGGACAGGTAGTCGCCGTTCAGAATATCCCGCACGCCCATCGTCAGGGCAACGCCGGGGGTCAGCACCATCAGCGCGCCGATGATCGCCGCGTTGGCGTTGACGGCGGGCACGGCGGTCTGCACCGCAATGGCCCAGATCGTGCCGCAAAACGCCGCCACAATGTCGGTGAATATCCGGTTGATGCCGTGCCTCGCAAACTGCTGGCAGACGAGCGCCTCCAGCAGGCCCGCCACCGCGGCCACCGGCATGTCTGCCAGCGTGCCGCCGAACAGGTACGCGAACCCCGCTGACCCGACAACGCAGGCCAGAATTTCCAGCTGCGGTGTGCTGCGCGGAAGCGTGCGGGCCGTGTTCAGCCGTGCTTCGGCCTCGACGACGCCCAGCCTGCCGGCGGCCAGCTCACGGGAAAGCTCGTTCACGGCCTCGACGCGGCCCAGATGGACCGACACGGTGGGCACGTGCCGCACCAGCGAGACGGCATCCCGCCCCGGCAGGTGCGCCGACGCAAAGATGCCGTTGGTCAGAACATAGACATGGAAGTCCCGCACGCCGAGGCTGGCGGCCATGATCTCCATGGTCTGCTGCGCGCGGAACACCTCGCCGCCGTTTTCCAGCAGCGTCTGGCCCGCGTCCATGACCAGCTCCAGCGCACGGTCAAACAGTGCATCAGCCACGGATATTCTCCCGCACAGCGTTGAATTCCGGGTAATGGGCGTACAGATGCTGCGCGATGGCCTCCATGAGCAGGTAGTCATGCTCGGAGTCGATGTCGATGATGCCGGTGTCCATCATAACGCTGACGCCGAACTTGGAGTGCCACAAAATCGGGTCGGGGTTGTCCACAAGGAACGCGCGGCGGATGACGTAAATCGACGCATTGACGTCGTATACCTCGGGTGCTTGCTGACGGCCCGTGAACTGGCTCTCGATGACCATCTCGGCGTGGTCGCCCACGATCTTGAACATATTGAACCACGGATTGCGGCGGGCCTCGCAGACGCTGAAAATGATTTGCAGGTCCTCGCGCTCCTGCGCTTTGGCAAAGGCGTTCTCAATGTCCTGCTCGGTGCGCAGGGGGCTGGTGATGTCCAGATCGATCATAGCATCGTACTGTTTGCCGGTGTGGGCCTCCATGCGGGCAAAGCTGTCCTTGTAGACCTCGACCTTCGGCACGCGGTCCCCGCCCAGCTCGGCCCCGCGGGGCAGGTAGATGACCTCCGGGTACTCGGCAGCCACCAGCCTGGCCAGATCCTCGCTGTCGGTGTTCAGCGCAACGTCGATTTCCAGCTCCGGGTGCTTTTTAATGAACAGCTCCGCGGCGCTCAGCGAATAGTAAACCAGCGGTTTGCCGCAGAAATTTTTCAGGTTCTTGTTTTTAAAGCCCTTGCTGCCGGCACGGCCGCAAATTGTAATGAGCAGTCTTTTCATTGTACGTTCTCCCCCAAGGTAAGTTTCAGCACGTTCAGTGCCAGCGCGGGCGGGTTGCAGCTCTCGCCGCTGCCCGTCAGCGCGTAGTCCACAAAATATTCCATCTCCCGCTCATAGCGGCGGTTGACGTCCTCCTCATAGTGCTGCACGGTGCCGTCCGGCAGGGTCAGCGTGCCCGCGCCAAAGTCGGCCAGATAGCTGCCGTCATGGCAGAAAAGCTCGATGCTGCGCCGGTATCCGCGGCCAAAGTAATCGAGATGCACCTCGGCCAGCAATGTGGGGTATCTGGCGATATACACCGACAAATCGTCGGAGTCGATTTCGAGGTCGGAGTAGGTGCCCTTGAAATTGTACAGCTTTTCAGGCACGCCGAACAGCTCGACGAGGTAGTCCCATTCGTGGATGAGGTCAATCGTCACGCCGCCGCCCATCGCCTTGTGGGCGCTGTAGACCGTGCGGTAGTCCACGCCGGGCCGCCAGTCGGGCAGATAGCTTGAGCAGATGACCCGCGCACAGTAGGGGTGCAGACCGGGCAGCCGGTCCTTGAGCGCCAGCATGACGCCGCACCACCGCATGGGCGCGGCCACATAGGCCTTTTGCCCCGCGGGCAGGCAGTCGGCCAAATCCAGTCCGGTCTGCTCGGCAGAAAAAATCGGTTTTTCGATGAAAAGTGCCCCGCCGCGGCCCCTGACCCGGGTCAGAGCGTCGGCGTGCAGGCTTGTGGGGTTCGTAATGAACACCATGTCATAGTGTGCGGGCGCGTCGGCCAAATCAGTGTACTGGGCGTGCAGCAGCGCGGCCACGCCGTCCCGCAGCGGGCGGGACAGGTCGCTGCGCAGCGCGTCGGCCTGTAAAGTCCAGCCCCGGTCCGCACAGAGGTTGGTCAGATTTTTTAAATGGCGCGTCCCGATGGAGCCCAGCCCCACGAACAGCGCGGTGATGGTACGCATAGGAGATCCCCTTTGCTTTGATTTAGATGCAATGTAGGGGCCGGGCATGCCCGGCCCTCAGCCTTGCCCATAGCAGGGCGGTATATTTTACGTTGCGGGCCGGACATGTCCGGCCCCTACAGGGTTACGCTTTTTCGACCCTGTCCATCAGCTCAATTGCCTTCAGGTCCTTTTCAAAGCTCCACTTCGGCTGCTCGTCGCCCTTCAGCACGGCAAAAAAGTTCGTCAGCTCGTCCACATAGGCGTTTTCTACAACGTTGTCGCTGTAGCGGCTGTCGTGCTCAAAGCTGGCGTAGGTGTTGACAAACCGCTTGTCGCCGTCCTTGAACTCGTACAGCGCCTTGGGGTTGCCCTCCCAGAACAGGTGGATGCCGTCCCCGAAGCACTCAAAGCTGCGCACGGCCTTGCGGCTGACGACGTCGGCGGCCAGCACACCCTGCACGCCGCCCTTGTGGCGCAGCAGCAGCGTCACGCAGTCGGGGTAGGGGAGCCCTAAGTCGCTGATCGTGTCCTTCTGCACGGTCACGCTCTCCACGTCGCCGAAGGCGTCCAGCAGCCACGGCAGGTCGATGCCGAAGATCTCGCGCACGCCGCCGGTGCGGGCGTTGCCGACGAAGAAGTTTTTATAATTCTCCCACGGGTGCCAGTCGGGCAGATACTGCCCGATGTGGTAGATGTAGTGTACGGGCTTGCCAAATTCCGCGACCTGCTGTTTAATATACTGTGTCTCGCGGCGGTACAGCATTGTGGAGGACAAAAACAGCGGCAGTTTTTTGGCCGCAGCCTTGGCCATATTCTCCCGGTAGCCGTCGCTGACCAGATTCAGCTCGGTAAAGACGGGCAGGTCGTGGTCCAGCAGCTCGCCAATGACCGCCGCGTGGGCCAGCGGCGCGGTGCAGACCAGCGCGGCGTCGGGATGCTCGGCGGCGACAGCCTCGCCGATGGTGGCATAGGCTGCGTCCGCCAGACCCAGCCGGAGGGCCTCGTCGCGGCGGCTCTCGGCGGTGTCCACGCCGACGATCTGAATAGCCGCGTCAATGCCTTTGGTCAGCCGGGCGCGGCGTTTGCCCATGCTGCCTAAACCGACGATGAGAAGTTTCATACCAAAACGCTCCTTTGCGGGTCAAATTCCGGCACGGGGCCGTCATAAAAGATTTTGGGTCTTGCAAAATCAAATTTTGCCAGCACAGCGCAGATTTTTTCGCTGGTTTCGCCGCCGTTATACGGGCTGACGGCGCCGGCCGCCACGGGGGCAAACGCCGGGGACAGCGCCCTGCGCAGCGCGGCCTCGATGGACGGCTCGTCGGCGTCGCAGCAGAGCACGTTCGCGCAGATGGCGCGCCCGGCCTGCCGTCTGCCGATGTTGACCGTCGGCACCTTAAAGGTGGGCGTCTCGACGACACCGGACGACGAGTTGCCCGCCACGAGCGCCGCGCAGGCCATGGCGGAGAGGTAACGCCGCAGACCGAGGCTCTGCACAAATCCGGCGCGGTCCGGGTGGGTGGCAGCGAATGTCTGCATCATGGCGGTGCAGACCTGCCCGCCCGCGTCGGCGTTTGACCCGGTGATGAGCCAGAACACGCCGTCCACGGCGGCCATAGCGTCACACAGCGCCTGCACCTGCACAGCGGGGGAGCCTGCGTCGGGGGCGGTCTCGGGGTGGTAGGTCACGAGCGCGAAGGGCTGCATGAGGTCAAACCCAGTCGATTTGCACAATTCCTCACGGCTCATTTTGGGCAGAGTGCGGATGTTTTCATCCCCCAGCCCGCCGACGCAGAACACGGTGTCGGGCGCTTCGCCCATCCGTACAAGCCGCGCGGCGCTGTCGGCGCAGGACGGAAAGTGTACCGCCGCCATTTTGCTGATGCAGTGGCGGTAGTATTCGTCCGCCGCGCCCAAGGTCACGTCACCGCCCGAGATATGGGCAATCGGGATATGCCGCGCCGCTGCCGCAGCGGCCACGGCGAAGATCTCAAACCGGTCCCCCAGCAGCAGCACGGCGTCCGAGCGGTGGGCGGCAAAGTGGTTGTCGAAAATTTCCATCGTGCGTGCGATGGTTTTGGCGACAGGCTCATCGGCGTTGTCGGTGAAGATCGGCAGTCTTGCCGCGATGGGCAGGCCGTCGGCTTCGATTTCATGCACGGTCTCGCCCAGACGCGGGCAGAGATGCGCCCCGGTCACGACGAGCTGCAAGTCCAGCACATCGGACGCCGCGATTTTCTGCACCACCGGGCGCAGCAGGCCATATTCCGCCCGCGTGGTGGTAACGACGGTGATGGTACGCATGGTTATGCTTCTCGCTTTCTTTTTTAACGGCAGTCTCCCGGAAGGTCGCTTTCTTTTGGCAGCAAAAGAAAGCTCGCAAAGAAAACTGCCGCTGTTTCGACGCAGCGGACCCGCGACCAAGGGGCTGCACGCCCCTTGGATTCCCAAAGAGGAGGTCGCAGAGGGCGCGGGCTACGCGAACGCAGTATTACTGTTCGCGCTTAACGCCCGCGCCCTCTGCTCCGTTTCGAAATTCGGGAGTTCCCCCGAAACCCCGCAGGGGGGAGAGGGAGGCCCCCTTGTCAAAGGGGGCTGGCTGCGTTAGCGGCCTGGGGGATTCCGACGGGCTTTGCGTGGCCGCCCATTCCCGGGCAACCTCCGTCCACTGCAAAGGGGCGGGCTGCCGCCCTCCCTTGCCCCTTTCGTTCGCAACCCATTCACAGCAGTCCGTAGGGGCCGGGCATGCCCGGCCCGCGACTTTGCTATGCCCCCGTCAACGGGCTGAACCCTTCCGGCCTGCTTCGCGGCCACCTCCCCTGAAAGGGGAGGCTTCTCTCGCGGGCTTCGCCCGCGCAAAAGGCTCCTCACGCAGTGGGGAGCTGGCCGGGCCTTGCCTTATATCTCGTCAGACCCCATTTACCACAAACTTCCCGTCCGTCTGCCGCCTTTCGGTCCGCAGCCTTACCGCCCCAGTTCCCCCAAAATCCACCCTAGATCTTCAAACAGATCTCCCGGCAGCATGGCGGTCATGCTGCGGCGCTTGGCGCAGCGGTCTGCGGCGGCGCCGTGGAGCCATACCGCGCAGACCGCTGCGTCCTCGGGCGTGCGGCCCTGCTTTAGACCCGCTGCCAGCAGCCCGGCGGTCAGACCGGCTAAAATATCCCCGCTGCCGCCCTTGGCTAACCCGGCATTGCCGGTCTCATTGCGCCAGACCGTGCCGTCCGGCGCGGCAACCAGTGTGTGATGCCCTTTCAAAACGGCGACGCAGTGATATTTTTCGGCCAGCGATACGGCGGAACCCTCGCGGTCCGCCTGCACCTCGGGCACAGTCAGGCCCAGCAGCCGCGCGGCCTCGCCGGGGTGGGGCGTCAGGATCGTGTTTGCGGGTAGATCCCCCCTGTACTTCCCCGCTGCCAGTGCGTTCAGTGCGTCGGCGTCCAGCACGGCACCGGCCCACGGGGCGTTCCTGCCGAGCAGGGCCTTACAGACATCGGCGGCGCTCTCCCCTAACCCGGGCCCGGCCAGCAAAACGGCGTGCCTGTCCGCAAACCAGCGGCGCAGCGCGTCGGCGTCCTGCGGGTGGATGCCCCCGTTGGCCGCCGTGCGGCAGCCGCAGGCGCAGCATTCCGGCGTGCGGGAAAGCACCAACTGGATAACAGGCTCGACGCTGGCCAGATACACCAGCCCGGCCCCGCCGCGCAAAGCGCCCTCTGTGCAGAGCGCCGCCGCCCCGCGGTAGGCCATGCTGCCCGCCGCGGCCAGCACACTGCCGTAGCTCCCCTTGTTGCTCTCCGCCATGCGCCCGGGCAGCAGCCGGCGCACCAGCTCCCGTGTGATTTCGCGCTGCATCTTGCATCCCTCCGAAAATAGATTATAATAGGTATATTATAAGGCATAAAAGCCAAAAGCGAAAGGGGCAGTTTGCATGGTTCCGGCATTAGAGGAAATTCTGGCAGCAACAAAAAGCATGGTCTTTTTCGGCGGGGCGGGCGTCTCGACCGAGAGCGGCATCCCCGATTTCCGCTCGGTGGACGGGCTGTACCACCAAAAATTCAAGTACCCGCCCGAGACGATGCTCTCCCACACCTTCTACGAGACCCACACCGCGGAGTTTTTTGACTTCTACCGCCAGAAGCTCATCGTCCACGGGGCAAAGCCCAACGCGGCCCACCTGCGTCTGGCGGCTTTGGAGCGCGAGGGCAAATGCAGGGCCGTCGTGACCCAGAACATCGACGGCCTGCACCAGGCCGCGGGCAGCAAGACCGTGTATGAGCTGCACGGCTCGACCCTGCGCAACTACTGTACGCGGTGCGGCAAATTCTTCCCGGTGCAGTTCATTGAGGATGCGGCGGGTGTCGGCGACGGCGTGCCCCGCTGCGACGAGTGCGGCGGCATCGTCAAGCCTGATGTTGTGCTCTACGAGGAAGGGCTGGACGAGGAGACGATGGAAAACGCCGTGCACGCCATCCGCGGGGCCGACACCCTCATCGTCGGCGGCACAAGCCTGGCCGTCTACCCGGCGGCGGGTCTGCTGCGCTACTTCCGCGGGGAGAACCTTGTTGTCATCAATAAGCAGCCCACCCCGGCGGACGCAATGGCCAATCTGCTGATCCACGCTCCGATTGGCCGCACGCTGGACCCCGATGCCCCCATTGAAGTGTAGAAATTACACAAAAATCCATGCTTTTTTTAAAAAAGGCATTGCAAAACGCCGTGGAATTTTGTTATGATAGATTCATATTGAGTTTATAGGCAGAGTTGATAGAGGGAGACGGTTTTTATGGCAAATGCACTGACGGATTTTACCAAGAAACGTGAATTTCTGATTTGCATGGATTCCGACGGCTGCGTGATGGACACGGTGCGCATCAAGCATTCCACCGTCATGTGCCCCGAGCTCATCCGCGTGTTTGCGCTGGATGACCACGCGGATTTCATCACTGCCGCGTGGGATGAGATCAACCTGCACACGATCACCCGCGGCATCTCCCGGTTTGAGAGTGTCCGGCTGGTGTTTGACCGGTTGAAAAACCGCGGCATCGAGATCCCGGGCAGCGAGGATATTGCCGCCTGGGTCGATACCGCGACGGAGCTTTCCACGGCCAGCCTGCAGCGGGAGCTGCAAAAGACCGGCAGCCTGGCCCTGCGCAAGCTGCAGGAGTGGAACAACGCCTGCAACCGCCGTATTCAGGCGCTGGAGCCGACGTTTGAGCCGTTCCCCGGCGTGGAGGAAAGCCTGCGCCAGCTGCACGCCGTGGCCGATGTGGCCGTCGTCAGTGCCGCGAACGAGAGCGCCATTGCCAGCGAGTGGAAGCGCTACGGGCTGGCCCGTCATGCGGATGTCATCTTCGGGCAGGAGGTCGGCAGCAAGGCAAACTCCATCGCCACAATGCTGGCCTGCGGGTACGAGAGCCGCAAGGTCATGATGGTCGGCGACGCCATGGGCGACGCCCAGGCCGCCGCTGCCAACGGTGTGGCCTTTGTGCCGATCCTGCCGGGCCGCGAGGCCGACAGCTGGCGCCGCCTGCAGGAGGAGGCCCTGCCCAAGCTGCTGCACGGCACCTTCAGCCCCGCCTACCAAGCCGAGCTCCTGGCCGCCCTGAGAAGTGCGCTGCACGGGTAAAACTGCGCTTGCCTCCCTCTGCGAGGGAGGTGGCCAAGAAAAGACAAATTTCGCGCCGTCACTCTTGTGACGGCGCTTTATTTATGGTATACTAACTTTGAGTATGTATAAATAAACAACACTGCGCCTGCGGGTGATTCGTAGGGCGGCCTGCCCCCACCCCGCCCTACATCCATGCCCAAAAGGGGCAGCGGAGATATTCCTGAAAAATTCCGAAAAGGAGCCGACCCATGGACCTTTTACAGCAAGCCCGTGCCGAGATCGACACCGTTGATGCCGAGATGGCCGCTCTGTTTGAGCGGCGTATGCGCGCGGTGGCCGATGTGGTGCGCTACAAGGCCGAGACCGGCAAGCCGGTTTTTGATGCCGCGCGGGAGGCCGCTGTGCTTGACAAAAACACGGCCCGCATCACCGACGAGGCGCTGCGCCCCTACTACCGCGCCTTTCTCAGCGATGCCATGAGCATTTCCCGCGCATACCAGCGCGCCCGGCTGGGCCGCGATACCGCCGCCTACCAAGGCGTGCCCGGCGCGTGGAGCCACATTGCGCTGCGCCGCCTTTTCCCCTTTGCGCGGGAGACGGCCTGCACCACCTGGGGCGAGGTCTTTGACGCCGTGCAGAACGGGGATGCACAATTCGGCGTTCTGCCGTTTGAAAACTCCAACGCGGGCGATGTCTCCACCGTGCTCGACCTGCTGTACACCCACCCCGATATTATCATTGCCCGGATGTGCGACCTGCCGATCCGGCAGGACCTGCTGGGCGTGCCGGGCGCGACGCTGGAGACGGTCAGGACCGTCATCAGCCACCCGCAGGCGCTGGCCCAGAGCAGCGTTTTTGTACAGCAGCACGGCTTTAAAACGTCCACCTGGGGCAACACCGCCGACGCGGCCCGCCATGTGGCCGAGCTGAACGACCCGAGCGTTGCGGCCATTGCCAGCGCCGAGACCGCAGGGCTGTACGGTCTGCAGATCTTGTCCGCGGGCATCAACGCCGACGGCGACAACACAACGCGGTTCATCGTGATCGAGCGTGCCGCCGCCGCCCCTGCCATGACCGGCGAGGGCCAGCGGCTGGCGCTGCTGTTCACGGCACGCCATAAGCCCGGCCAACTGGCCGCGGCACTGGATCAGATCGGCGCGCGGGGCTTTAACATGGAGTGCATCAAGAGCCGTCCCCTGCCCCATGTTCCGTTTGAATACTATTTCTATGTACAGATCGTCTGCCCGGCGGGCAGCACGGGCGCAGGGTGCCAGACCCTGCTGGACACCCTGACTTCTGTTTGCAGCACCCTGCGGCTGCTGGGTGCCTTCACCCTTGACAGTACGGAGAAATAAGCCATGAAGATAAAGGATGTGCGAAGCATGAAACTGACGATGCAGCTCAAAAGCCGCAGCTACGATATTATTTTGAAGGCCGGATGCCTTGCCAACCTCCATCAGTTCACGAACGTGGCAAACCGCAAGGTCTTTGTGCTGACCGACTCCGGCGTACCCGCCGAGTACGCGCAGACCGTGGCGGCCCAGTGCCCCGATTCCACCGTCTACACGATCCCCCGGGGTGAGGGCAGCAAATGCCTGAAGGTATACGGTCAGGTTTTGCAGGCTATGCTGGCGTTCGGCATGGACCGCAAGGATCTGCTGGTGTCCGTCGGCGGCGGCGTTGTGGGCGATCTGGGCGGCTTCTGCGCGGCCAGCTACATGCGCGGCATTGACTTTGTCAACTGCCCCACGACGGTGCTTTCGCAGGTGGATTCCTCCATCGGCGGCAAGACGGCGATTGATTTGGGCGAGACGAAGAACATCGTCGGCGCATTCTGGCAGCCCAAGGTCGTGCTTGTCGATTTTGACACGCTCAAGACCCTGCCCCGCCGTCAGGTCGTCAACGGCCTGGCCGAGGCGCTCAAGACCGGCATCATCGGAGATCCGCAGCTGTTTGCACTGTTTGAGTGCGAGCACCCCGAGGATAACATTGAACAAATTGTTTACAGAAGTCTGAAATTTAAGAAAAAGATCGTCGAGCAGGACGAGCGCGAGGGCAGCGTCCGCGCCTGCCTGAACTTCGGCCACACCATCGGCCACGGCATTGAAGCCGTGCGCGGTGTGCGGGGCCGCCGTACCACGGGCCTGTACCACGGCGAATGCGTCGCGCTGGGTATGCTGCCGATGATCGAGGACACGGCCCTGCTCAAGCGAACCCGGGCGATTTACCGCGCGCTGGGCCTGCCCACCCGCGCCGGGGCCAACAAGGAGAAGGTCCTGGCCTACATGCAGCATGACAAAAAGGCCCGCGGCGACCATATCACGGTCATCAAGTGCCCCGGCCTCGGCTGTTGGCGCGCCGACAGTCTGCCCATGACCGAGCTGCCGGTGCTGCTGGGGATGGAATGAAATTTAGAGAAGAGAGAAGAAAGAAAAGAGAAGAGAGACTGGCGGGATGAGAAATTTTCCGCTGTAGAGACTGTAGGGGCGAACATTGTTCGCCCGCCAACCTGACGAAGCAACGCCTTTTCGGGATGGCTTCTCACATGGCAAACGGGCACGGGCGAGCACTGCTCGCCCCTACAGGGCTCTTTTCTCTGCTCTCTCTTATCTCGTCTCTTTTGCAAACATAAAAGGAATCTGCAACCTTATGAAAAACACCTTTGGAAATGCCGTCAGTATGACGATTTTTGGTGAAAGCCATGGACCTGCCGTGGGGGCGGTGCTTGACGGGCTGGCCGCGGGCCTGCCGGTGGATGAGGCCGCGATTGCCGCGGCCATGGACCGCCGCCGCGCCCGCGGGGATGGGCTTTCCACCGCCCGCACCGAGGCCGACGCCGTGGAGTTCCTCTCCGGCGTGTATGAGGGCCGCACCACCGGCACGGCCGTCACACTGATGATCCGCAACCTGAATACCCGCAGCGGCGACTACGCCAAAACCGCCGACCTGCTGCGCCCCGGCCACGCCGACTACACGGCCTACGCCAAGTACGAAGGCTTTCAGGACGCGCGCGGCGGCGGGCACTTCTCGGGCCGTATTACGGCGGCAAGCGTTGCGGCGGGCACGATCTGCGAGACGGTGCTGAACGGCCTGGGCGTAAAGGTCTACACCCATATTGCCGAGTGTGCAGGCGTGCAGGACGCACCGCTTTCCAGCGCTGCGGGGCTGGTCATGCCCGATCCGCAGCCCGGACACTTTGCGCTGCTGGATGCGTCGAAGGAGGAGGCCATGCAGGCGGCTATCCGCGCTGCGGGCAGCGAGGGCGACAGCGTCGGCGGCATTCTGGAAACGATTGTGACCGGTCTGCCCGCGGGCATCGGTGAACCGTGGTTCGACAGCGTTGAGAGCGAGCTGGCCCACCTGATGTTCGCCATCCCGGCCTGCAAGGGCATTGAGTTCGGCGCGGGCTTCGGCTTTGCCGCAATGCGCGGCAGCGAGGCCAACGACCCGTTCACGATGCGGGACGGCAAAATCGCCACCGCCACGAACAAGAACGGCGGCATCAACGGCGGCATCACCAACGGAATGCCCATCGTGTTCCGCACGGTGCTCAAGCCCACGCCCAGCATCTATAAGCAACAGCATACCGTGGATTATATCGGCAGGACCGATGCGGAACTGCAGATCAAGGGCCGCCATGACCCCTGCATCGTGCCCCGCGCCGCCGTCGTGCAGAACAGCCTGACGGCGTTCGGACTGCTGGACCTTCTGACCGTGCGCTACGGCACGCTGGCCCAAAAGCACGGATTCCCCAAAGTGTAAAAACAGGAAGTGAAGAACTATGCAGCAACCGCTGTACGGATTGATCGGCGGCAAGTTGGGCCACAGCTACTCCAAAATCATCCATGAAAAAATTGCAGATTACACCTATGAGCTGATGCCCCTGCCCACCGAGGCCGAGGCCCGCACCTTTATGGAAAGGCGCGCCTTTGCGGCCATCAACGTGACGATCCCCTACAAGCAGTTTGTTATCCCCTACTGCGACGTCGTTGACCCGAAGGCGCAGGCCATCGGCGCGGTGAACACGATTGTGAACCGTGACGGGAAATTGTATGGGTATAACACCGACTACGCGGGCTTTGCCTATCTGGCCGGGGCCCACGGCGTAGATTTTGCGGGCAAGACCGTGCTGATCCTGGGCACGGGCGGTACGCACTCGACGGTCACGGCGGTCTGCCGCGACGGCGGGGCTAAGGAGATTCTGACCGCCAGCCGCACCGGCAAGGGCGATGCCCTGCTGTACAGCGAGGCCATGCACCGCCCGGACGTGCAGATCATCGTCAACACGACGCCCTGCGGCATGTTCCCGAACGTGGGGCAGTGCCTTATCGACCCGAAAGCGTTCCCCGCGCTGGAGGCCGTGCTGGATGTGGTGTACAATCCCTTCCGCACCGAGCTTTTGCTGCGGGCCGAGGACTACGGCGTGACCGCGGCGGGCGGCTTTGAGATGCTGGTGGCGCAGGCTGTGTTTGCCGCAGAGCACTTTACCGGCAGACAGCTGGACACGGCAGCCATCATCCCGGCGGTCAGCCGCGAGCTGCGGCACCAGCTGGCGAATGTCTCGATTATCGGGATGCCGGGCTGCGGAAAATCCACCGTCGGCGCGGCGCTGGCAAAGCGCCTTGACAAGAAATTTGTGGATCTGGACGCTGAAATTGAGCGCCGCACCGGGCATAATATTCCCGACATCTTTGCCCAGGAGGGCGAGGCCGCGTTCCGCCGCTATGAGGCGGACGTGCTGGCCGAGGTCGCTAAGGGCAACAGTCAGGTCATCGCCTGCGGCGGCGGGGTCATCAAGAGCCCGGCCAACACCCGCGCGCTGCGTCAGAACGGCCCCGTGCTGTGGGTGCGCCGCCCGCTGGAGGCGTTGGCTACCGGCGGACGCCCGCTCTCCAAGGGCGGCGCGGCCTTAAAGCAGCTTGAAGCCGAGCGCACGCCGCTGTATGAGGCCGCCTCCACCGTCGTGCTGGAAAATAACGGCTCGCTGACCGCGGCAGTGGATAAGGCGGTACAGCTGTTTGAGGCGGACGAGAGGCTGTAAAAGCCTTCCCCCCGAGGGGAAAGGTGGCGCAAAGCGCCGGATGAGGGCAGAGCTTCCGAGGCCCGCCGAGAAGGAGCAGTGCCCGCAGGGTTTGCCCTCATCAGTCCGCTGCGGCGGACAGCTTCCCCCGAGGGGGGGGGAAGCCTTCAGGCGGCGGGCCGATGCTTGGCATCGGTCCCTGCAACGCAATATTCTATAGAGCATAAAAAGTATATAAAGTATATAAGAAAGAGGCTTCCATGATTATTTCCACTAAAAAAGGTACGCCCCAGGTCGAGCTGGACCGCATTGTCGATAACTTCGAGAAGCAGGGCCTGTCCGTCACGATGATCCGCGGTACCGACTACAACGTCTTTGGCCTTGTCGGTGATACGACGAAAATTGCCGAGAAGGACGTGCTGGCAAACCCCTGGGTCGAGAACGTGACCCGTGTGTCCGCCCCTTACAAGCGCGCCAACCGCCTGTTCCACCCGGAGGATACCGTCGTGGACATCAACGGCGTCAAGGTCGGCGGCAATGCGCCCATCGCCGTTATGGCAGGTCCGTGCAGCATTGAGGGCGAGGAACACACCATCAAGATGGCCAAGGCTGTCAAGGCGGGCGGTGCCAACTTCCTGCGCGGCGGCGCGTACAAGCCCCGCACGAGCCCCTACTCCTTCCAGGGTCTGGGCACCGAGGGCATCCTGGATATGGTCAAGGCCCGCGAGATCACCGGCCTGCCTATCGTCAGTGAGCTGATGGACGAGGTCCACATCCCCGAGTTCGAGGAGTATGTGGACGTTGTGCAGATCGGCGCGCGCAATATGCAGAACTTCCAGCTGCTCAAGGCCGTCGGCAAGATGCACAAGCCCGTTCTGCTCAAGCGCGGCCTGGCGAATACCATTGAGGAGTGGATCATGTCCGCCGAGTACATCATGGCCGGCGGCAATGAGAACGTTATCCTCTGTGAGCGCGGCATCCGCACGTTTGAGCGCGCGACCCGCAACACGCTGGACCTGTCCGCCGTGCCGGTCATCAAGGAAAAAACGCACCTGCCCATTATCGTTGACCCCAGCCACGCCACCGGTGATTATAAGTACATCGAGAGCATGGCTCTGGCTGCTGTGGCCGCCGGTGCCGACGGTCTGGAGATTGAGGTCCACAACGACCCGCCGCACGCCTGGAGCGACGGCGCCCAGTGCCTGAAGCCGGATAAGTTCGCCGATGTGATTGCCAAGTGCCGCAAGGTCGCTGCCGCCATCGGCCGGGAGATGTAAATTGGACGCGAAAATTCATGTCAGCCGCTTAGGCGGAACGGCCACGGTGCCCCCCAGTAAAAGCGCAGCGCACCGTGCGGTGCTGTGCGCCGCATTGGCGGAGGGCACCAGCCATATCACGAATATCGAGTACAGCAAGGACATCCGCGCTACGCTTGGCGCGGCGGCCCAGCTGGGCGCAAAAATCACCGAGGAGGCCCATTCCGTGACCATCAAGGGGCACGGGACGGCGGGCGGCTTTGTGACGGTGACACGCCCGGTTTTCTGCAACGAGAGCGGTTCCACACTGCGGTTCATGATCCCGCTGTTCAGCCTGACGGCCCAGAAGGTGCGCTTTACCGGCGCGGGGCGGCTGTTTGACCGCCCGCAGGCCATCTACCAGATGCTGTTTGAGCGCCAGGGCCTGCAATTTGAGCAGACGCCCGAGGGCATCACGATCTTTGGACGGCTGCGTCCCGGCGGGTTTACCCTGCCCGGCGACGTGTCCAGCCAGTTCATCAGCGGTCTGCTGTTTGCCGCGCCGCTGATGGAGTCCGAGAGCAGCATCGAGGTACTGGCCCCCTACGAGAGCCGCTCCTACGTGGATATGACGGTTGACGCCATGCAGCAGTTCGGCGTCAAGGTCACGAGCCGCGCACGCAAAAACGGCAGTGTGATGTACCGCGTGGCCGCGCCGCAGCGGTATACGGCCAGCGACTTTGCCGTCGAGGGCGACTACAGCCAGGCCGCGTTCCTGGCCGTGCTGGGCTGCGTCATCGGCGGCATCACGGTCACGGGGCTGAACCCCGACAGCCAGCAGGGCGACAAGGTCATTCTGGACATTTTAAAGCGCTGCGGCGGCAAATTCAAGCCCGTCGAGGGCGGGCTGCACTTTGACCGCAGCCTGCTGAAGGCGACGGAGATCGACCTGGCGGACTGCCCTGATTTAGGGCCGATTTTGTTCACGCTCGGCTGCTTTTGCAGCGGTGAGACGGTCATCCGCAATGCGGGCCGCCTGCGCCTGAAGGAATCGGACCGCATCGAGGCCATGCAGACCGAGCTGCGGAAGATGGGTGCGCGCATCGAGGTGGACGGTGACACCGTGCACATCCAAGGCGTGGCGCTCCACGCGCCGAACGCGCCGCTGTCCGGCCACAACGACCACCGCATCGTCATGGCGCTGGCCGTGGCGGCGATTGCCAGCGGCCTGCCCGCCCTGCTCTGCGGGGCCGAGGCCGTGGACAAGAGCTGGCCCGCGTTCTGGAGCGTGCTGCGCGGTCTTGGCGCCAAGGTGGAACTGAACACCGACAAACAAGAAGAATTTGACATAAAGGCGTGATTTCCTATGCTGGATAAAAGCAAAACCTACCTGATCGTCGGTCTGGGCCTGCTGGGCGGCAAATACGCGCAGGTGCTGAGCCAGAAGGGCTACCATGTGACCGGCATCACCCACAGCCAGTCGACGCTGGACTATGCCTTGCAGCATGGCTACATCCGCGCCGGTAAAAATGCGGATTTTGAGGATCTGGTAAGGGAGGCCGACTGCATCATCTTCGGTCTCTACCCCACCGTGCTGCTGGACTGGGTCAAACAGTACGGTCCACTCATCCGCCCCGGCACGATGGTCACGGATGTGTCCGGCGTCAAGCGCGGTGTGGTCGAGCCGGTGCAGGCCGCCCTGCCGGAGGGTGTGGAATTTATCGCCAGCCACCCGATGGCGGGCCGCGAGACGAGCGGCATCGCCCACAGCGCCGAGGTCAACTTTGCCCCCGCAAACTTCATCATCACCCCGACGGAAAAGAACAGCCAGGCGGGCATCGACTGGTGCCGCGACCTGGCCGCGGAGCTGGGCTTCAAGCGCATCAGCGTGCTGACCCCCGCCGAGCACGACCACATGATCGGCTACGTCAGCCAGCTCTGCCATGCCATTGCCGTCAGCCTGATGTGCGCGTCCGATAACTCGGAGCTGGCGAACTACACGGGCGACTCCTTCCGCGATTTGACGAGAATTGCCCATATCAACGACAAAATGTGGGCGGAGCTGTTCCTGTGGAACAAGGACAACCTGATTTCCGAGATCGATATGTTTGAGAGCGCCCTGCAGGATATGCGGGAAAAGCTCGTCCGCGATGACCGCGAAGGGCTGGAGGAAATGTTCCGCCTGTCCACAAAGCGCCGGGAAGCGTTTGACAAGAAATAAAAAATGCTGCTGTCTCAAGCGGACAGCAGCTTTTTTATTTGGCTCGTGCAGAGGCGGAGTATGGTTACATGTGCAGACGCTTTACGATTTCGTTTTTCAGGGCTCTGCCGCGGAAGATGACAAGGCCCAGAAACGTGATGACGCTTATGATCAGGCAGATGACCCACGGCAGACTGTGGGCGTCCAGCCTGCCAGAATAGTCAATGCGGAAGAACAGCAGAATGTACGGCAGAACGCCGATGCCGATGTTCATGAGCAGATACACGAGCGCGTTTGCTGTAAAGCGGCTGCGCAGAAAGGCAAAAATAAAGTTGCAGACCAGCGCTGTACAGCACAAAATCGGCACGACGAGGTCCAAGCTGTACCCCGTGTAGCCGTTGAACCAGTCGGTAAAGACGAGCAGCGCCGAGACGAGCAGCAGCAGATTGAAGATCTGCCGCGGGCCGTTAAAGCGGCGGCGCAGCACGGCGCGCACCACCCGCAGGACCGCCACGGCCCAGACGGCCATCAAAATGCTGAAATGACGGTGGGGCGTGTCTTCCATCAGCAGGAAATCAAAGGCACCGGCTACGACGATGAGCGCTGACAGCACGAACGCCACGATCTTATACAGCAGGGATGCGCGGTGGATGCGCGGGGCCGTTGCCGGAAAATACGGCTCTCCGGCGGGGCCGGACAGGCGGTTCTGGCACAGCGGGCAGTAGGCAGTGTCCCCGCCGACCCTGATATGGCAATGCGGGCAGGTATTCATCTTTCCACCTCCGTAGCGTACAGGGTAACATCCAGCCCATCCTTGGCAAACTCCCGGTAAAGGCGCTGCAAAATGGCGGTGCTGCGCAGGGCAGAAGCAGTGCCCAGCACAAGGTCGTCCCCGTAGGAGCAGACCACAGTGAACAGCGTCTTACAGCTGGAAAACGCTGCAAAATTGTGGATATAGGGCTTCATACCCTCCGGGATGCTGACCCGGCCCATGTTGGAGACAACGGCGGAGACATGCCGGTCTTCCAGCTTGGTGAAAAACTTGACCGCCGCGTTTTTGATGACCAGCGGAACCGGGCGGATGCCGGGTATATGTTCCAGTTTTTCATACGCATCCATCTGGGCGCGAATGTTCTCGGGCTTTAAAACCTCTTTCAGCTTGGCATCAAAGACCGGGGCAACGGTTTCCAGCGTGTCCTCGGGCGTCAGCGTATGGGCGATGCAGACTGAGTTGAAGAAGTTGCGCGCGGTCTCGCTGGGATAGTAGTTGCGCAGGTTGACGGGCAGGCTGATGCAGATTGGCTTTTTGCGTTCCAGTGCGGGCATATCGTGGTAGATGGCCAGCATGAAAGACGCGCCCAGGTAGCTTGTCATCGAAACGCCCAGCGCGTGGGAGCGTTCCAGCACCTGTTTAGAGCTTAAATGTCCCTCAAAAAACTGCAGCTGGCTGTAGGGCAGAAAACCGTGCGGGCGGTACACCTTGGGCTTTTTAGCGGATTTCTTCCGCTTGGTGCCCTCATAAAAATTGCGGAAACTGTCCTGTGCCATATCCCCGGCGGAGGCGCTGTTGGGCGAGGGAACGTTCTCCATTTCACCGGGATGGCGCAGCGCCAGATAGTTGCGCACGATGGACTTTAAGTAGAGCAGGCCGCCGTTGCCGTCCGTAATGGCGTGGAACATTTCCAGGTTGATCCGCGCCCCGAAATACGTTACGCGGTAGATCAGCTTATTGCGGCGCTCCGGCGTGTACAGAGGTGCGCAGGGGGCTTTGGTTTCCGGCTGGGCGGTGGGCAGCTGGTCGGTGGACTCAAAATAATGCCAGAACAGACCGCGGTGCAGCGTGACCTGAAACTGCGGCCATTCCTGTGCGGTGCTGCGCAGGGCCTCATTCAGCGTATCGGGGTCGATCTCCTCGTTCAGCGTGCAGGAGATGCGAAAGACCCGCGGGTCGCGCTGGGACGCCGTAGCCAGAAACACCTTGGCGACGTTATCGACTTTATACCAGGAATCGGACATGAGCATGGTCCTTTCTTTTGTGGCTGTACGGGAGAGGCAGCCTCCCGGAAGGTTGTTCTTTCTTTTGGCAGCAAAAGAAAGAACCAAAGAAAACTGCCGCTGTTTCGACGCAGCGGACCCGCGACTTAGGGGCTGCACG
>OLYK01000017.1_pt1 | contig 33490 bp, 24 predicted proteins | sample 1673651 | NCBI WGS metagenome assembly OLYK01 (sample SAMEA103958118, study PRJEB25191) | human gut metagenome | reverse complement strand
ATGCAAAGCCCCATTCTCGAAAAAGTGAAAGAGAAGGTCGGTGATGCCGGAACCATCGTCAAAATCGACATCGACAAGAATGCCGAACTGGCAGCACGTTACCGTGTACGTTCTGTGCCTACCCTCATCCTCTTCAAGGATGGCGAACCGGTATGGCGCACCGTCGGCGTCCAGCAGGCCGACCTTCTCGAAGCCAAAATCTTCGAGCACGTCCCCACCAAATCCGACGAGTGATTCCGCAGAACGGGACTCCCTCTCGCAAAAAGTCTACTTTGCCCTTTCTGAAAAGGGGTCTCACGCAGATTCCGCAGATACGCAGATTCCCCGCAGATTGAAAAGGGATAAAACGGATTTGGGGAGGGGTCTCACAGATTACACAGAAGCCATCCGGGCGCGTTCCCATCCGGATGGCTTCTGTGTAATCTGTGAGACCCCTCTCCCTCAATTTCTTATAACCCTATCTACCATTTAGAAAAAGTCTCGCAGATTACGCGGATTACGCAGAGACCATCCGGATGGAAAGCTGTCCGTATGGCCTCTGCGTAATCCGCGTAATCTGCGAGACTTTTTACTTTCTCTTTATATCCGCGAGTTATCCGCGAGAAATCTGCGTATCTGCGGAATCTGCGTGAGCCCTTGTTTGCGAGAGACCGGCTCTGCGGAATCTGTTTACAGGTTTTGCATCTCGACCAGATGGGAGTAGTAGCCGCCCAGGGCCAGCAGCTCCTCATGGGTGCCGCGCTCCACGATGCGCCCCTCATGCATCACGCAGATGAGGTCGGCATTGCGGATGGTCGACAGGCGGTGGGCGATGACAAGCGTGGTGCGCCCCTTCATCAACCGTTCCAGAGCCTGCTGCACCAGCTTCTCGCTTTCGGAGTCGAGCGCCGAAGTGGCCTCGTCGAGAATCAGCACCGGCGGATTCTTCAGGATGGCGCGGGCAATCGACACCCTCTGGCGCTGTCCGCCCGACAGGCGGCAGCCACGGTCGCCGATGTTGGTTTCATATCCCTGCTCGGTGGCCATGATGAACTCGTCGGCGTTGGCCACACGGGCAGCCGCACGGACCTCCTCCATCGTGGCCCCGTCAACCCCGAATGTGATATTGTTATAGAATGTGTCGTTGAAAAGAATCGCCTCCTGGTTGACATTACCCATCATCGACCGCAGGTCATGAACCTTCATGTCGCGGATGTCGATGCCGTCCACTGTGATGGAACCTCGCGCCACGTCGTAGAAGCGCGGCAGCAGGTCGGCCATCGTGGACTTGCCGGAACCTGACTGGCCGACCAGCGCGACTGTGGCCCCGGCGGGAATCTCCAGGCTGACATCGTGGATGACCTCGTTCGAGCCGTAGCTGAAAGTCACATCCTTGTAATGAATCTCACCTTTAAGCCGCTCTATCTGGCGGGGATTGGCGGGGTCTTTGATGGGATTGTCGGCATTGAGAATCCTGTCGACTCGCTCCATCGACGCGAGACCTTTCTGGATGGAATACATCGCCTTCGAAAGGTCTTTGGCGGGGTTGATGATGGAGTAGAAAATCACCATGTAATAGATGAAGGACGCGGCGTTCATCGACGACGCGCCCGACAGTATCAGCGCACCGCCGAACCAGAGCACGATGGCGATGGCCAGTGTGCCGAGAAACTCGCTCATCGGGTGGGCGAGGCTCTGACGGCGGGCGATGCGGTTGGAGAGCCGGTAAAACACCTGGTTCTCGCGGTGGAAACGCTCCCTGACCTTACGCTCGGCGTTGAAGGCCTTGATGATGCGCAATCCTCCGAGGCATTCCTCGATGTTTGACATCAGCAAGCCCCATTGTCCCTGCTGTTCGAGCGACTGACGCTTCAGACGCTTGCCGACCTTACCCATCACCAGTCCGGCCAGCGGCAACAGCACCAGCACGAAGAGTGTCAGCTGCCAGGAGATGACAATCATCATCACCAGGCAGACGATAATCATAATGGGGTTCTTGAACATCATGTCGAGGGAGGCCATAATGGAGTTCTCGATTTCCCCGACATCGCCGGTCATACGCGCCATGACGTCACCCTTGCGTTCCTGGGTGAAGAAGGAAATCGGCAGCACCACCATTTTGTCAAAGACATAGTTGCGGATGTCGCGCACGATACCGTTGCGCATCGGAATCACGAAGTAGGAGGCAAGGAATGTGACCCCGGTCTTCAGGCCGGTCATCACCACAAGCAGCGCGGCCAGCAACGCCAGCGTCACCGTCGGCCCATAGGTGTTGATGGCCTCCTGGGTGTAGTAATAGAAATTGTTGACCGCCACCTCCTTGATGGAACCGCTCCCGGCATCCATGTAGGTATAAGTGGCCTCCTTCACCTTGAACAGCATCTCAAGGATCGGGATTATGACCGCGAAGGAGAACAGCGTCAGGAATGCCGACAACACATTGAAGAAGACATTCAGGGCGAGATACTTCTTGTAGGGCGGCACAAACCGCTTCAGTATGGCGAAAAACTCATTCATATACTCTCGGTAATTTCCTCAATCAATAAAAGTTCCCGATTCGGGTTATACCATCATCCAGACTTTTCACATTAAAATTTATCAACAGTCCTACCGGCTTGTCGGCAATCTTGAGATATGTCAGCAACTGCTTCCTGAAAAGATCAGTGACTTCTGAAACACTTTTCAGCTCCACTATCACCTCTCCCTCCACAAGAAGGTCAAGCCTAAACTCAGAGGAAAGCTTACGTCCCCGGTAATAGACCGGCAACACCACCTGAGACTCAACTTTCAGGCCGTCCTCAACAAGCTGCATAATCATGGCCTCCTCATATATACGTTCCAGAAGGCCTGCTCCCAGCGCGGAATGAACCTTGTAAGCTGCTCCTATTATCTTATAGGTGATGTTGTTTAAGTCTACCGGATTGATTCTATGGGTGGTGGCCATATTTATAACTCAGATTATTCCCAAATATTGCAAATCAAGAATCTTACAGTTCACCACCCACTTGAATTTGACGGAAAGGTCTCACAGATTACGCAGATTACACAGATTCCATCCGGATGGCTTCTGTGTAATCTGCGTAATCTGTGAGACCTTTCCCCATTATTGCATGGATGTTACTTGTGAGAGAGCGCCAATGCTTCAGTGAGGTTATGCGAAGCAGAGGATCAGGGCCTGGGCGGCGACCACGCGGAGGAACATCGTCAGCGGGTAGACCGTCGAGTAGGCGACAGCCGGAGCGTCGGAGGCGGTGGAGTTGTTGGCGTAGGCCAGGGCCGGGGGATCGGTATAGCCGCCCGACATCATACCCATCAGCGTGAGGTAGTTGATTTTGAACACTCCTCGGCCGATGCAGCCGACAATCATCAGAGGCACGAAGGTGATGATGAAGCCCCAGATGACCCACCACATACCGGTCTGGTTGAACACCGTCGAGGCGAAGTTGGCTCCCGCACCGATACCCACAGCCGCGAGGAACATGCAGATGCCAAGCTCGCGGAGCATCAGCGACGCCGATGATGAGGTATAAGTGACAAGCTTGAACTTGTAGCCGAAGCGGCTCAGGAAGATGGCGACCACGAGCGGACCACCGGCGAGACCCAACTTCATGCCGAAGCCGACATTGATGGAGCCGACGATGATACCGAAGAGGATGCCGACGAAGATCGTGATCAGGTTGGGGGTGTTGAGACGCTTCATCGAGTTGCCGAGCTTCGAGGCCAGGCGGTCGATGTCATTGAGGTCGCCGACCACAGTGATGCGGTCACCCATCTGCAGGCGCAGCCCGGGAGTGGCGAGCAGGTCCACACCCGCACGGTTGACACGGGTGCAGTTGAGGTTGTAACCCTTGTGGAGACGCAGGTCGGCAAGGCTCTTGCCGTTGTACTCGCTGCGGGTGATGACGATGCGGCGGCTCACCACGGAAGCGGGTGAAACCTCATCCCACTGGTCGTCGCCCATCTCGACTGACGGACCGACAACGCTCTCGAAGCTCTCCAGGTCGGTGGCCGACATTACTACATACAGTTTGTCGCCGACGCGGATCTGGGTGGTCGACTTGGGGATGATTATGGTGCCGTCCTGCTGCATAAGGCGCGAGACGACGAATTCGGTGTGGATAATCTGATGGAGCTGCACCAGTGTCTTGCCGTTGATGAGCTGGTTGGTGACCTCGATTGAAGCAAGGTGGGGCTTGGCGGTGGCGTCCTCGGCCTCCTTCTCCATACGCTTGATTTCGTCATCGACCTTCACGCGGAAGATGAACTTGACAAGCAGCATCGAGGTGATGATACCGATTACTCCAAGGGGATAGGCGGCGGCGTAACCCATCGACATACGGTTGACAGCCTCGCTGACCACTTCGGGCGCACCCGACAGCGACTGCTGGGCGGCGGCCAGTCCGGGGGTGTTGGTCACCGCTCCCGACATCACACCCACAAGCACCGACATGTCGGTGGTGCCGTCGATGAAGAAAATCGCCACTGTGATTGCCACATTCAGCAATATCCCCAACACGGCGAGCATGTTGAGCCTTACTCCACCCTCCTTGAACGAGGAGAAGAACGCCGGACCTACTTGCAGACCGATGGCGAAGATGAACAGGATTAGTCCGAACTCACGGACAAACTTCAGCACTTCCGGGTCGACCGTATAGCCAAAATGACCCATCAGGATACCGACAAACAACACAAAGGTGACACCCAGCGAGATACCCGCGATCTTTACCTTTCCGATAAAGATACCCGCCGCAATCACGAAGGAAAGCAGCATCAGGGTCGACGCCAGGGAGGTGTTTCCGGGACAAAGGATGTCCACATCAAAAAAATCCATAGATAAATACTGTATCAAAAACGGCAGCCGGGGACCTCCCGCGCCGCCCATAATCTAAAAAATCTTTTTTACGGCTGCAAAGTTACGCATTTCCCGCGACATACACCCCGCCCCGTCCCGAAAAAATCACCCACCCCCACCCCCTCACCCCACTCTCACCACTCTCATCCCCTATCTCACCAGAATCCTATGAACCACTCCCGCAACAAAAGAGTCTCGCAAATTCAACAAAAAAGTCTCGCTCGTGGAGTCTATGAAAAAGGTCTCACGCAGATTCCGCAGATACGCAGATTTCTCGCAGATTAATCGAAAAGGTCTCACAGATTACACAGATTACACAGAATCCATCCGGACAAAATCCCATCCGGATGGCTTCTGTGTAATCTGTGTAATCTGTGAGACCCTTCCCCTATTTTCTTGTAATCTGCAAGATTCCTCCCCCTAATCTTTCTTATCTCACTTTAATCTGCGAGAAATCTGCGTATCTGCGGAATCTGCGTGAGACCTTTTTTAATACGAGAGTCTTTTTTTAAGAATGGGGATTGAAAGATGCCCTCACAACCCCACGCAAAGAGGAAAGCGGATGGATGGAAAAACGGATTTTGTCATCATCGACGTGATAAGTGGTGGAGACCAAAGCGACATCGGTCAACGAGCCGCCGTCAGCAGTCCCATACCGACGCAGATAGCGCGGCAGACGTACACTTTTGAAATCCTCAACCATCGCCTTCTCCCCATCGAAAGCAGAAGCATCACGAAGCTGGGCGAACTTCGGGTTTTCAAAAATGGCGCGTAGCATATCGTCGGGGTTTTCAGCAGGAATCCAGGTCGCCCACGCACGCCGCAGCTTATAGCCCACCTCCTGTGCCTTATGGTCGTCCCATTCAATGACAACAGGTTTCGGCAACGTCTCGAGGTCTCCGACTGCCACCCCCTTGGTGACAAATATCAGACTCCCGTCAGTGATTCCGCAATAACGCATCGAATCACCGTTCACCACGAATGTGTCATAGTCGCGGACATCAAACACACTCCCATCCTTGTCCCGGAAACGCTTTCCGGCCAATGATTTCCATTTGACATCGCTGATGTCGCTTTCTTTACGGTCTCCGGCGGTCACCATCCGGGGACGCAACTCACGTTCCTCTTCCCGGGCTTTGGCCTTGCGGATTCTGACCATCTGCCAAGCCAACCAGACCACCATCAGCACACACAACCCCACCAGTATCAACGATACCGGCGACAAGGTCACAATAAGCAGCATATCAGTAGTCATAGGTCGAGCGTATTGACGTAATCATCCGGGAGATTCCGGCCATGGCTGTTTTCGAGGGACGACATAAACAGTTTATGAGAGGACATCAGTATCACCAATATCCAAAACGATAATGTGTCACTCAACACATATAACAATCCTGCGATGAAAACGACTGCGATAACGACACCCACCTGGAGAGCCATCAGACATGAAGGAGTCCTGACGAAATCCCAGTCATCATAGTCCAGTCCCATGTCAATTATCGAAATCAGGCTTTCTAACAGAAACACACCATAAACCGACAATGCCACTGTCAGCATCCGGCCTATTGGAGTGACCGCTTGTGGCAAAAGGTCATACAACCCCACAGCCAGACCCACGCCCCAGACCACGGCATAAGCGCCGGGGATTATATGAGTGTGCATATCGATGTCTCTGACTGTCATAGTTTATGTTGTTTTCGCAAAATTACAAAAAAAGCCCTTGTCAGCCAAACAATCACATCAAAAACCGTCCCGGAATCGATTCCCCAGACACCCCCCCAACACGCGGATACAACACAAATTCTCTGGAAGAAGTCTCGAAAAAGGTCTCGCAGATTACACAGATTACGCAGAGACCATCCGGATAGAAACACGCCCCGTATGGCCTCTGCGTAATCTGTGTAATCTGTGTAATCTGCGAGACTTTTTTTGCAAGACTTCTCCCACCCAAACCAAGGTCGCTCGCGGAGTCTTTGAAAAAAGGGTCTCACGCAGATTCCGCAGATACGCAGATTTCTCGCAGATTAATCGAAAAGGTCTCACAGATTACACAGATTACACAGAAGCCATCCGGATAAAAATAGATACAAGGATAAAAGCACCAATATGAACACGTCCGGATGGCTTCTGTGTAATCTGTGTAATCTGTGAGACCCCTCCCATAATTCCTTGTAATCCGCGAGATTCCTCCCATAATCTTGTTTTATCTCTGTTAATCCGCGAAAATCAACGAAGGAATCCGCGAGAAATCTGCGTATCTGCGGAATCTGCGTGAGACCTTTCGTCGAATCCGCGTGAGACACGACGCCCCCGGGGAGGGGCGAAAAAAAACCGCCCCGGCGCGGAATCGCGGCCGGGACGGCGATGATAGTAAGAGTCAAAGAAATCTGTGGAGTGGGCGGAATCAGCGGATTACCACCTTGCTTACCTTGTCACCCTTGCGGCAGAGGTAGATGCCGGGGGTGGGCTGACCCATCACGCGTACACCGGAGATGGTGTAGTATTCAGCGTCAGCATCAACGTCTGCGTCAAGGACTACATTCTCGATACCGGAAATCACCTGATCTGAGATTGTGGCGCGGACAGGAGTCGGAATAGCCATATTGGTCACACTGAAACCGGTCAAATCATCAGGAAGTGAGGCATTACCGTTGGCCGAGGCACCTGCGCGACGAGGAGCTGATGCGGGAACGATAGTCGGTTCGGTCTGATAGATGAACGGATAAACTGCATATACCAGTCCTTCAACCTCAGTAAGTGTGGGGTCGGCATTCGAGAGATACACGTACACATCGGTGTCGGGATTAGCAAACTTTGAAGACCAGTCGTTAGCCCCACTGAAGTCATAATCGTTATCGGCACCAAGGAATGTCCAGCCAGCCAGATACTTGTCGGCATACTGGGAGAAACCGGTCACAATACGATGGGCAGAATGCAGAATTTCTGCTTTTTCGCCAACCTCGAAGCTGAAGTCGGCATAATATTCATATTCAGACTCAACGCTGAAAGTCAGAGGTTCGAGCATTACACCACGGGAAGCCCCACCATCACGGGGATCAAGCACGAATTTCGCGCCGCCGATAGCAGCAGCAGGAGCGGGGAAGTCAACCGTACCTGCCTCCACGGTACCAGTTCCGAGCTTGGAGTGGAAAGTGAGACCGGTAGCGTGGTTGGTGTATTCACAGCGAACACCCATATCTGCGCTCGAAGCCAAAGGCATAAAGTCAAGCTGCAGCGTTTCATTAGGGTTATCGTGAGTGATGACCTCGTTGCCGTTCATATAGATTGAATAGAGGAGATCAAAACCGGAAGCGGCGATATCGAGTCCCTGTGCCTTGTTAATCTTGATAGTACCGGAGCAGCAGTTGAGACGATCCATGTAGATATGTCCGTTGGAAGCCGCGCCATTGAGATGGTGGGCGTGGTTGCTATGGAGCTGCACAGCCTGAGCAGGATTGAGCGACACAGTCGAGACACCAGAAGCAGTCACCTCGATCGAGGGGTTGGGATCATAAGGAATCAGGGTCACAGTGCGGCAAGTAGAGTGGGGATCAACAACCAGATAGCAAGCCGCATTCCGGGTGATGTTCTCTGCGGGGATATACCAGTTGTACTGGTTGTAGTTCCTGTAAGGAAGCGACTGATAAGGTTTAACCCAGGCCGAAGCGACCATATCGCTTGGATCGGCCTTTTCAGCCTTGGGAGCATCGTAACCGTCGGGATAATCCTCGTATGTGTCGTTGAAGCCGATGATTCCGAGGTCAAATGTAGCCCAGTCGCGGTTAGAGTTGACGACAGAGATGTTGTTGCGCTTGATGGCGTCAGCGACGCTGATCCATGACATCTTGAACTTGGCGTACTTGTTGCCCTCCACGCTTATGGGGATGTAGAACACACCTTCCTCGGGAGAGAACTCGTCAGCCTTGCTGAGGTCATCCCATTGCAGGCCTTCGATAGCACCGCCCGCATCACCTACAAGATAAATGTGGGGACGGCCCTCGTAGTCGAGGCTGATGAAATCATCATATGTGAGGTAGCTCTGCACGGCGAAACGAAGCCCGTCGTTGTCAGTTGCGGTAGCGAAGATATATTTTGTAAGGAAAGCAGGCTCTGCGAACTGTCCGCTGCGGGAAGCATAGTCCCAGTATTCAACAACGCCGTTGTTGCCCTCGTGCTTGAAGACGAACATCACATTATCCTTACCGGCCATTTCAGGGCCGGTAATATCGGCCTTCCAGAGCTGGTATTTCTCTGTGATGGTCTGGGCAGGCAGAGAAGATCCTTCTCCGGCCAATGAGAACACTTCGATAGAGGGAGCCAGGTCGTCGATGGTCTGCATCTCCACACCATGCTCCCAGGCATACTGGGCAGCGGGAGCGGTTGTGCCTGCGTAAACAAAGCAGCGGGGTTTTTCGCCATTGCTGTCAAGAATCCAGTCCTGCTTCCAGTGCATGTAGAAAGTCGCGGGCTCCTCGCCAGGCTTTGAGACAAGACCCAGACCTGTCTCGGCCTCCTTGCAACCATTGCTGTAGAAACCGCCGTTCACAAACAAAAGGTCGGTTTTGTCGTCGGTGTACTTGTTGTCAGAGTTGTGGATGATGACATGGTGGGGTTCAACCTCCCAGTCAAACGACAGGGCGTAAACGGGGTAATAGTTGTCACCCTTCTTGACATATTTACCTGTGGCGGTCATATGACCTTTCTCCTTGTCATCACCCCACCATTCGGTGTACTCCATAGTGGGCTGACCGACCTCCTGACGCCAGATATAGGCGTAGGGATCTACCGGAGAACCGGAGGTGTTGTAGAAATAGATTGTGTATTCATGTTCGGGAGCATCCTCGAGCGAACCACCCTGAATCATGACATAGGAAGGAACGCCTTCGGCATCGACATAAAGGCTGATTCTCACTTTGCCTCGGATACCCTCAGGGAAGACTACTGTCTCGGTGCCGTTAGAGGAGAGCTCGTAGCGGGTACCAGAGGTATTAGGCTTGTATGTCTCGGAGTTACGGGCAGGGCCGAAACGACGGTTTGAAACAGACACGCCATTCTCGTAACGTTCGATTTTGAAAGTGCGGCCCTTCTCAAAACCAGTGAAAGTGTATTCTACGTCGAAATGAGCCAGGTGGGGAGCGAAAGACTGGGTGAGCTTCATTTCGTCAGAGTTGAAGTCATCCCAAAGCTTGTACTCATATTTGGGATCCATAAATTCTCCACCGGAGATTGTCATAGAGGTAGGGACATTCTCCACAACATTGATGGCGAACTTCAGGATGCCGTAAAGCCCCTTGGGCATAATGATGCCGGCTTTCCCCTCGGAGAGATCCTTGGTCACCTCTTCACACTGGTATTCAAAATCGGGATCGAAGCCATATGATGTGTTCTGTTCACCGTTCTTCATACGGTGGAGGCAGAGATGGAAGTCATTGGCCAGAGGGGTATTCACCTCGATGGTGAACTCATAAGGATTATCCTGCGATGCCTCGAAGATGTTACCGTTATCGAGGTTGTGGATATGGAACGTATAGGTGTCCTCCTGGGCGTGAGGAGCCAGAGTCAGGTTGTTTGTAGAGGGGTCATATGTGCAGATGATGTCTCCTGACACAGAGCCGTCAATACGGATGTTTCCGCCGTTTGTCACATCCATTTTGTATGTGGTGGCGGCTCCGCTGTAAGTCTTGCCGTTCTGCGAGGAGCCTCTCCAGCCACCGTCTATCTGCATACCCAGCTCACGGGTGGTGCCGGTGGCTGTGACATTCTCATAGGTATAGACATATTTGCCATCCTCGTAAGTCATCGGATGTGTTGGCCAATTTCCGTCGAGGGATGACTTGATTTCGCATTTGAGTGTGGGGCCCACTATATCGCCTGTAAAATTCTCATTGTCGCAAAGCTCAATTGTAGAGAAATCGGCTTTCACACGAACATAGAGAAAATCATCGGACAGGGTAAATTTATGTAAATTCCCACTCTGACCGGTGGTAAGAGAAACCGAACGGACTCCATTTGCAGTAGTCCATGAATCGGAAGTACGACGGAGGATACTGCCATTGAATGTATCCCAGTCGCCCTTAGCCTTGGACATCTGGAATTCCGAGTTTTGAGGAGCTTTGAAGGAGTAGTACCCGTCAACTGCCGTGATTTCCTTGGCATTTGTCGGTTCCCATTTTCCATAATCGTCAGAAGCCCCGCAAAGGTAAAGCTGCGCATGGGCACCAATGGCCACAATTGCACCTACCAACAAGAGTAGAAGCTTTTTCATGATAGAAAAGTGAATTTAGTAAGATAAGTTAAAGAAAAACAGTTAATTGTTTCGAGTTAAAGAATTGGAGAGGGAAGTATAGAGACCTGCAAACAGACAGACGGGCAGTAACCGGGCCTGGCATTCACAGAGCAATAAGCGTAAGAGTTTGTGTAAGAGTCAAAAAGTAAGAGTTTCGAGTTTCGAAGATGAATGTAGCAACGGGAGACAGGGCGGACAATATTCGCCCGCGTCGGGCGTCACGGTGTAGATTTAGGCGCGACGGATGAAAAGATGTTCCATTCGCGGAGACAAAGGTAATGAAAAAATAGCTGAATTTTTTACCCCCCCGTTAATTTTTGTTAAAATAAAGATTATCCCTCCTTAAACACCCCTGTGATGGCTTCGTCGCCCCTCGGGGAAGGGAAACCGCCCGTCGGCCAAAGCGGCACGACGGGCGGCGGATATGGATTGTGGAGCTGTCAGCAGCTCCGCGAAATCAGATTAGCGGGCGATTTCCTTGGAAACCTTGCCTGCACGGTTGACGATGTAGAGCTGACCGGCCTCGGGAGCGAGAACGCGGATACCCTGGAGGTTGTAGTACTGGGCGGGAGCCTCGGCAGCGGCAGCCTCAACAGTCTCGATGGCTGACTGACCCTGAACGGTAAGTGTGGAAGCCACAGCAGCGTCGTCGCTCTTCACAAAGGTGATGACCACGTTTGTGAGGGCGTTTTCAACGAGGAAGTTGCAGCCGGATCCGGGCCATGCGTTCATAGCCACGTTGGGAACAACGGCAACGGGCTGAGCTTCAGTCCAGGAGGGATCACCTTCTGCGCCCCAGCTTGTTGTCCACTCATCTTCGGCGGTCTTTACCTTGAACATGGTGTTGGCCTCGATGGCATCCATGGAGTAGGTGTAGGTGCTGCCGTTCCTTGTCATCAGGAATGCGCGATCGTTAACAGCCCATGAGTTGAAGTCACCGGAGAGAACGAGGTCTTCGACAACGACAACTTCGCCGGCCTTGACAACCTTGAGGGTAACGCCTTCGGTGGTAAAGGTGACAGTCATGTCATATTTGCCAGGGGCAGCCACGATTGCGCCGACGTCGCCGGTGCGGGAAACCAGAGATATGGTGGCCTCATTGTCGACAAACTCAAGTTCCTGGCCATCGGTTGCAGCACCATAGCGGAGAGCGCTCCATGCGTCTTCGCCGTTAGAGGTGAGGAAGCTGAAGTTGGCTTGACCGGTCAGCTCTACGTCAGAGATGGAGAATACGTTTTCGGCCTTGGTCAGCTCGGGGGTGGTAGCCGGAGTCCAGACATTGCCGGCAATAGCTCCGACGACATAGAGATGAGCGGGAGTCTCAACGGGAATGATGGGGGTGTCGCCGTTGGAATTGATGTAGACGGTAGACTGACCTCCTTCGACATATGTGAAAGTGATTTCAGACCCGGCGGGAACCTCAACCTCGAAGTTTGCCTGAGCGGAGGTAGAGGCGTTGAGGGTGGTGTTGAGGGCAGCTGTGCCGTCGCAACCATACCATGAAGAACCGTCGGTAATCTTGAATCCGGCGCCTGCAGTTGCGGAACCAAGGGGAAGGCCGTTAGTGGCGGTGAAGCTGTATACGTTGTTGCCCTTGCTGGTCATCTTGTAGTCAGCGGGAGCAGCCTGCCAGTCGGCAAACGCGCCGGTCACATAAAAATCGAGGGTCACGGGGCCGGTGGGGAGCTGGGCGGTGATGGTCGAAAGGTCATCCTTCACGACATATGTGATGGCCACGCCGGCTTTTGCGGGAGTGATGTCGGCATCACCCTGCTTGAGGTTGGCGGTAGCTGTAGTCTCATTTGTCGTCCAGCCTCCGTCAAGCATATAGGCCGCGCCGTTGAAATCGGCCCATTCACCTTTGGCGAGGGAAATCTTGAATCCGCCCTTTGCCTCGAAGGTGTATTCGCCGTTGACAGCCTGTACCTCCAGGGGAGTCGAGGGAGTCCACGCTGCGGGTGCGCCGGTCACGTCGCCACCGGTCACGTAGAGTTGCGCGCTTGCTGACATCGCGGTCAGGGCGACAGCCATCATGAGTAATGATTTTTTCATGTGGTAGTAAAAAATTTAAAGTTAAAAGTATGAAGTAAGTAAATTTGGTCTTAAATCTCTATTTATGGTATAGATTCAGGAGAGCCGTACAGAATACCGCGCCAAATTTACGAACTTTTTCTCATGCGGTTGCTAAACAACCCTAAAACTTTTCAAAATTAACTTATTTTAACTTATTCTGCTTCCCCTGTTTTGTTGTAATTACGCAGACCGCTCCTCCCGGGGAGGACGCCCAGCCGATTAAGGAAAAATTTCCTTAAATCGTTTTGTTTTAAAAAAATTTGCGTAACTTTGTAGCCGAATAACAAGGCGGCGGCCAAGGTCGCCGGCGGCTATCTCCTAACGACAGTCGACAACACATATAACAGTTATCAACATATCAAAATGAGCAAGATTGATTTAACCCAGTACGGTATCACCGGAACCCCCAAAATCTACCACAACCCCTCCTGGGATGAACTCTTCATCGACGAGACCAAGCCCGGCCTCGAAGGCTACGAGAAAGGCCAGGACACCGAGCTCGGCGCGGTGAACGTAATGACCGGTATCTACACCGGCCGTTCCCCCAAGGACAAGTTCTTCGTAGAAGACGAGGTTTCGAAGAATACCATCTGGTGGACTTCCGACGAATACAAGAACGACAACAAGCCCATCACCCCCAAGACATGGGACGCCCTCAAGGCCATCGCCGACAAGGAGCTGTCTGACAAGCCCCTCTACGTCGTTGACGCTTTCTGCGGCACCAACAAGGACACCCGTCTGGCTGTCCGCTTCATCATGGAGGTGGCATGGCAGGCCCACTTCGTGACCAACATGTTCGTGCGCCCCACCAAGGAGGAGCTTGACAACTTCACTCCCGATTTCGTTGTCCTCAACGCCTCCAAGGCCAAGGTCGAGAACTGGAAGGAACTCGGCATCAACTCCGAGACCTGCGTGGCTTTCAACCTCACCCAGAAGATGCAGGTGATCATCAACACCTGGTATGGCGGCGAGATGAAGAAGGGTATGTTCTCCATCATGAACTACTACCTTCCCCTGCGCGGCATGGCTTCCATGCACTGCTCGGCCAACACCGACATGAACGGCGAGAACACCGCCATCTTCTTCGGTCTCTCCGGAACCGGCAAGACCACCCTCTCCACCGACCCCAAGCGTCTGCTCATCGGTGACGACGAACACGGCTGGGACGACAACGGCGTCTTCAACTACGAGGGCGGCTGCTACGCCAAGGTTATCAACCTCGACAAGGAGTCTGAGCCCGATATCTACAACGCTATCCGCCGCAACGCCCTCCTGGAGAACGTGACCGTTGACAAGGATGGCAAGATTGACTTCGCTGACAAGTCTGTCACCGAGAACACCCGCGTCTCCTACCCCATCGACCACATCGAGAAGATCGCTCCGGGCAGCCACGGTCCCGCCGCCAAGAATGTCATCTTCCTGTCGGCCGACGCATTCGGCGTGCTGCCCCCCGTTTCGATTCTGACTCCCGAGCAGACCAAGTATTACTTCCTCTCCGGTTTCACCTCGAAACTCGCAGGTACAGAGCGCGGTATCACCGAGCCCACCCCCACATTCTCCGCATGCTTCGGCGCTGCCTTCCTTAGCCTCCACCCCACCAAGTACGCCGAGGAACTCGTCAAGAAGATGGAGAAGTCTGGCGCTAAGGCTTACCTGGTGAACACCGGCTGGAACGGTACCGGCAAGCGTATCTCTATCCGCGACACCCGTGGTATCATCGACGCTATCCTCGACGGCGCTATCCTGAAGGCTCCCACCAAGCAGATTCCTATCTTCGACTTCACCGTGCCCACCGAGCTTCCCGGCGTTGATCCCAAGATCCTCGATCCCCGCGACACCTACGCCAACCCCGAGGAATGGACTGTCAAGGCTACCAAGCTCGCCGAGATGTTCATCAACAACTTCAAGAAGTTCGAGAACAACGAGGCAGGCAAGGCTCTCGTAGCCGCCGGTCCCCAGCTCTAATCAGCTACCCTCTCCCGGAGTGACGGGCGCGACGCGCCCGTCATCCGAGACGACATAGCATCCGCCAAGGCCACGTCATCCACCGATGACCGAGTCTTGGCGGATGCCTCGTTTTACGGGGGCGGTCGCTGCGCTCCCTTAAGGGCCTCACGCAGATTCCGCAGATTCCGCAGATTTTCACAGATTTCGTGGATTGTGTGGATTCCACACAGATTTCAATGGATTAAGAGGGTCGCTGCGCTCCCGGAAAGCTCTCACAGATTACACAGATTCCACAGATTTTCACAGATTCATATTTAACAAATCACGATTCAGCGGATTAATATCCAACAGATTATACAGATTACACAGATGCCACCCAAATGGCATGCCGCCCGGATGGCATCTGTGTAATCTGTGTAATCTGTGTAATCTGTGAGACCTTACTGATTATCTGCGTGGAATCTGCGAAATCTGCGGAATCTGCGTGAGGCCCTTAAGGGAGCGCAGCGACCGGCATCAATATTTGTGGTCGTCGGCGGCAAGCTCCTCGGGGGTGAGGGCCGGTGAGGTCATCTTGTGCCAGACATAGGCGATGTAGCCGATGACGATGGGGAGCAGGAGGGTAACCCACGCCATGACTCTGAGGGTGAACTCGGTGGAGGAGGCGTTGGCGATGGTCAGGGAGCTGTCGGGGTTGCTGACCGAGGGGAGGAAGGCGGTGTTGTTGTAGCCGTTGGCACAGAGCAGGGAGGTGACCACCATAACCACCCCGACGGCTGTCCACCAGAATGCCTTCCGGGCGAATTTGCCGTCGAAGGAGGCGCGGAGCACTCCATACAGCACCATCAGCACGCCCAGCAGCAACGCGGCACCGAGCCACCAGAGGTCTATCAGGTTGTAGAAATATTTGCATCCGACGGGAACCACACTGCCGTCGGGCTGGGTGGTGTAGCCCTGGGCGGTGAACAGCGCGAAGAGGAAGGCGAGGAAGAACAGCACGAAGACACATCCGTTGACGAGAATCCTGTTGCGCATCTCCTTGACGAAACCGGCCTCGCCGGGGGTCCTGACGCTCTTGACGAAGAACATGGCGGCCAGTGTGCGGGCCAGGAAGAAGATGGCGAATCCGAGCAGCAGGGGACGCAGGCTGAATATCTGTTCAAGTCCGTGGCTGTCGTTCCAGACCGAAATCACGGGTGAACCGCTGTCGAGGATGCTCTGGCGGGAGACGATGAAGTCGGCCCCGAAGAACTGCATGCCGACGGCGCAGCCAAGCAGCACGCATCCGAAGAAGCCGTTGATCCAGAGGAAGAGGTCATAGACCGGTGTGCCGAAGATGTTGGCCGGTTTGGAGCGGAACTCATAGCTGACGGCCTGGAGGATGAAACTCAGCAGTATCAGCATCCAGAGCCAGTAGGCCCCCCCGAAGCTGGTGGAGTAATAGAGGGGGAAGGAGGCGAAGAAGGCTCCGCCGAAGGTGACGAGGGTTGTGAATGTCAGTTCCCATTTGCGCCCGAGGGCGTTTACCAGCAGCGACTTGCGCTCAAGCGACCGCGCCTGCCATATCATCGTTTGTCCCCCTTGCACGAAGAGCAGGAAGACCAGCAGCCCGCCAAGCAGCGAGATGACGAACCACCAATATATCTGTAAAGCTTCCACTTTGTCGAAATTTAATCGTTAGGAATTATGTAAATGTCACAAGCGAGGTCAGGCTTCCTCCCCGGCGAGGATGTCGCGGCGCGAGGCTTTGGAAATCTCGCGGCACATGATGGAAATCTCGGCTGTGAGCAACCCGGCGAACACCACCACGAACATCCAGAAGGTCAGCTGAACCGACCCGGAGGGTATCGCGCTGACAGCGGCGCGGGTGGGCAGCAGCCCCTCAATCACCCATGGCTGACGGCCCATCTCGGCCACAATCCAGCCGGCCTCGCTGGCAATCCACACAACGGGGATGGTCAGCAGCCCGAAGAACACCAGCCAGCCGCTCTCGAGATGCTGCGGTTTGCGGTAGCTCAGGAAGAGGGTGACCAGGAAGAAAAGCAACAGGTAGCCGCCCGCCATCACCATCACTCGGAAGGCATAGAAGGTGAGCGCCACGGGGGGCACAGCCTCGTCGGGGGATTCGAGATAACCGTATCCGAAATAGCGGAAGTCGGCTTTCAGGGCTTGGGCGGCGGCCTCCATCCCGGCGGTGTCCCCCGCAGCCGAAGCCGCGTCATACCGGCGGAGGGCTTCCTGGGCGCGTCGCCCGGCCTCAATCCTCTCCGCGTAGCTGAGGGTTGTTATCATCTCCCCGTCGGGGCCGGTCTCACGTCCCTCGATAAGGTCGTTGATGCCTGGGATGTAAGCGTCGGGATTATGACGGGCAAGTATCGAAAGCCCCTTGGGGATGGAGACCTCCATCAGCATCGGGTCCTTGCCGTCTGTACGTTGTTTCGACGGGTCAAGGATGCCGAATCCTACGAGCGACTGGCCGCTTGTGCCGTCGTAAAGCCCCTCCATGGCGGCGAGCTTCATAGGCTGCACCTTTGAGACCTCCACGGCCGAACCGTCGCCGGTCCACATCGTCAGGACGATGCCCGCCAGACCGACCCAGGAGGCTATCTTCATCGAGTCCTTGGCAAACTCGAGGTTGCTTTTCTTCCAGATGAACCAGCAGCTCACCCCGACAACGAACACGGCTCCAAGCACCCATCCGCTAAGGACGGTGTGGAGGAATTTGTTGACAGCCACCGGCGAGAGGGCCACGTCGGCGAAGGAGACCATCACATTGCGCATCTGGGCGGGGTCGAACTCCATCCCGACGGGATACTGCATCCAGGCGTTGGCCACCAGAATCCAGTAGGCAGACAGGCAGACACCCAGCGCGGTGAGCCAGGTCGAGAGGAGGTGGAACCCGGGGCTGACCCTCTTCCACCCGAAGAACATCACGGCGATGAATGTCGATTCCAGGAAGAAGGCCGCTATACCCTCGATGGCCAGCGGGGCGCCGAAGATGTCCCCGACGAACCAGGAGTAATTGGACCAGTTCGTGCCGAACTCGAATTCGAGGATGATGCCGGTGGCCACGCCGCAGGCGAAATTGATGCCGAACAGCAGCATCCAGAACTTGGTGAGCCTCTTCCATCTCTCGGATTTGGTCTTGAGATAGATGCTTTCCATTATGGCCACAATCAGCGACAGGCCTATCGTCAGGGGGACGAAAAGCCAGTGGATCATGGCCGTCAGGGCGAACTGGCCTCTTGACCAGTCGACCGTGCTTAGCAAATCATTCATCAGGCAGAAGATTTTGGTGTTTATTATAGGTTGATTCGTTTCCGTCGGGGGCGGAGCGCCGGGTGTCGGTCAGGGAGCTTCTCACGGCGCGGGCGCGTTGGTCGTCGTTGTCGTAGTCGCGGGCCAGCCGGTCAGGGAAAAAGAACAGCTTGAAGACCAGAAACATGATGGCGAGCTTTATCAGGATGATCACCCAGAGGGTGCGCCCCACCGTCATCTCCCGGAAGCCGCCGGTATAAAGTTCGGCCACACGCCGCAGAAATCCGGGACGGGTGCGGGGGTCGGGAGTGTCATGTCCGGCTGCTGCCATTATTTAAACAGTTTTAAGTTGCACGGGTTGAAAATTCGGAGTAACTTTGTAGTCGTTTCCGCAGACGGCTTCCGTGTCGTAGCGTGTCCGGCGGCAAATTTAACAAATTCTATCGATTAACCCAATAAATACGACAAAGAATATGGCAAGCTGGTTCGAATGCAAGGTCCGCTATGACAAACTCCAGGAGAACGGGGCTGTTAAAAAAGTCACCGACACCTTCCTGGCCGACTCCCTCTCAATCACCGAGGCTGTGGCCCGCATCACCAAAGAGCAGGCACCCTTCATCTCGGGCGATTTCGTGGTCTCCTCAGCAAAAAGCACCAAGATAGCCGAGATTTTCCGCGACGACTCCGCCGACAAATGGTATCTGGTGAAGGTCGCCTTCATAACCATCGACGAGAAGACCGCCGCCGAGAAGAAATCGGTGTCGCTGATTCTGGTCGCAGGCAACAACTTCAAGCACGCCTACGACAATTTCATGGAGGGCATGAAGGGCACCATGGCTGACTTCGACATCGTTTCGATTTCAGAGACCTCTTACCTCGATGTCTACGGCGCCGACCTTTCAGGCAAACCCGCGGAGTCTCCCGCCGAATAAACAGCCATGTCACCCCAGACATCAATACAGTCACGGCTCGGGTCTGTCAGGCAGTCATTGCCTGACGGGGTCGGGCTTGTCGCTGTTTCCAAGTTCCATCCCGTCGAGGCCCTGCGCGAGGCCCATGAGGCAGGTCAGAGGCTTTTCGGCGAGAGCCGCGTGCAGGAGCTGGCGGCCAAAGTGGCCGAACTCGGCTCGGAGGATTACTGCTGGCATTTCATCGGCCACCTGCAGACCAACAAGGTAAAACAGCTGCTGAGGCTGCGTCCGGCGCTGATAGAGAGCGTCGATTCCGTCCGCCTGCTCGAGGAGATAGACCGCGAGGCCGTCAGGCAGGGGATTGTGCAGAATGTGCTGATGCAGCTCCATGTGGCCCGTGAGGAGACAAAATTCGGGTTCACCCCCGAGGAACTGCTCGCATGGTTCGACGGCCGCGGCTTCGAGAAGCTCCAGGCGGTGCATGTCTGCGGCGTGATGGGGATGGCCTCCAACACCGACGACACCGCCAGAATCGAGGCTGACTTCAAGGCCATACGCTCGGTCTACGACCGGATTCTGGCAGACTGTCCCGACCTGCGCGGATTCTCCACCGTCTCGATGGGGATGAGCGACGATTACCCCCTGGCCGTGGAGTGCGGTTCGACCCTCGTGAGGGTCGGGTCGGCCATTTTCGGCCCCAGGGAGTATTGACGCGTGGGGATTTTTTCGTAAATTTGCGGGAAATAGCGCGAGGGCCGTCACAGGCCGCGCCAAAACCTCAGCCACAACTGAAAAATCAAGACTTGAATAAATCAATCAAATCAACCTTCTTACCAAACTAATAACACCTAAAAACTGAACAATGGCAAATTCCACAACAGCCTCAAAGACTTCAGGGAACGGACGCCTGATAGCCATCGTCGCGATGTGCTTCCTGTTCGCGATGATTTCGTTCGTCACCAACCTCGCCGCCCCCATCGGCACGATATGGGGATACCAGTACGAGGGTAACTCCGTACTCGGAATGATGGGTAACATGATGAACTTCCTGGCTTACCTCTTCATGGGTATTCCCGCCGGAAAGCTTCTCCAGAAAATAGGATACAAGAAAACAGCCCTCTGGGCTATGGCGGTCGGCGTGGCCGGTCTGCTCGTGCAGTGGATTTCGAGCCTCCAGCTCGGCGGTATGGACTTCAACTTCGCCGTCTACCTGCTCGGCGCGTTCATCTGCGGCTTCTGTGTCTGCATGCTCAACACCGTCGTAAACCCTATGCTCAACCTCCTCGGCGGAGGTGGCAACAAGGGTAACCAGCTCCTCCAGGTGGGCAACTCGTTCAACTCCCTGACCGGCACCCTGACCCCCCTCTTCGTGGGTGTGCTTGTCGGTGAGCTCTCCAAATCGACCACCATGTCTACCGTCGAGCCCCTCCTCTGGATTGCCATCGGTGTGTTCGTGGCCTCGTTCATCGTCATCTCTTTCGTGACCATCCCCGAGCCCAACAAATCAAACGGCAAGAAGGTACAGCCCAAATACACCCACTCCCCCTGGAACTTCCGCCACACTGTCCTCGGTGTGATCGGCATCTTCATCTATGTGGGTATCGAGGTCGGCATCCCCGGCACTCTCAACTTCTACCTCTCCGACCAGGGCGCGAACGGCGCGGGTGTCGTTGGCGCGGCATCTGCCATCGCCGGCACCATCGTGGCCATCTACTGGCTGCTGATGCTCTGCGGCCGTCTGCTCTCTTCGGTCATCTCCGGCGTGGTCTCATCCAAGACCCAGCTCATCGTGGTGTCCACCACAGCGCTGATTTTCGTCATCTGCGCCATCCTGATACCCTCCTCGGTGACTCTCCCCGTGCCTGACTTCATCTACAGCTCGGTTGACGCCGAGACCGGAGCGGTCATCACCGCCCGCGTCCCCGTCAGCGCATACCTGCTGATTCTCTGCGGTCTCTGCACCTCAGTGATGTGGGGCGGCATCTTCAACCTCGCCGTCGAGGGTCTCGGAAAATACACCGCCCAGGCTTCCGGCATCTTTATGATGATGGTTGTCGGCGGCGGTATCATCCCCCTGGTTCAGCAGGTGATTGCCAAGAGCGCAGGCTATATGGCCTCCTACTGGCTGATTGTCGGCTGTCTCGGCTATCTCCTCTTCTACGGTCTCGTAGGCTCCAGGAATGTCAACACCGACATTCCGGTAGATGAGGAGGAAGAGATCGCCAATGCCCTCTGATTCTGAAAAAACCGAATTCCACGCGTGAACATTGCCCGACATCCGGACGTTCCACGCGTGGAATACCTTACCAATAAACACTTTTTATGGACAAGACCATTATCGACCGCGCGGCAGACACCATCAGGGTGCTGTCAGCCTCCATGGTAGAGAAAGCTAAGTCGGGCCATCCCGGCGGCGCCATGGGCGGTGCAGACTTCGTCAACGTGCTTTATTCCCGCTTCCTCGTGACCGACCCCGATGATCCCGAGTGGATTGCCCGTGACCGGTTCTTCCTTGACCCGGGCCATATGTCTCCGATGCTCTACGCGGTGTTAGCCCTGACCGGCAAGTTCACCATCGATGAGCTTCAGCAGCTGCGCCAGTGGGGCAGCGTCTGCCCGGGACATCCCGAACTCGACCCCCACAGAGGTATCGAGAACACCTCGGGTCCTCTCGGCCAGGGACACACCATGGCTGTCGGATGCGCCATCGGCGAGCGTTTCCTCCAGGCCCGTTTCGGCGATGTGGTCGCCCATAAGACATATGCCTTCATCTCCGACGGCGGCATCCAGGAGGAGATTTCCCAAGGTGCCGGCCGTATCGCCGGTTACCTCGGTCTCCACAACCTGATCATGTTCTATGACAGCAACCGCGTGCAGCTCTCGACGATGGTCGACGCTGTGGACGACGAGGATGTGGCAGCCAAATACCGTGCCTGGAACTGGAACGTGCTGGAGGTCGACGGCACCGATGCCGACGCCATCGCCGATGCCATCACCAAGGCCCAGGCCGAGCAGAAACGCCCCACCCTCATCATCGGCCACACCGTGATGGGCAAGGGAGCCGTCACCGCCGAAGGTGAGAACTTCGAAGGCCAGTGCTCCACCCATGGCCAGCCCCTGAGCAAGTCGGGAGCTGATTTCGCCAAAACCATCGAGAACCTCGGGGCAGACCCCGCCGACCCCTGGAAGATTCCCGCCGACGTGCAGAAGCTTTACGACGACCGCAACGAGGAGTTGCGCGCCATCGTGGCAAAGCGTCACGCCGAGGAAGCCGAATGGGCCAAGGCAAACCCCGAACTGGCCGAGCAGCTTGACAACTTCATCAACGGCAAGCTTCCCGAAATCGACTATGCCGCAATCGTGCAGAAAGCCAACATCGCCACCCGCAACGCGTCGGCCACTGTCCTGGGCGTGCTCGCCGAGAAGGTGAAGAACATGATTGTCTCCTCGGCCGACCTCGCCAACTCCGACAAGACCGATGGCTTCCTCAAGAAGACCCACCAGCTCATCAATGGTGATTTCACAGGCGCGTTCCTGCAGGCCGGTGTCGCCGAGCTGACCATGGCTTCGATTATGAACGGTATCGCCCTTCACGGCGGCCTGATTGCCGCCTGCGGCACATTCTTCGTGTTCTCCGACTACATGAAGCCGGCCATCCGTATGGCGGCCCTCATGGAGCTTCCGGTGAAATATGTCTGGAGCCACGACGCGTTCCGTGTCGGTGAGGATGGCCCGACCCACCAGCCCATCGAGCAGGAGGCACAGATTCGCCTGATGGAGGAGCTTCACAACCTTTCGGGACGTCCCTCAATGCTCGTCCTCCGTCCGGCCGACGCGGTAGAGACCACCGTGGCCTGGCAGATGGCGATGGAGAATGACAAGACTCCCACTGCCCTGATTTTCACCCGCCAGGATGTGAAAGATCTTCCCGCTGCCACGGGCAACCGCTATGAGGAGGCCCAGGGCGCGCGTCAGGGAGGATATGTCGTGATGGACACCCCTCATCCCAAGGTGGTTCTGGTCGGCAACGGCTCCGAGGTATCGCTGCTTTGCGAGGTGGCTCTCCAGCTTATGGCCGGGGAGGTGCCCTGCCGCGTTGTTTCCGTTCCCTCAGTGGGCCTCTTCGAGAGCCAGGATGAGGAATACCGCCGCAGCGTGATTCCTGCCGGAGTGCCTGTCTTCGGGCTCACCGCCGGACTCCCCTCGACCCTGCGTGGCGTCGTAGGCCCCCACGGAATGGTCTACGGACTTGACCGTTTCGGCGCGTCGGCTCCTTACAAGGTGCTTGACGAGAAATTCGGCTTTACTCCGGAAAATATCACCACTCAGGTGCTCAAGTTCATCCACCGTATCTGATTTGCCACAGGAAATTACCATATCACCGCCGACCCATCTGCCTGAAAATGATGGGTCGGCGGTATTTATTTGACCAGTTATGACACTTTTTCAACTTTTTTTCGCAGATTATTGTTTATTTTGTGAAAGAATCGAAAAAAATTCCGTAACTTAGCGGCAAATTTCGTGAGAGCCAGCTGGGTATGAATGACACCCGGCAACATCCCTCTTAAGCTTTGCTTTAAAACCGAAAGAAAATTCAAACATCAAATACACAACGTTTTACTTATCTATGAAAAAGAGTTACCTTTTAGCACTCGGCTGCGCTCTGCTCGCAGGTACCGCTGTTGCTCAGAACGCTCAGGAAGTAACTTACGTTGAAGATCCTGCTCAAGGTTATCTCTTCAACAAGTTCTCTGACAACTGGTTCATCCAGGGTGAAGGCGGTGTTTCCGTTGGTTTCACCGACGATGACAGCCATCGCCCCTTCGGCGACCGTTTCGCTCCCGCCGCTTCCCTCTATGTAGGCAAGTGGTTCTCACCCCTGCTGGGTATCCGTGGTGGTGCTGACTTCCTCTCTGTCAAAGGACTTTCAAAGCTCGACAACGAGGTTTCCATCGGCGCACGTCCCGATGAGCACATCTATGATGGCAAATATTTCAAGACCAAGCAGAACTACTTCGGTCCTTCATTCGACGTTATGCTGAACCTCACCAACTGGTGGTGTGGCTATCGTCCCGGTCGCGTTTACAACGCTTATGTTTACGCCGGTGGCGGTCTCTACTGGACCCTTACCAAATATGCCAAGGAAGGTGAGACAAAGGCTAAATGGCACAACTGCCACGACCGCGTTGTCACCATCCGCGCCGGTCTCACTCAGGAGTTCAACATCACCAAGCACTTCGCTCTCGGTCTCGACCTCCGCGCTACCGCTGTCTCCAACCACTCCGACTCTTGGGGCAAGACCCAGGTTATCGGCGAGGCCCTGCTGACCGCTACCTACAAATTCAACAAGACCGACTGGAGCGCACCCATCGTTCCCGTTTGTCCTCCCGCAGAGAACTGCGACGAGTACCGCGCTCGTCTGGCCGAGGCTGATGCCAAGATCGCCGACCTCGAGAACCAGCTCCGCGCCTGCCTCAACCGTCCCGTTGATAAGGTCGTAGAGAAGGTGCCCGAAGCTCCCCTCGCTACCATCTACTACCCCTGCGACGTTTACACCCTGACCTCTGTTGACCGCAAGGTTCTCCAGTCTGTCGCAAACGTTATGAAGGATACCAAAAAGACCTACGTCCTCACCGGCTGGGCCGACAACTACACCGGTAACGACAAGATCAACGTTCGTCTGCGTCACAACCGCGTGAACGGTGTCAAGAACCAGCTCCTCCGCTACGGTGTTCCCGAAAGCCAGCTTGAGGCAACCACCAACAACGGCAACCGTGTAGACCTTGGCGACAAGTGCCTCACCCTCGACCGTTGCGTGACCATCATGGAGAAATAATCAATCCCGCGACAATTGTTCATCTGAATAATCCCGCGCGATTATAACCCCAACGACAGGCCTGCCCGCCCCGCGCGAGCGGGCCTGTCTTCCATTCCCCCCACTCCCCTTTCCCCGGACATCATGAACGTAAGAATAGATCCCACCTGGAAAACCGAACTGGCTGACATCTTCGAGTCGCCAGGATTCCGGCAGACAGCCGAATTCGCCCGCTCCCAATACGCCACCCGCGAGGTCTATCCCCCCGCAGGGAAAATCTTCGCCGCCTTTGATGCCTGCCCCTTCGACAAAGTAAAGGTGGTCATACTCGGCCAGGATCCCTACCACGGCCCCGGACAGGCCAACGGACTCTGCTTCTCGGTCAATCCCGGAGTCAGGATGCCACCCTCACTGGTCAATATCTTCAAGGAGGTAAGCGACGACACCGGCGCACCCATCCCTGCCGACGGCGACCTCTCCCGCTGGGCCACACAGGGGGTGTTGCTGCTCAACGCCACCCTCACCGTCGAAGCCAACCACGCCGGGTCACACCAAGGCCACGGCTGGGAGCAATTCACAGACCTCGTCATCAGCCGCCTCTCACGCGACCGCGACAACCTCGTATTCATCCTCTGGGGGAGCTACGCAATCCGCAAGACAGCCTTGATTGACACCAGCCGCCATCTGGTGTTGACTTCACCCCATCCCTCACCCCTCTCCGCCCATCGCGGTTTCTTCGGCAACCACCATTTCTCCCGCGCCAACGCCTACCTCCTCTCCCACGGCCAATCCCCCATACAATGGTAAGGCGGTAGCCCGACAAGAAAAAGACTTCCCAACCCAAAACCCACCACCCGTGAGATACCTCCTCCTGTCCCTGCTGTTACTGCCATTCGCCCTCCTCGCGAACCGACCAGCCGACACCTCCACCGCCATCTTCTCCCCCGACATACGGTCATTGACCATCAACGTCGAGGGAAACCGTCTCGCGCCCCCTGTCCTGACCCTCGGGGGAGACAACCGCCTGGTAATCGGTTTCGACATGATGGGGGAGGAACGCAGCTATCTCCGTTATTCAATCCACCACTGCAACGCCGACTGGAGCCCCGGGCAGCTTGTCGACACCGAGGTATTTGACGGCTTCAACTACGCCGACATCGAGGATTACGCATACTCCCGCGCCACGACCGCCCATTACGTCCACTACTCCATCTATCTCCCCAACAAAGATTTCCGGTTCAACATCTCCGGCAACTACCTCCTGCAGGTCTATCCCGAGGATGACCCGGAGGAAATCCTCCTCCAAGTCAGGTTCATGGTGCAGGAGGGAGCGGTCTCCGTCAGCGGAAGCGTCACCTCCCGTACCGACATAGATTACAACGACGCCAGCCAGCAACTCTCGCTCGACATCGACACCCGTAACACCCGCATACGCGACATCAACACTGACCTGCGCGTCGTCGTCACGCAGAACGGGCGTCTCGACAACTCAGTGGTGCTTGGCCATCCCTCGCGCCTGATGGGCTCACGGGCCATCTACGAACATATACCCGCACTGATTTTCTCCGCCGGCAACGAATACCGCCGAATGGAGACTATCAACAACCTTTATCCCGGAATGGGGGAAGACCATATCGAATACCACGCCCCCTGGTACCATCATATCCTCAACCTCGACAAACCCCGCGCCCACCGCGAATACCAATACGACAGCACCCAACACGGCCGATATTTCATCCGTGAATACAACTCCGAGGAGTCAGACACCGAGGCCGACTATGTGATGGTCTTCTTCTCGCTCGACATGCTCCCCTACCCCGACGCGGAGATATATCTTGACGGGGATTTCATGCAGCGCAAATTCAACCCCGCGTCGCGAATGGAATACAACCCCTCGACAGGACGCTACGAAAAGCTCCTGCCGCTCAAACAAGGGGCATACAACTATCAGTATCTTGTGGTGCCGAAAGGCTCTACACGCGGTCTGACCGCCCCAATAGAAGGTGATCACTACCAGACCGTCAACGAGTATCTTGTCTATGTCTATTACCGCGCCCCCGGCGACCGTTATGACCGCCTGCTGGGAGTAGGCGCCCTCTTCTCCGGCAACTGACATCTCAGCCGCCGGAGAACCGGAGGGTCACCGCATCATTTCATGGAGACGGCATCGAGACGCGACAGGGCGTAGGCATACGCGCCGATTGAAATCGCGCGGGACGCACCAAGCCGCGACAGGCAGACACCTGTACGTTTCATCGGGTCATAGACCACAGTCTCTTCCGAACCGTAGACTTTCAGCGGACGGGCATCACCCTTCACAAACATATCGAATTCGGCAGGGTCATCGAGATTGAAGACCTTCATCTGCACACGTCCGACCTCAGCCCCTTCCAAAGTGTTCAGGCTTGAGCGCAACTCTTTGAGAAGAGCGGGGAGGATATGACGCGCCGCGCCGGTAAGTCCTCCGCCAAGAACAATCAGCGAATCGGTCAGAGTGACAGCCGTGGCCATCGCGTCACCGGCAGCCTCGCCGAAACGGCGGAAAGCCTCCCGGGCTGCCTCGACCTCAGTCTCGGAGGGAGCAACACCGTTTGCAGCACCAGCCTTCCCGTCGGCGATGTCGCATATGTCACGCGGAGTCAGGCCGTGCGACGGATTACCGGTCAGTTCCCCATAGACACGGGTGACCGCCCTGATGGCGGCGAAATCCTCCACCATATTACCGTGGTCGCGCTTGAAGGGGAGGCAGAAGGTCTCGACACATGAATTGTTGCCGAGATTCAGCGCCCCGTTGACAACCGAGCCGATTCCAAGACCGGTCCCGAATGTGTAGCCGAGCAGGTTGCGGTACTGACGGTCACCACCGGCTGCCGCCACCTTGGCGTTTATCTCAGGCAACACACCGGCTGTCGCCTCCCCGAAAGCAAACAGGTCGCCGTCGTTGTTGATGAACACCGGCAGACCGAACTTGCGGCTCAGGAACGGCCCGAGCGCCACGCCGTCGCGGAACGAGGGGAAATTGGGGAGAAAACCGCCGACAATCCCGTTGACGTAGTCGGCAGGTCCGGGAAAAGCAAAGGAAATAGCCACAGGACGCTCCTCAAGACGATTGATGATGGTCTGGAAACCTTCGACCATTGTCTCAAGGCAAAGGTCAAGGTCATGGGCGCGTGAAGGCATCGTAAGCGGTTCAGTGACAAATTCACAACCCTTCATAGCCCCGAATACGAAATTCGTACCTCCGGCATCGAGGGTCACCACTGTCCGTGGGTCGGTATTATACATTTTTATGTGTCGTTTTTGATTCAAATAAGGAATTGCTCCGCTAAGTTACTGAGAAATCCGGATTATTGCGTATATTTGCAGCCAAACCATTGAAAAAACATTACCTGCAGATGAACAGAACCCTACTCTCTTTCTTTTGCGCGGCTTCCGCGTTAGGAGCCGCCGCGCAGATTCCACTTGATTATTATGCCCCGCTCGACGGTCTGACGGGCCGCGAGCTGAAACAAGCCGTCCATGAGGTTGTCACCAATGACGTGGCCATGCTGAGCTACGGTTCAGGGAGCGTCAAGACCTGGTGGGCATTCTACGTCACCGACATGATGGACGGAGGCCAGGTGCGCGACCGCTATTCCGCCGACGAGTTCACCTTCGGCACACGAGGCGCCAGTGTCAGCGGAATGAACATCGAGCATTCCTTCCCCAAAAGCTGGTGGGGCGGAGCGGAGAACAACGCATACAAAGACCTCTATAACCTGATGCCTTGCCAGAGCACCATCAACAACCATAAGAGCAACTACCCGATGGCAAATGTCGATGTCGAATGGCGTGGCAACGGGGTCACAAAGGTCGGCACCCGCAACGGCGATCCGGAGACCCAGGCATACCGCTATTGGGAACCGGGAGATCAGTGGAAAGGTGACTTCGCAAGAGGATATTTCTACATGGCAACCGCCTACCAGAACTTCACCTGGAGCGGCGACCAGTCGGTGCGCATCCTCAAGACCGAGGCCTATCCCACCCTCCAGGAATGGGCCTACACCCTTTACCTCGACTGGGCCAAGACCGACGTAGTGGATGAAATCGAAGCCGTCCGCAACAACGCAGTGGAAAAATTCCAGAGAAACCGCAACCCGTTTGTCGACTTCCCCAACCTCGCGCAGTATATCTGGGGGGACTCCATCGGCGAACCGTTCAATCCATTGACCTCTGTCAAGAGCCAGGCATTCACCGGCGGAGCCACCATCCGCGACAAAGCCGCCACTCCGGTGGAAATCTACGCCTCCACATTCCTGGGCCAGACCGGCGGATGCACCGTCGAACTGGCTCCCGGCTCAGCTTCGGGAATCGGTGTATGGAGCAACACAGCCGACTATGGATGGAAAGGCACCGGTTCACGCGGACCGACATCCAACCTTACCCGCTACGACACCGACGCGACCCTCCTGACTCCCGAGATAGATCTCTCGGAATACAAATCGGCATGGTTTGAATTCGACCACGCGGTCAATTACTCCGAAGCACCCTACTCCGAACTGACAGTGATAGCCCGTGTCGACGGGGAAGACCACCCGCTGAATGTACGCAGATGGCCCCTCGGCAACAAATGGACCTTCCTCAACTCCTCCCTTGTCGACCTGACACCCTGGGCCGGCAAGAAAGTCAAGGTGGGCTTCCGCTATACCTCCACCACGGAAAACGCATCGACCTGGGAAGTGAAAAATTTCCATCTTGAAGGTGTCAGCGGCAAATCCGCGATTGACCATATCGAACAGGATATGCTCGACCCGGAAGACACAATGCCGGAAGAATACTTCACAATCGATGGCCGCAGGCTTCCCTCACGCGACAACGCCCACGGCATCATCATCGTCAAGCGCGGTTCACACGTCAGCAAGATTTTCATCCCCTGACATCCCTGCCGACAGTCATTTCCACTCAGACTTCCACCTCCCGGACCATATTTTTATGGGAAAAGAGGTGGAAATCTGACAAAAAAGACTTATTTTTGCACCGGATTTCGCCCCTCTTATGCAGGCGACAATTCACACTGGAATACGTTTTAAAACATCTATAAACTTAATCGATTAAATTACAATGGCTTACGTTATCACCGACAAGTGTGTCGCTTGCGGCACCTGTCTTCCCAACTGCCCCGTTGAGGCTATTTCCGAGGGTGACATCTATGTAATCGACCCCGATACCTGCATCGAGTGCGGCACCTGCGCTGAGGTTTGCCCCTCTGACGCAATCATCCCCGGCGAATAATCATCGGAGAGATAAACACAGCGGAGGCCGTCCGATGCCGGACGGCCTCCGTCGTGTTTGTATGGGTTCTATATGTCAGCAGCCGCAACCGGGAGCAACCGGAATCTTGGCCACACGGCGCTCATGGCGTCCACCCTCAAAGGGTGTGGTCAGGAACGCGTCTACAATCGCCAGGGCGGTCACAGGGTCGATGAAACGGGCGGGAAGCACCAGCACATTGGCGTCATTATGCTGACGGGCGAGCTTGGCAATCTCAACATTCCAGCAAAGGGCGGCGCGGATTCCCTGATGCTTGTTCAGGGTCATACCGATACCGTTGCCTGTGCCGCAGATGGCGATCCCGGGATAGCAACGTCCCTCCTCGATGGCGATGGCCGCTGGATGGGCGAAATCAGGATAATCACATGACTCGGCGGAATGTGTGCCGAAATCCTCGAACTCCTTTCCCTGGGATTCGAGGTATCCCTCGATCATGCTTTTCAGCTCATAGCCGGCATGATCGCTGCAAAGGGCTATTTTCATTTCGTTATGTATGCTAATGGGTTATTCTTCAATATCCTTAACAACCGGTGATTCCAAGAGTTCAGAACCGCCCTGCCCCTCCTGAGGGGTCACAGGTGATTCAGCAGGGGGAAGCTCCGGGTTATTGTCCTCTATCTCAAATCCGGGAGGCAACGGCTTCTCATCCTTCTTCTTGCCGGAGAGGGAGAAGGTGTAGAAAATCGAGAACGAACCGGTGATTATGCCGTTTCTCGAGCCATAGCCCGGGATATACCAAGGCTTCCCGTTGGGCTGTTTGGTCTCGTGGAGGATGGTGCGGAACCTGACATTCCACCCCATCGAAATCGGCTTCCATATCTTGACCCTCAGGCCGAAAATCACATTCAGGTAAGACACCGACGAGGTCTGGGTCGGGAAATTGACCGTCTCGTTCTGCCCCCAGTAGCCGTCACTGATGGCGACATCACGCAGCTGGTAGCTGAAACGGCTCCAGCCATAACGCAGACCGGCGACAAACTGGTAGTCGGGATTGCTGTTGTAGAGGAAGTTGTAATTCGCGCCAATCCTGAAATATGGCGACACTCCGACATGGTAGGTGTAATTCTGGTTGGTGGGGGTGGAGTTGGCATTTCCAAGCCCGATTTCAACCACCGGGATATACCGGTTGTGGAGATTCAGCTCCGCCGAGAAACCTATCAGGCCGTAGCTCTGGCCGAAAGCCCTCATCAGCGGATCCCAGATGTCTACCCCGACCGACGCGCTGAATATCAGCGGATTTATCATTTTCGGGACACGTCCCTGGGTAACCCCGGCAATGGTGTCAGGCACCTCTTTGCCTGTCACTGTGTCGACCAGCACCTTGTTTCCCATATCATCCGTGATGTTCACGAGCCTTGTGCGGTCGATGGAATCACCCGGCTGCTTGTTCTCGTTCACACCAAGCATGCTCTTCGACGCGCCCGTCACCGGCGTTACCCTGCGCTGGGCCGAGACAGAGAAGAGTGCCGCAAGGCAAAGCAATGGCAATATCACCCGAGACAGTCTCATTCCTCACCCCCCTCCTGCGGGTAGTCGCCGTTTCCGTCGTCAGGAGCGGATGTGCGGAAGAAAACCTTTATCCTCTCCATCTCCACATTGGTTATCACCGAGTCGACGACAGCCACCGAATCCACCAAGTGGCGCGTGTAATCTACATTATGGATTATGTAGCGGTACATAGCGCCGCATTCGCTCGACGCGAAAAATGGCTCGACATCGTAATGGAATGTGATGATGTCATCAAATTCCGGGTTGTCAAGTCCTTGGAGCTTGTAGTCGTAATGGAGCCGGAAAGAGGTGGAATTGGTGGCGTCGCGGAAGGGGAGATATACCTGCGACACCCGTTGGCCGGAGCTGACAAGCAGGGAGTCGCCGGGAGCGCCGACGCCACCCAAGTCGAGCGAGTCGAGCGCCACCGCCTCACCGGTGGCATAATCATAGAACCCCATCAGCGGCAACGAGCTATGGTTGTCGGTGCAGCCTGCGGTGTTGCAGCCGGTGGTCAGCAACCCCACCGGCAACAGGGCCAGCAACGCCCCACGGAGCAATATGTGTGATACAATATGTCTCAACAAACAAATCTGTTTCGGAATCGCAGCCCCCTTCAGAACTGCGACTCTATTTCATAATCATTTCGGCGCGAGGAGTTCCTGACAATCAGTTCGCCGAGGAATCCGGTCAGGAAAAGCTGTGTGCCGAGAATCATCGAGGTCAGCGAAAGATAGAAATACGGGGAGTCGGTCACCAGTATGTAATGCTGGCCTGAGTGCATCGCCCAGAGCTTGTGGACACCCACCACCACCACGGCCACCAGACCGAGCAGGAACATCAGCGAACCGAGAAGTCCGAAGAAATGCATCGGCTTGATACCGAACTTGTTGGTGAACCAGAGTGTGGCAAGGTCGAGATAGCCGTTGACGAAACGGTCCAGTCCGAATTTCGTCTTGCCGTATTTGCGCGCCTGGTGGTGGACGACCTTCTCACCGATGCGGGTGAAACCGGCGTTCTTGGCCAGGTAGGGGATATAGCGGTGCATATCGCCATAAACCTCGATATGCTTCACGACCTTGTTGCGGTAAGCCTTCAGGCCGCAATTGAAGTCGTGGAGGTTGCGTATTCCGCTGACCTTGCGGGCAGTGGCGTTGAAAAGCTTGGTCGGGATGGTTTTCGACAGAGGGTCGTAGCGTTTCTGCTTCCAGCCGCTGACAAGGTCGTACCCCTCCTCCGTAATCATCCGGTAAAGCTCCGGAATCTCGTCGGGAGAGTCCTGCAGGTCGGCATCCATGGTAATCACCACACGCCCCTTGGCGAGGCGGAACCCTGTATGGAGCGCAGGCGACTTGCCGTAATTGCGGCGGAAGCTGACCCCATGGACAGCCGTGGGATTCTCTTCTGACAGCCGCCGGATTACCTCCCAGGAGCTATCGGTCGAACCGTCGTTGACATATATCACCTCATAGGTGAAACCATTTGCCTTCATCACCCGGTCAATCCAGGCCTGAAGTTCGGGCAGCGACTCCTCCTCGTTATAGAGGGGAACCACCACCGAGATGTCCACG
>OLYK01000013.1_pt1 | contig 35835 bp, 28 predicted proteins | sample 1673651 | NCBI WGS metagenome assembly OLYK01 (sample SAMEA103958118, study PRJEB25191) | human gut metagenome | reverse complement strand
CGACCAGGCCCCGACAGCCGAACGCTGCCGGGGCCTGCTGTTTCCCGGCGGCTCCGAAGCCCCCGGCCCCAATCACGGGACCGGCATCCCCGGCGCGAGGCCCCCCAACCACCCGCCTCGCGGGAGACGGGAGTCTTGGGAGGATTGGGAAAACTGGGAATTTTGGGAGGAGTGGGAGTTATGGGAATTATGGGAAGGATGGGAATCCACCCCCCTCTTATCCCCTCCCATCGCCACCCATTCCTCTCCCAATCTTCCCATTATTCCCAAGATTCCCATAACTCCCAACCCTCCCACCACCCGCGATTGCGAGTTACAGCCAAATCAGATGATGGGGGAGCTGGGAGGATTGAGGGGGGAGAGGAGAAGTTGAGATTGGTGGGCAAAATAAAGGCCATTCCCCTCGGTTTGCAAAACCAACTGGGATGGCTTTCGTATATTATAATATAGAATTAGGGTTACCGCCAGCCCATAAACATTTTGACGGTTTCGGGATCGTGGTGGTCGAAGAAGAGGCTTTTCCCGGTGTCGAGGAGGGCTATTTCTGACATGTCGCTTTCAGAGAGGGTGAAGTCGAGGATGTCAAGGTTTTGCTCCATACGCTCGATATGGACTGATTTAGGTATTATGATTATGCCGAGCTGTGTGAGCCAGCGGAGTGCCACCTGTGCGACAGTTTTACCATATTTCTGGCCGATTTTTTCGAGGACAGGATTGGTGAAGAAGTTTTTGCGACCTTCGGCAAGCGGGCTCCAGGACATTACTCGTGTGCCGAATTCTTCCATATATTTGCGGGCGATTGTCTGCTGGTTGAAGACGTGGGTCTCAACTTGGTTCACAGCCGGAATAATCTCGACATTCTCGGCAAGGTCAATGAAATGGTCTGGATAGAAGTTGCTGACTCCGATGGCTCGCAGTTTACCCTCTTTGTAGGCATCTTCAAGGGCTCGATATGCTCCGTATCTGTCGCAATATGGTTGATGGAGGAGCATAAGGTCGATATGGTCTGTGCCGAGTTTCCTAAGACTCTCGTCAATTGATTTCCGGGCTTTGTCGTAGCCATAATTGGAAATCCATATCTTTGATACTATAAACAGCTCATTGCGGGGGATTCCGCATTTGGCTATGGCTGCGCCAACTCCTTCCTCATTATTGTATGCCTGGGCAGTGTCAATCATTCTATACCCGACTTTCAGGGCATCGCTTACGCAGCGTTCGCATTCATCGGGAGACACCTGGTAGACTCCATACCCTATCCGGGGCATCTCCACACCATTGTTGAGTTTGATTTTCATATACCGGTAATTTTATCGTGACTAAGTTACAACATTATCCGCCATTCATTGTTTCCCAAATTTCTGTTTTTGTTTCACGGATTACCTTGTATCAGTAGAATTACGTTTGAAGGGAAATGCAAAAAGAATGCGGCTGGGTATCCAGGTTCTGTTTCTTAAATATCGTTGCACAAGAATAATTAAAATGGGGGCTATAATGGTGACGAGAAATCTGACCACACAGTGTACAGGCGCACCTATGGGATGACTTATTAGTAGAAGGCCGGTTGTTGTGGATATGTATATGACAAGATAATTGAATGGATCAGAGTACCGATATAGCTTAAAGCTATTATCTTTAACCAAGCGAATAGCGGGATTATTAGAGATTCTTTTGTTTGAGGCGATGGCTTTTGCCACAAGGATACTGCCGTAGGCTCCTGCAATGCCCCAAATGATACAGAACATCTGTTCTATAATGAACATTATGCCTGAGCGTGTGTCTATAATTCCCAGATGGGAAATAAAATTCTTATAACTGATGACAAGTATCGCAAAAATTATCCAATAGCTTCCCACAATTAACCAAGGAAGGTTCTTGGGAAGATTCTTTTTTTCTATTATGGAAAATGTAACTGGAGAAGCTCCAATCGAGAAAAATATGAAATAATGAAACAATTGGTCAATTGCTAATAATTCTGGCATTATTCCAGAGATGAAAAACATACAAGCTCCAATTATAATTATTATTGATTGCCGGCCAGATGCGTTTATTGAAATAGATTTAAGTATACGGTCAATAGCGTGATAGATTATGAATATCACAAATAGTGTGACAAGAAACCATAAATGTGAATTGCTCATTAGTAGAATGTGGCCGCACACTATGTCACGTATAAGGTCTGTGCTTTCATCGAAGTAACCACATATATACTTTATCGGTACGGAAAGGAATAATGTGCTGAATATAAATGGAATTATCAGACGTTTAAACTTAATACGTGCCAGTTCAGTAATGGTGCGTTTCTTTCGGGAGAGTGAATATACGATGCCGCTTATCAGAAACAATAATGGCAAACGGAATGTAGAGAGGATTCCATAGATGATTTTATTGGCATAATAAAAATATGGGGATGAGCCGATTGCAGAAAACAATATATCGCTTTGCTGGGTGGGAATACCTCCGAAAGCGGTACGAATAGACAGATAATGCGCATGTGCGATGATAATCAGAATGATTGAGATTACTCGTGCATAATCAATCCAATCTATTCTTTTGGAGGAAGAGATATCTGTCATTTTTGTGCGGAGAAATGATATGATAAAACAAAGAGACTACCTCCCATAAAAATAAAAAGGAGGCGGTCTCTTTGGTATGTTGAGCGAGGATTAGTCCTCGTTGAGGTTGACGCGCTTGAAGGAGGCAACGAGGAGGCCGTTCTGAGCCTGCTCGAGATATTTGCCGATGGTGAGGGAGCCGTCTTTGATGAACTCCTGCTCCATAAGGCAGTTTTCCTTGTAGAACTTGTTTACGCGGCCTTCGGCGATGTTCTTGATCATCTGCTCGGGAAGGTTGGCGGCTTTGGCTTCGGCGGTTTCCTTGGCGATTACGCGAGCCTTGGCAGCTTCATCTTCGGTGAGCCATCCCTTGGCGATGTTGGAGTTGATGTGGTCTTCGGAGTCAACGAGGTTGGGGTTGATGCCGTTCTTCTTGAGGGCGGCTTCAACTGCCTTCTTGACCTGCTCTTCCTTGGTCTTCTCGACTGCCACGTTGTATTCAGCCTCCACAGTTGCCTGGGGTACGCTCTGGCGGTCTACAGCCACGGGGTTCATGGAGGCTACCTGCATTGCCACGTCGCGGCCTACCTGGTAGTCGACACCTTCGAGGTTGAAACCTACGATGGTGGCGAGCTTGTTGCCAAGGTGGTTGTATGATGTGGTGGAGGGAGCTTCGATGTATTCGTATGCGCCGAGTTCGGTCTTCTCACCGGTCTTGCCGCCTTCCTCAACTACGAGGTCGGCTACGGTGCGGCCGTCAACGGACACAGCCTTGAGTTCGTCGAGGCTCTTGCACTTGTTTGCGACAGCCAGGTCGAGGAGCTTCTGGGTGAGTTCCACGAAACCGGCGTTCTTTGCCACGAAGTCTGTCTCGCACTGGAGGGCTACGATAGCGGCGAAGTTGCCTTCGCTCTTGGCGAGGACGCAACCTTCTGCGGCCACGCGGTCTTCGCGCTTGGCTGCGACAGCCTGACCCTTCTTGCGGAGGATCTCAACAGCTGCTTCGATGTCGCCGTCGGTTTCGGCGAGAGCTTTCTTGCAGTCCATCAGGCCGGCCGATGTGAGGTGGCGCAGCTTGGTGATTTCTGCCATTGTTACTGCCATATCTTGGAGTGTTTTTAGCTTGTTATTGAATTTACTTTTTAATGAAGAACTCAACGGAGGCAAATTACCCCCGTTGAGTCCGTTTTAAGGGGTCTGTTCCGGATTATTCGGCAGCCTCTTCGGCGGGAGCCTCAGCGGTCTCGGCCTCAGCGGCGGGAGCTTCAGCCTCACCTTCATTGCGGCGAACGGCACGACGGCGCTCGCGGCGGGGAGCCTCGCCCTCACCGGCAGCCTGGGTGTCTACCTTCTCAGCCTTGCGTTCTTCGAGACCTTCGGCCATAGCGGCGCAAACGGTGTCGAGGATGAGCTCGATTGACTTGGATGCGTCGTCGTTGGCGGGAATCACGAAGTCAACGTCGTTGGGGTTGGAGTTGGTGTCGACCATGGCGAACACGGGGATACCGAGACGGTTTGCCTCAGCAACGGCGATGCGCTCTTTCAGCACGTCAACAACGAACAGGGCAGAGGGAAGACGGTTGAGGTCGGCGATAGAGCCGAGGGTCTTCTCAAGCTTGGCGCGCTGACGGGAAATCTGGAGTTTCTCGCGCTTTGAGAGGTTGTCGAATGTGCCATCCTTGGTCATCTTGTCGATGTTGGCCATTTTCTTGACGGCCTTGCGGATGGTGGGGAAGTTGGTGAGCATACCGCCGGGCCAGCGCTCAATCACATAGGGCATGCCGATGCTCTGGGCTTTGTCAGCGGTAACTTGTTTGGCCTGTTTCTTGGTGGCAACGAAGAGAACCTTCTTGCCCTGTTTTGCTATCGATTTGAGCGCTGCGGCAGCCTCGTCGAGCTTCGCGGCGGTCTTGTAGAGGTCAAGAATGTGGATACCATTGCGCTCCATGAAGATGTAGGGAGCCATCGCGGGGTTCCATTTGCGTTTGAGGTGGCCGAAGTGGCAACCTGCTTCAAGGAGCTGGTCAAAATTGGGTGTAGCCATTTTTTTGTAAAGTAGTGTTTACGTTCTTTTGGATTACAACCCCGAGGTAGGGAACGTCTGGTCCATCCACGGGATTTAGATGCTAAACTTGGAGGGGGAGGAGGAGAGAAAGATAATGAGGATGTATTAACGCTTGGAGAACTGGAAGCGCTTGCGGGCCTTGGGCTGACCGGGCTTCTTACGTTCAACGACGCGCGGGTCACGGGTCATGAAGCCTTCAGCACGGAGAGCGGGCTTGTCCTCGGGGTTGATTTTCACGAGGGCGCGGGCGATGGCGAGACGGAGAGCCTCGGCCTGGCCTTTGTAACCGCCGCCGTCGATGTTGACGGCGATGTCATACTTCTCAACGCAGTCAAGGGTCTTCAGGGGCTGAAGCACGATGTACTGGAGGATGGAGGAGGGGAAGTACTTGTCGAGGGTGCGACGGTCGTGGTTGCAATTGATGGTGATGGCGCCGTTGCCTTCCTTGACAATAACGCGGGCGATGGCGGCTTTACGGCGGCCTACTGCATTAACTGATTCCATAGAGGTTTCGGGTTTTGTTTAGGTTGGCAAATGTTACTTGATAGTGTTGATGTCGATCACCTTGGGGTTCTGAGCCTCGTGGGGATGGTTGGGACCGTTGTAGACGTGGAGGTTCTTGATGAGCTGACGTCCGAGACGGTTTTTGGGAAGCATGCCCTTCATTACGCGGAGGTAGAGGGGGTGCATACCCGGTTTGAGGTGCTTGTTGAAGGATTTCTTCATCAGTACCTCGGGAGTTTCCATACGCTGTCCGCCGGGATAGCCGGTGTAGCGGAGGTAGATTTTGTCGGTCATCTTGTTGCCGGTCATGATGACTTTGTCGGCATTGATGATGATCACATTGTCGCCGCAGGCCACATTGGGGGAGTAGCTGGGCTTGTTTTTGCCGCGGAGGATCTTAGCCACCTTAGAGCAGAGTCGACCGAGTACCTGATCGGTAGCGTCGACGATGATCCATTCCTTCTGGATGCTCTCGGCATTGGGGGTAAGGGTTTTGTAACTTAAAGTATCCACTTCTTAATGTTTGATTAATAAATGATTAACGTGACCTGTCGCCGCAGTCTTCCCGGCCAAAGGAAGGCTGCAACTATGGCCAAAACGAGATTTGGATAGCAATCGGACTGCAAAGTTACGAATTATCAGCGGAATATGCAAATTTTTGTCCCCTCAGTCTGGACGCGGACAATCGAAATGTACGGAAAAATCGTCAGGTGTCCGATTCCGTACAGGCGTGTTGATGGCTAATTTATTGATATATAATGATATAAATATTTTGGCACGGTCTTTGACCCATATTATGGCGACTTGGCATTGTCCGGGTCACAAAATTTTCAGGTCTTAAATAATATTCGAATTCAATCCCGCTTACACTAAAGATTAGGAACAATGGACAGAGAGATTCCAAAACAGAAGCTGAAGCAGCGCCAACGCCGGCGGTTTCTCCTTGGAGGAGCGATCGCGGCGTTGGCGGCGGGAGCGGTGATAGCGATAGGCTCGCTGACCGAAGAGAGCGTCAACATCGCCGATGTCAAGCTTTCAGCCGCCGACCGTGGTGACATCGACGCGGCGGTAAACGGCAACGGCACAATAGTGGCCGCCTTCGAGGAGGTGATAGTGTCGCCGGTCAACTCGCGTATCCTTGAGGTCTACCATCATAGCGGCGACATCGTGGGGGAGGGCACCCCCCTGTTGAAACTCGACCTCGGGGAGGCCTCGACCCGCGAAGCCTCCGAACGAGACGAACTCGCCATGATGCGTCTCGATCACCAACGCCTCCAGGCCTCCCACCGCACGCGCCTGTCTGACCTCAGAATGCAAATCAAGGTGGCGGAGATGAAACTGCGCCGCCAGGAGGTGGAGGTGGCCAACGAGCGTCATCTCGACAGCATCGGCAGCGGCACCACCGACCGTGTCCGTGAGGCTGAGTTCGCCCTGCGCACCCAGCGTCTCGAGCTTGAACAGCTGCGCGAACAGCTCGCCAACGAACAGCGGATGCTCCAGGCCGAGGATGACGCCAAACTGCTGGAGATTTCCATAAAAGAGAACAACCTTGCCCAGACAAGCCGCATACTGGCAGATGCCGAGATACGTTCGCCGCGTCGGGCCACGGTCACCTCCATATCTGACCGCCTCGGCACCACTGTCAGCCAAGGACAGCAGGTGGCGGTCATCGCCGACCTGGGTCATTACCGGGTGGACGCTACCATCACCGAAAGCAGTGCCCAGGAGGTAAGGGCCGGAAGCCGCGCCCACATAGTTTTCGGGCGCAACCATACCGAGGGATTTGTCAGCTCAGTCGCCCCGACAGCCGTCAACGGAATGATTGAGGTGAAAGTGACGCTCGACAATGACAGTCTCTCGTCGTTACGCCCCGGAATCAAGACCGACATAAAGATTTCCAACGGAGTGAAAGAGGGGGTAGTCAGGATTCCCAACCTGCCGTTTTACACCGGTCCTAACAATTACACCCTGTATGTCAGGCCGAAAGGAGCCTCCTACCTCGAACGCCGCAGTGTGAAACTTGGCAGTGCGGGCTACGACTACATAGAGGTCGTGAGCGGCATCCTTCCCGGAGATGAGATTGTCGCATCCTCCACCGCCATCTTCGGCAACGCCCGTAGGGTCAATCTTCGAAAATAACCGAAAACCAATCAAAAATCATAGAAATGTCAATCACGACCTATTTCAGACAAGCCTGGCGGCAGATGCTCGCCAACAAGCTTTTCTCGGCGATATACATAAGCGGAACAGCCCTGGCCATAGCCACGACCACCCTCTTCGCTGTCATCTATTATGTCAAGATCGCCCCGATATACCCCGAGACCAACCGTATGGAGACATATTATTTCCGCAGTGTGCAGAACTCAATCCACAGTACCGGGCAGATGATGCAGAGCCGTCTGGGCTACAATCTTGTCAGGGACCACCTCTATAAACTCAAGAACGCCGAACATGTGTCTGCCACTTACGACGAATGGATGCCGGAGAATTACGCCCAGCACCCCGAGACTCTCCAGGACATCAAGATTTCCACCCGCAAGACCGATCCGGCGTACTTCGAGATTTACCCCTACCGTTTCATCGAAGGAGGCCCATTCACCGAAGATGACCTGTCGGCCGGGACACCAGTGGCCGTTATCACCGGAGAGACCGCCCTCAGGATGTTCGGAAGCGAGACCGGAGTCGTGGGGAAGACCCTGAAAATCAATTTCCGCGATTTCCGCATCGTGGGTGTCATCGAATCAGGAAGCTCGCTGCTCTCCGATTCATACGCCGAAGTCATCATGCCTTACACCACAGACAGTAACTATGACAAAGACCGCGCCACATTCATCGGTTCGATGGTGGTGACTATGACCTCCTCTGACGGAGACGCCCTGAGGGAGGAGATAAATGAAATCGCCCGTAAATTCAACAGCTCGCAGACCGATGAGGAGGTAGACTTCTTCGATTTCCCTAAATCACATATGGCCACGGCGATAAATACCGACCGGGTGGAAAACATTCTGCGCCAGAACCTGCTTGTGTTGCTTGTCCTCCTGGTGGTTCCGGCCCTGAACCTCAGCGGTCTTATCTCAAGCCGTATGGAGATGCGTTCCTCAGAGCTTGGGGTAAGACGCTCCTTCGGGGCTACCAAACCGAGGCTCCTCGGCCAGGTGTTGTGGGAAAACCTGTTTCTCACCCTCTCGGGTGGAGTTGTCGGCCTGCTGATCGTGTGGTTCAGTCTCTGGGCCACCTCCGGTTCGCTCCTGACCATAATGAATGAGGAGGTCGATTCTGTGGCCACATCATCGGCTCTCACCTCCGGCATACTTTTCGCCCCGGCGGTGTTCGCGACGGTCTTCCTGCTGTGTGTTGTTCTCAACCTTCTTTCAGCCCTCATCCCCGCGTGGTTCTCAATCCGCAAACAGATCACCAACTGTCTCAAATAATCACATCCCGCAATGTCAAGAATAAAGAACCTATGGAACAACAGACGTGCCAACGTCTGGATATTCATCGAACTGGTCATAATCTCTATCGTGACCTGGATAATCGCCGACCCGGTGGCGGTTGCCGTGTCAGACTCGATGCTTCCCACCGGATATGATAACGACCGGCTGCTGATAGCCGGTATAGCCCATCTCGACCCTGAAGCGCCGGGGTATGACGATTCACGCGACACCCTTGCGGTGAACACCGCCGATGTCGAGACCGTCCTGATGAAGCTCCGCAACCATCCCCTTGTGGAATCTGTCACAATCGACAAAGGTTTCGGGGTGCCGGGAAATATCTCGGTTTCCTTAGATTGTCCGAGAAGTGGCAATCAGGCGGTAGACACGGTGGTCAAGATGACTAATGTCTTTTATTACCATCGTGGTACAGACTTCTTCCAGACCTTCGGAATCAAATCCGCCGAAGGCTCACCCTCTCCCGAGGAGCTGTCTGAAATGGAGGCGAAGGGGCCTGAGAAGGTAATCATCACCCGCGAGCTTGGCGAACTGTACTGGCCCGGCGAAAACGCCGTCGGCAAGAAATTCGTACGCAACTCCGGACAGGATGGCGAGGAGAAGTATATGACAGTTATAGGTGTGATAGAGGGAATCCGTCACCAGCGTCCTTACCGCTCATATTGCGCCATGTTTTACAGCGGCGACGGCATTTTTGACGACGAGCCTCAGCGCACGTTCAATGTTGTCATAAGGCTGAAAAATCCTGATAATGTCAAGGCACAGGCCGAAGAGCTTTTCCAATGGGGAAGCCGGGAACTTGTCACAGGCAATTTCTACCTCCGCACAATTGACACCTACAATGATTTCCTCGACGACACCGACAAGTCGCTTGGAATCCCCAATCAACTCAGTCTCCGCTACATACTTGCCGGATTTTTCCTCGTCAACCTGATACTCGGCATCGTCGGCACCTTCTGGCTCCAGACCCGCAAGCGTATCCCTGAGATGGGAATACGCCGTGCGTTCGGGTCTCCCCGGCGCGGTATCATAGGGATGATGGTGGGGGAGAACTTCCTGCTGGCCACAGTCGCCTGTATCTGCGGCTTCCTCATATACTGGCAGTATGCCCTGCGCAACGGCCTTGAGGAGGGATATGTCAACAACGGCGCGATCAATGTCATAGACAACTGGATATCCCATTTCGGCCAGCATTTCGCGGTAGTGTCAATCATCGTTTACCTGCTGATAATACTCTGTGTGATTGTCGGGACATTGATTCCCGCCATGAGTGTCAGCAAAGTGGAAATCGTTGATTCCCTCCGCAGCAAAGAGTGATTTCATCTAAGTAGAAAACAATCAAAAACGCAAAACCTTCATAATTATGGAAACAATCATAAAGCTTTCAGACATCAGCAAAGTCTACACCACCAAAACCATCGAGACGCAGGCTCTCGAAGGAATCAACCTCGAGGTCGGCAAAGGGGAATTCCTCTCGATAATGGGTCCTTCAGGATGCGGCAAGTCAACCCTGCTCAACATCATCGGGCTGCTCGACCGCCCCTCGGGAGGGGAGATAAAACTCTTCGGCAAACAGCTCGCGGGACTGCGCGACAAGGAGATGGCCCGTTTCCGCAATGAGAACCTCGGTTTCGTCTTCCAGAGCTTCCATCTGATTCCGACCCTCAACGTGATTGACAACGTGATGGTGCCGCTGACCTACCGCAAAGGTGCCGGAGACCGGCGCAAACTCGCCCGCGAGGCCCTTGAAAAGGTAGGGCTTTCACACCGCACCACCCATTTCCCGGCACAGCTGTCAGGCGGCCAGGCGCAGCGAGTGGCGATTGCCCGCGCGATTGTCGGGAATCCATCGATAATCCTTGCCGACGAGCCTACCGGAAACCTTGACTCCAAGATGAGCCAGGAGGTCATGCAGCTTCTCCACGGTCTCAACAGCGAAGGGAAGACCATCATAATGGTGACCCACAACGAGTCCCAGGCCCGTGACACAGACCGTGTCATCCATCTCTTCGACGGCCACATGGTGATGTGACTCCTTCTTTCCTGTATTCTTGAACGACTCTCCTCCCACCCAGATTATGAAAATGATTTTTTATATCAAGCAAGCGTGGCGCATGATGCTGGCCAACAAGCTGTTTTCCGCGATATATATCTGCGGGACAGCTTTGGCCATCGCCACCACCACATTGTTCGCCCTCATCTACTATGTCAAGGTCGCGCCGATATATCCCGAATTCAATCGTATGAAGACATATTATCTCAGGTATATCGAGAACGGAGAGAAGGGGAGCCCCCGCAAGAATGTCAGCAGTCCCAGTTATCCTCTTGTGAGGGATCACTTGCGGAAGTTGAAAAGCGCGTCAATAGTCAGTGCGGAAACCTCCGGATGGGATGACTATGTCCAGCAGCCTGGAGATGACCGGGAAATCGAGGTCGACTTGAAGTTGACAGACCCGGAATTTTTCAAGCTGTATGAATATGACTTTCTGGAAGGCAGACCATTCACTGCCGAGGAATTCGACGGAGGAGTGCTGACCGGGGTTATATCCGACCGGCTGGCGATGGATATGTTCGGTGCAGACACCGGCGTCGTCGGACGCACATTCAGCCTCAACTATCAGGAATACCGCGTATGCGGGGTTTTCAGGGAAGGCAGTCAGCTTCTGCCGGACTCATACGCCCAGGTCATCCTGCCGCTCACGACTGAGGAGGATTACGACGAGGAATGGCGCCCGTTTGTGGGAGGGGTTTCCGTGACTTTTGTCTCCGACGACGGGAAAGCTTTGAAAGAGGAGGTTGATGAGATTGCCCGTAAATTCAACAGCTCGAATCCGGATTATGAGGTGGGTTTCCTTGATTTGCCTCGTTCCCATATTGTGAATGTGTTCAACTCAGGTATACGCCAAGACGAGTTTGTGCCTATCCGGTCGGTGGTGAAAAAGAATCTGCTGATTCTGTTGGTGTTGCTGCTGATTCCGGCCCTTAACCTGAGCGGCCTGATTTCGAGCCGTATGGATATGCGGTCATTCGAGATAGGGATACGTCGCTCGTTTGGTGGCACCCGTTTTCAGCTTCTGAAACAGGTGCTGTGGGAAAACTTGGTTCTGACAATTTCCGGAGGCGTCGTGGGGCTTGTCATCGTATGGCTCTGCGTCATCTTCTCCTCCGGGCAGCTGTTGACACTCCTTGACAGTAATAATTTCAACGAAGTGGTTTCCATCAACCTCACTCCCGAAATCCTCTATGCCCCGGTAATTTTTATCGTGGTGTTCCTGCTGTGTGTGGTTCTCAACATACTTTCGGCTTTGGTTCCGGCATGGTTTTCATTGCGCAGACCTGTAATATCAAACATTGAATAAACAAAATTAACGCGACTATGATGATTCTAAAAAACATCTGGAACCACAGGCGCACTAATGCCTGGATTTTCATCGAGCTTGTGTTGGTTGCGATTATATCGTGGAGTATCATCGACCCGGTGGCTGTCGGTCTGTCCGACCTGAATATGCCTACCGGTTATGACAATGACCATATGCTGGTGGTGGATGTCGTTTCATATCCCAAGACAGCCCCATCCTATGATTCCACTGCCGTCACTCCGGAAAGAAGATATGCCGACATATGCAATCTGATGATGAAGCTGCGCAATCATCCCGATATCAGCTTTGTGACCATAAACCTTAATAATTCGATGATTGGAGGAGGCACACGCACAGTGGTTTGCCTGGGGACGGGAAATCTTGCCGCCGATACCATCAGAAAAAGGTCGTTCGAGTTTTACTATTTCAAGGGTACTGACTTTTTCCAGACCTACGGCATAGAGTCTGTTGAAGGTTCCCCGACGGTCGAGGAGCTTTCTGACCGTTATGTGCCAATGTGGCAGGAAGCTGTTGTCACAAAGGCTTTTGCTGACCTGTATTGGCCCGGAGAGAATCCGATGGGGAAACGTCTGATGGAGGGAATAAACCAAGCCACCGGTGACACTGTGTTCTCGACCGTGGTCGGTGTGGTCGGTGATGTGCGCCATGTGCCGGTTTCCAGGTCATACACGCAGGTTTTCCGCACTTTGGATGACGCGTGGCTTAAAGAGGGTGGAAGCACCGATTTCTATCTCATTGCCAGGGCGCGTGAGGGGAAGGACATCAGGGAACTAAAGGATGAAATCACCTCCTGGGCGCGAAAGGAACTGAAAGCAGGAAACTATCATATGCGGAGGGTCAGGACTTATGATGAACTGATAGAACGGACTGCCGTACTGTATGGTGCTATCGGTCAGTTGCGCCTGTCATATGTCCTTGCGGGATTTTTCCTGATAAATCTGATTCTCGGTGTAATCGGCACATTCTGGCTGCAGACCCGAAAACGTATCCCTGAAATGGGAATACGCAGGGCTTTCGGAGCCGCCCGTGGCTCTTTGATAGCCATGCTGGTGAAGGAGAACCTGTTGCTTGCGACCGGAGGATGTCTTCTTGGATTCCTGATTTATTGGCAATATGCCTTTCATAACGGCCTGGCCAATGGAGATGAGACGAATCTTGAACAGAATGTGGTCGACAACTGGATCGGGAGTTTCGGCGAGCATTTTCTGATTGTGTCATTGATTGTCTACGGAGTGATAGCGGTCTGTGTCATTGTCGGGACGTTGATTCCTGCGATGGCTGTGAGCCGTGTTCAGATTGTGGATGCGATAAGAAGCAAGGAATAAGATTGTTATGACGATGAAAAGGATAGATGCAGTGCCACGGATTGTGGTGTTGTTGCTGACAGTGTGGCTCGCTGTGTCGGGAATGAGTGGCGAGAGGAGGATTACTCTCGGAGAGACCATCGCCCTGGCCCGCGAGAGGAGTGTCGATGCCGAGGTGGCGGCCAACTCTCTGAGGTCGGCTTACTGGGAATACCGCACATACCGGGCGAAACTGTTGCCGGAAATCACATTTTCCGGCACGATACCATCATATAACAAACGTTACAATTCCCGGCAGAATTCAGACGGGGCATATACGTTTCTCCGCGACGACAACCTGAAACTCGAAGGCAGTCTCAATGTGGAGCAGAGAATCTGGCTTACGGGGGGCACGCTGTCGCTGGCCTCTTCGCTTGATTTCATCAGGCAGCTTTCGGGAGAGACAGGCAACCTGTATATGTCTGTGCCGGTGGCCCTGCGGTTGAATCAGCCTTTGTTCGGGGTGAATGATGTCAAATGGGACCGTCGTATCGAGCCTGTTCGCTACCGAGAGGCGAAGGCCACATATATAATGGCCACCGAGGAGGTGGCGTTGACCGCCATACGGTATTTCTTCACGCTGCTGACCGCCCGGGAGACACTCGCCAACGCGGCGCAGAATGTGGCCAATGCCGAGAAGATGTATGATGCGGCGAAGGTGCAGCGCGAGATGGGGCGAATCAGTGGCAACGACCTGTTGCAGATAGAGCTTAACCTGATAAATTCACGTTCGGAATATCTGAATGGGGAGAGCGAGGTCAAAAGCGCGATGTTCCAGTTACGTTCGTTCCTTGACCTTCCCGAGACCGAAGAGCTTGTGCCGGTTCCCCCCGCTGACGGGGGCGCCGGGAATGTGGAGTATGACAATGCTCTGCAGCTCGCCCTGGCCAACAACCCGCTGGCATTGAATATCCGTCGCCGACAGCTTGAGGCCGATTATGAGGTGGCCAAGGCGAAAGGGGACATGCGTCAGATAAACCTCTTCGCTCAGGTGGGTTTCACCGGCACTGACAACAATCTCAGTGCCACATACCGTAATCTCCGTGACAATCAGATTATTGAGGTTGGTGTTTCCATACCTCTCCTTGACTGGGGCAAACGCAAGGGTAAGGTGGAGACCGCCCGTAGCCGCCAGATGCTCACCGAAAGCACCCTGCGTAAGGAGAGGTCTGATTTTTGTCAGAATCTTTTTGTGCTTGTAGAGCGGTTCAACAACCAGCAGTCTCAGCTCGGGATGGCCATCCGTGCCGACGAGATAGCCACCAGGCGTTATGACAGTTCGGTCGAGACATTCATGATCGGGAAACTCTCTGCCCTTGACCTTAACAATTCCCAGGAGAACAAAGACTCCGCCAAACTGAAATATCTGAACGAGCTGTATATGTATTGGTATTATTATTACCAGCTCCGCAGTCTCACACTCTGGGATTTCGAGGAGGGGCTTCCGATAGAGGCTGATTTTGACCATGTGATTTCAGGAAAATGACAAATTTGTTGGCCGATAGGGATGAAACAGTTACTTTTGTATTATGATACTGATAGTTGACGATGATGCCGCGATACGCTCATCTCTCGCGTTGCTGACCCGCAGGGCAGGCTATGCCACGAGGTTTGCCGCCACGCCGGCCGAGGCGATGGAGCAGGTCAGACGACAGACTCCTTCGCTTGTGCTTCTTGATATGAATTTCTCCCGCTTCACCTCGGGAGAGGAGGGGCTTACACTCCTGAAACAGATAAAGCTCTTCCATCCCTCGCTCCCGGTGATACTGATGACCGCGTGGGGGTCGATTGAGCTGGCCGTCGAGGGAATGAGGGCCGGGGCGTTTGATTTCATCACAAAGCCTTGGGACAACCGCCGCCTGCTTGAACGTATCGGAGTCGCGTTGGAGATGCAACATCCTGCCGCCTCCGCCTCGGGGCTTGTGCGCGACTTCATCATCGGTTCAGATCCAAGGCTTGAAGCGGTGCTGGAGACGGTCGCCAAAGTGGCTCCCACCAATGCCCCGGTGCTGATTACCGGAGAGAGCGGCACCGGCAAGGAACTTATCGCCGAGGCGCTCCACCGCAACAGCCGCCGCAACGGCAAACCATTTGTGAAGGTGAATCTCGGGGGCTTATCGTCATCCCTTTTCGAGAGCGAGATGTTCGGCCACAAGCGGGGCGCGTTCACGGATGCTGTCGCTGACCGGGTGGGACGATTCGAGGCGGCTGACGGCGGCACGATTTTTCTGGATGAGATTGGCGAACTCGATTCCGGCTCGCAGGTCAAGCTGCTGAGGGTTTTGCAGGAACAGAAATTCGAACCTCTCGGGTCGAGTGAGACCAAATCGGTGGATGTCAGGATTGTCTGCGCCACCAATGCCGACCTCCCCCGGATGGTGGCCTCGAAGGAGTTCCGTGAGGATCTGTTTTACCGTATCAGCCTTGTCAACATTGAATTGCCGCCGTTGCGCCGACGCAGCGGTGACATCCCCGCGCTTGCCCGTCATTTCCTTATGAAGGGGGCGGAGGCCCATGGTGTGGAGATGCCCAAGCTTTCGGCTGATGCCGAGGCTTGGCTCAGCGGCCGTCCCTGGCCGGGTAACATCCGCGAGCTGAAAAACCAGGTTGAACGGACAATGCTGATTTCCGGGAAGGATTTCCTGACCGCACAGGATTTCATTGACTGCGCGGCCATGGGGATGGCTTCCCCGGGAAATGATGCCACACCCTCTGTGTCAAGCGGGACGCTCGAAGAGATGGAACGCGCCCGTATCGAGTCAGCACTCAGGCGGCATGAGGGGAATGTCTCAAAGGCAGCAGCCGAGCTGGGCCTGACGCGCCAGAGTCTCTATCGTAAAATGGAAAAATTCGGTCTGCGATGAGGCTTCGATATCTGTTCGTGATTCTCGCTGTGATGCAGCTGCTTCCGTGGGGACTACTGTTTTACTTCGGACGAGGTGAAATGGGGGTCAGCTCGTTTTACCTTTTCGAGCTGTTGGCTGTCGCCGGATGTGGCTTGCTATGGTTCTTTTACCGTAAGGTGTTGAGGCCGATTGATACCTTGTCGGGAGGTCTTGATATGCTCCGCTCCCAGGATTGGAACAGTTCGCTCCGTGAGGTCGGGCAACCCGAGGTCGACAAGATTGCGGGTGTATTCAATGAGATGCTGCTGAAACTCAAACAGCAACGGATACGCTATGAGGAACGCACACATTTCCTGAACCTCCTGATTGAATCGGCTCCAATCGGGGTGGTGATACTTGATTTCGATGGGCATGAGGTTGTGAGGAATCCCGCTGCTGTCGAACTGGGGCTGTCGCCTGACGACCTTTGCGATCTTCCGGTAGGTATGTCGCGTGACCACCGCACATCCTCCGGCACCGTCATCCGTTGTTCCTGCCGCAGTTTCATTGACCGTGGGGTGGAGCATCGTTTTTATCTTGCCGAGGATATTTCCGGTTCGGTGACCGCCGCCGAACGTGCCGCATATGAGAAAGTTATCCGCGTGATGGCTCATGAGGTCAACAACACTATGGCTGGATTCTCCTCGGTGTTGTCGACGGCTCTCCCTGAAATTGCAGACGAGGAGCTGCGGGAGGTGTTGAAAGCCTGCTGGCAGCGGAGCGGTGAGCTGTCAGCGTTCACAGCGCGGTTCGCGGAGGTGGTGAAGATTCCCGCGCCGAAACTGAGGCCGCTCGCTCTTGGCCCGTTGGTGAGCAGCGAGAGACGTTTCCTGGAGTCGCTTGGTGTGCCCCGGGGTGTGGTGATGGAATTTGAGGGTGTTGACGAGGTTGGCCGTGAGGTGATGGGTGATTACGAGCTTCTTGTTCAGGTGTTGGTCAATATTGTCAAGAATTCGGTCGAGAGCATTCTTGGAAACAAACAATCCGGAAACGGCAAGGTGAGGATAACTGTGGCGGATAATGTGTTGACGGTCACCGATAATGGCGGTGGCATTTCCCCTGATAAATCATCACGGATATTCACCCCATTCTTTACCGACAAGCCCCACGGTCAGGGTATCGGCCTGATGCTTGTGCGCGAGGTGTTGACAGCTCACGGTGCGCGTTTCTCCCTGGAGACCTCGCGTGAGGATGGCCTGACACGCTTCACAGTGAAATTTCCTATGGCCTGATAGCGGGATAAATAGGAAATTTGCGTATTTTTGCATGATGAATGATTGTATTGACAACAGCCGCGACAATGATGGACGGCGGATTGCCGTGATTGCCGGAGCAGGCCCGGCCGGGCTTACCGCGGCGTATGAGCTTGCCGAAAGCGGCAAGGTCGTGCCTGTTGTCTTTGAGGAATCTGACAAAATCGGGGGAATATCCCGCACGGAGATATACAAGGGGAATCGTATCGATATCGGCGGCCATCGCTTTTTCAGCAAGAGCGACAGGGTTGACAGCTGGTGGAATCGTATGATGCCCTATGGCGCGAATCCCGAGGAGACCGACCGTGTGATGTTGCGCCGTCACAGGGTGAGCCGCATCTACTACCTGCGCCGTTTCTTTGATTATCCTGTGAGGATGAGTCTCCAGACCATCCGCAATCTCGGACTGGCGCGTACTCTTCGGGCCGGTTTCAGCTACCTGAAGTCAACCGTTGTCAAACGAAAGGAGGTGTCGCTGGAGGATTTTTATATCAACCGGTTCGGCAAGACCCTCTATTCGATGTTTTTCGAGGATTATACCGAGAAGGTGTGGGGGGAACATCCTTCCCGTCTCGGGGCTGAATGGGGAGCCCAGAGGGTGAAAGGGCTTTCCTTGCTTGGTGTCCTGAAGGATATGGTGGGGAAGAAATTCAGGCCGAAGGATTCCCGGGAGGTGGAGACGTCGCTGATTGAGGAATTTTCATACCCGAAATATGGCCCGGGACAGCTTTGGGAGACCGTGGCTTCGGAAATCAGTGAGCGTGACGGGAAAATAGAGATGAACCGATGCGTGAAGAGGGTTCATATAGAAAATAACAGGGTGGTGGCGGTGACGGTGGAGTCTCCCGACGGCTCGGCGCGGAGGGTTGACTGCGACCTGTTCCTCTCCTCCATGCCGTTGAAAGACCTCATAGCCGCGATGGATGGTGTGGATATACCTGCTGATGTCAGAAAAGCGGCTGAGGAATTGCCTTACCGCGATTTCATCACGGTCGGATTGCTTGTCGACAAACTGAAGATTCGCAATGAGACAAAGTTGAAGACATTCAAGGACCGCATCCCCGACACATGGATTTATGTTCAGGAGAGAGATGTAAGGCTTGGACGCATCCAGGTGTTCAACAACTGGTCACCCTATATGGTGGCCGAAAATGAGCATAAGATGTGGATTGGCCTGGAATACTTTTGTCGTGAGGGGGATGAGATGTGGGAAATGCCCGACAATGAGTTTATCGATATGGCGGTGGCTGAACTTGAAAAAATCGGCATCATCGACCGCAGTGATGTTGAGGACTCTGTTCGTATCCGGGTCAAAAAGGCCTATCCCGCATATTATGGCTCATACGCGGAACTCCCTGCCATACGGGCGTTCCTTGACAAAATCGAGAATCTTTATTGCATAGGACGCAACGGCCAGCACCGCTACAACAATATGGACCATTCGATGCTGACCGCCATGGAAGCGGCCTCAATAATCCTCTCTGACAACCCCGACAGCGACAAATCCCCCGTCTGGAACGTAAACACCGAGGAAGACTACCACGAGACTAAGAAATAACATTCCAGGAACACACTCAATTCGGATAATTACAGGAAGGCTGCAACTTGACGAATCTTATTTAGTCTCCTCATAAATGAGATATCAGACTGAACGATTTCTTTGTTGTAATCCGCTTGTAATTTAAGCCAGAAATCAGCATCAATTCCCAGTGCAGCTTCCAAAAGGAGCGCATATTCAGTTGTTATGGCCCGTTTTCCGTTGACCACCTCACTAATGATTGAGGGTCTTATTCCGATTTCCTCGGATAATGCTTTTTGAGAAATATCCCTGCTTTCCAATTCATCACGAAGTAATTCTCCGGGATGCATAGGCCTGGATGCTTTGAGATTGTTTGCAATCATCCTGTTATCTTTCCCCGGTATATTTATTTCAATCATATAGCGCCCTATTTTTTATAATGGTTAGACAATTCTATGATATTACATATTGTGAGCCTACACTCTTCGCTTTTCTCGGAAACAGAAAACTCGACTCGATACTGGTTGTTTACGCGGATTGAAGAAAGTCCAGCTTTATCTCCGTGAAGTTCCTCATATCTCAGTGAGTTGATTTTCCAAAGAAATTGTATATCTGGCGCGGCAATCAATGCGCGTATACAGTTTTGATATCGTTTAATAATATCAGGTTGGAATCGATGATGCTTATCATTCGTTTTCCCAACCTCATACAGGTCTCGCAAATATTCTTTTTCAAATATAACAATCATATAAGCATATGTCTTTGCAAAGATAATGCTTTGTTTTGTGATTTACAAATTTGTAAATCATTGCGGTCTCAGCGGGAGAAGAGGGCGCGGAGCAGGTCAGGACGGTGGAGACGATTGAGGGATGAGGTGATGGAGCCGCGATAGGTGCGGTCATACCAGAAGAAATATTGACGTTGGGCCAGTTTCTCTTCAGCTGTGGTGGCAGTGAAGATTTTCTCAAGGGTGTAGGGATGGTAGCCGGTGTAATAGATTTCCGTGGCCACCGTCATGGGGGTTGGGGTGAAGTCCTGAACCTGTTCGAGATGGAAATCAAGCCGTTTGGTCTTGACCGCAAGTTGTGCCATGTCTATTTCGTGGCAACCTGGATGGGAGGAGATGAAATAGGGGATAAGCTGCTGGCGCAGGTCGTGGCGCTTGTTTACTGAGTCGAACAGGCGCTTGAACTCCTCGAACTGGCTGAACGGCGGTTTGCGCATGATGTCGAGAACCCCATCCTCGGTATGTTCGGGGGCGACTTTCAGACGACCGCTTACATGGTCGGTAATCAGCTCCTCATTGTAGCGTCGCGAAGCGGCGTCGATTTCCGGACGGCCCGACTTGTGCATCGACAGGTCATATCTCACGCCGCTCCCGATAAAGGATTTCTTGACTCCGGGAAGGGAGTCGACGGAATGGTAGATGTCGAGCAACGGACGGTGGTCATTGTTGAGGTTGGGGCACGGCTTCGGATGGAGGCAGCTCGGTCTGAGACATTTGGCACAGATGTTCTTGTCGCGTCCACCCATTGAGTACATGTTGGCCGATGGCCCTCCGAGGTCTGAGATGTAACCCTTGAAACCGGGCATCTGGGTCACCTGCTTAGCTTCCCGCAGGATAGATTTCTTTGAACGGGAGGCGATGAATTTCCCCTGATGGGCCGATATGGTGCAGAAGGCGCAACCTCCGAAACATCCCCTGTGGAGATTGACGGAGAAACGTATCATATCGAACGCCGGAATTTTCTTGCCGATATATCGGGGATGAGGCAGGCGCGTATAGTTGAGGTCGAAAGAGCGGTCAATCTGCTCTGTCGTCATTGGCGGATACATCGGATTGACCCTCACCACACGTTTGTCATCAATCTGTTGCCAGAGGGTCGCCCCGGTGAAACGGTTGCTCTGTTGCTCGATATGTTTGAAGTTTCCCGCCTGGGCTTTCTTGTCGCGCTGGCATTCTTTCCAGGAGTGGAGGATGATATGGTCTGACAAGGCTTTTCCGGAGTCAGCATTGTCACCGATGATTTCCTTCATCCTTTCGGGAGACTCGAAAATCACGGTCTGGGGAATATCGCGGATATCAGCGATTTTCTCCCCCGAGTCGAGACGACGCGCGAGTTCAAGTATCGGCAGTTCCCCCATACCGTAGATAATCATATCCACAGGCGCGTCGACAAGAATCGACGGTCTCAGACGGTCTTGCCAGTAATCATAATGGGAGAGACGGCGCAGGGATGCCTCGATGCCACCGGCGATCACGGGGACATCGGGATACAGCTCGCGCAGAATCCGGGAATAAACGATTGTCGGATAATCGGGGCGCATGCCATGCCTGCCGTCGGGGGTGTAAGCGTCATCGCTGCGGCGGCGACGGGCTGCGGTGTAATGGTTGACCATCGAGTCCATCGCTCCCGCCGAGACCCCGAAAAACAGTCTGGGACGACCGAATTTGCGGAAATCACGCAGGTCGTCCTGCCAGTTGGGTTGTGGCACAATCGCCACTTTGTAGCCTCCGACCTCCACAAGGAGACGACCAAGGACTGCCGCACCGAAGGATGGATGGTCGACATAAGCGTCCCCTGAGAAGAGGACGATATCGACCTCATCCCAGCCATGGGCTTTCATCTCCTTCACGGAGGTGGGAAGCCAGTCGGTGAGAGGGCGGCGGGGATACTCTATTACAGTCCCGCCCACATTGTGGCGGCCGGTGTCCTTTGAGGGCTTGCCGGGCGCGGCGGATTGTCCGTTATGTTTTTTCTGGGGTGTCTGTCGGAAATTTTTAGGCATAAGGCATATTGATTGCCGGGAGAGGGGTGTGTCACGCCATGGATGCGGCGAGTTTTTCCATCTTCAGTATTTCGTCGCGCAGACGTGCGGCTTCCATGAACTCCATGTTTTTCGCGGCCTGCATCATCTCGGTGCGCATGCGGGTGATATATCTCTGTATCTCCCCCTTGCTCATATATGGAATGACCGGATCCGCTGCGATGTCGACGGTACTGGTGTATTCCTCGGCATACGGTATGACTTTCGCGGCCTGGGCGGCTGCCGAACGTTTGCGGTCGGCGGCGCGTTGCGGGCCGGATGCCGGTGTGAGATCCTCGGTGTCGAGTCCGACGAGTGCCGAGCGGGCCTTGACGATGGCTTGCGGTGTGATGCCATTGGCCTTGTTGTAGGCCATCTGTTTCTCGCGTCGGCGGCGTGTCTCCTCGATGGTGAGCTTCATGGAGTCGGTCATCTTGTCGGCATACATGATCACCATGCCGTTGAGGTTTCGGGCAGCACGTCCGACGGTCTGGGTCAGAGAGCGGTGGGAACGAAGGAAACCCTCCTTGTCCGCGTCGATGATTGCCACCAGCGACACCTCCGGCAGGTCGAGCCCTTCACGGAGGAGGTTGACACCGATAAGCACGTCGTAAACCCCGGCGCGCAGGTCGTCGAGAATCTTTATGCGGTCGAGCGTGTCGACATCCGAATGGATGTAGGCGGTCTTTATTTTCAGTTTGAGGAAATAGTCGTTCAGCTCTTCGGCCATACGTTTGGTGAGGGTGGTCACCAATACGCGTTCGCCACGTTCGCGGCGTTGCTCTATCTGCTCGAGCAGGTGGTCGATCTGGTGTAATGTCGGTTCCACCTCAATAAGCGGGTCGAGCAGACCGGTGGGACGGATGACCTGTTCGACCACCACACCCTCGCTCTTTTCAAGCTCGTAGTCGGCCGGGGTCGCGCTGACATATATTATCTGCCCGGTCAGGCGTTCGAACTCCTCGAAGCGCAGCGGACGGTTGTCGAGGGCAGACTGGAGACGGAAGCCGTAGTCCACCAGGTTCTGTTTGCGCGAGAGGTCACCGCCATACATGGCCCTTATCTGCGGCACTGTCACATGGCTCTCGTCGATTATCGTCAGATAATCTTTCGGGAAGTAGTCGAGCAGACAGAAAGGACGCATCCCCGGCTCACGGCCATCGAAGTAACGGCTGTAATTCTCGATGCCGGGACAATGTCCCACCTCGCGTATCATCTCTATGTCATAGGTGGTGCGCTCATAGAGGCGTTTCGCCTCAAGCAACTTGGCCTCCTTGTCGAAAAACTCCACCTGCTCCCCGAGGTCAAGCTCCATCTGTGCCAGGGCCGAGGCCTGGCGTTCCTTTGAGGTCACGAAGAGGTTGGCCGGATAAATCTGGAAACGGTCGTGACGGCCCAGCGGGGTGTTGTCGAGGGGATGGAGGGTGGAGATGGATTCTATCTCGTCACCGAAGAAAATCACCCTCAGGATGATTTCCTCATAAGCAAGACGGATATCGACCGTGTCACCTTTGACACGGAAATTCCCACGGTTCAGCTCAATCTCGTTTCGGCTGTAAAGGGATTCCGCGAGTCGGCGCAGGAAGGCGTTGCGTGAGATGCGTTGTCCCTCCTTGATCTCGATGACGTTGGCGTCGAAATCCTCGGGGTTTCCCATACCGAAGAGACATGACACGGAGCTGATGACCACGACATCGCGGCGGCCAGACAGGAGGGCCGACACTGTGGCCAGACGCAGTTTCTCTATCTCGTCATTGATGGAGAGGTCTTTCTCGATATATTTGTCTACCGATGGGATGTAGGCCTCCGGCTGGTAATAATCGTAATATGATACGAAATACTGGACGGAGTTCTCGGGGAAAAACTGCTTGAACTCACTGTAAAGCTGGGCGGCCAGGGTCTTGTTGTGGCTCAGAATCAGTGTCGGACGTTTCACCTGCTGTATCACATTGGCCATGGTGAAAGTCTTGCCCGAGCCTGTCACGCCGAGCAATACCTGTGCGGGGAGGCCGTCGTTGACCCCCTTGACAAGTTCGGCGATGGCTTCCGGCTGGTCGCCTGTCGGTTTGTATTGGGATGTGAGTTTGAAATCCATCAGAGATATAACAATCCTCCGGTGTGTAAAGTTACCGGGTCAGAATGGGGGAGAGGTCAGCGGAGGCGGTCGGCGGCCTTGAGAAGCTTCTCGTCGTGGCTGATACCGCGATAAGCCAGCAGGGCGAAGATTACAGCACCGGCCAGCAACAGTATGCTGCCCATCCATTCAGCGCGTCCATCTGCGGTCTGGAATCCATAGACCATCAGCACGGCGCAAGCCGCGAGTACCGCAATCAGGACAACGGCCACTATGGTCATCATTTTCTGACGGCGGGTATCCTTGAATGAGAAAATGTTGAGAATCAGCAGCAGGGTCACGAGCAGGCCGACAATCAGCATCACCCAGTTGTCGGAGGGATACATGAATGTCACGGAATTGGCATCCATAATCTCAGGGCCTTCCGCGCTGACATAAGCCATCGGGAGGAAACAGAACAGGGCGACAAGGATTGCCGCTACAAGCAACCACACGGATTGCCAACGTTGAATTACCATAATAGTTTGTCAGTTTTGATTAGACTGCAAATTTACTACTTTTTCCTGACTTACTCATCTGAATATCCTGAAAACCTCAGGAAAGGGTGTAAAGCAGGGCATCGGTAATAAGCGGAATCAGGGCAGGGGAGACCCCGAGATGGGAGAGGGCGGCCGAATCAGCTTTCATATCGGCGATGAAACCGTCTATCGAGGCTCGGGGCACATCGGCGTTGTTCCCGGCATTGGCCATCGCGGCCGCCGCAGCGGCGGCAATCGGATTGGATGAGCTTCCGGCCGGGCGGGGACGCGACAATATGCTGAGACGGTAGAAATTCTGGGCTTCGGCGAAGCGTCCTGTTGCGAGTGAAAGGTGGCCCATATTGAGGAAATCCTCCGGACGTGGGTCAAACTCGGTCAGAATCCTCTCGTAGTATTTGCGGCTCTGGTCAAACTGTTTGTCCATCAGCAGGCTCCAGGCCAGTGGTCGCAGGGCTTTGCCTGACTCCTCGTCAAGGTAGAACGCTTTGTAGAAAGCGTTGACCGCCTCCGGATAGTGCTTCATAGCGAGATGGGCGCGTCCCATCATCATGGAGTTGGAGGGCTGGTCGGGACGCAGTTCCTCAAGCCGTTCGCAGGCTGAAAGGGCGGAGGAATGGTTGCCCAGCATGGCATGGCATCTGGCAAGACGTGAGATGGTCCACGCGCTCCGGTTGTCGAGCATATCGGCCTTCTCGAAGCAGGAAAGAGCGACTGAGGTGCGCCCGAGTTTCATAAGGCAATGGCCCATCTTCTGGTATATGGCTGCCGAAGGGTCTGAAATCGAATCCACGATGCTGAATACATCGAGGGCTTCCTCCCAATACTGATGGGAGAAGTAAAACTCCGCGATGAGTGTCAGCAGTTCCGGTTCCTTGACATCCTCGACAAGGGCGGGGACGGCGACGAGGTTTACCCCCTCGCCGAAAGGATTGTAGAACTCACCCTTGCGGCGGAAAAGCCGGAAGAAGCGGTAGAGATTCTGAATCTGGCGACGGATAAGGTCGCGGCGGTTTCCTGACGGGAGGTCGAGAGATGCCGCCCGAAGTTCGTTGAACTGGTCGGCCTGGGCGTTGAGCTGTCCCATCACCACGTCGCGTTGTGCTTGCGGCACGTGGGTGAGCGACATCAGGAGGGAATATTTGTCGCTGTCACACAGGAACTGCAACGGCTCGAACATCGCGGCTATTTTGCTGAGACCGCCGTTGCCGGGGATGTCGGAGAACTCGCTCCGCTCGCAATGGAACGGCACGAACCAGTTGGCTATTTCATTGAAGAAGGGGAACTGCTTGAGCTGAGAGAAGGTGCCCATCATAATGTCACCACCCTCCTCCTGTATCTCGCTCATCTCTTTCAGCCGGTCGGCGAGACCGGATTTGTCAAGCATCTCCTGCCATTCGGGATTTTCCTCCATCTCCTCGGGATTGACCGTCTCGGCGGTGGAGAGCTTGCGTTCGAACTCAGGTCGCAGTTTCATCATCTCCGGCACTATCTCGTCGCGGATTTTGGCGGATATGCGGTCTGTGTCGCGGGTGCGTGTCAGCTCCATGTAGGCGGTCTTCACGTCAGAAGGCCAGGATGGCAGTTCCCTGACAGCCGCGAACCTGTCGCGCAGCCTGCGGGGGAACTTGCGGTCGCGCCAGCGGTGCATCACAATGAGCAACCCGAGAAGGGCCACCGCCGACACCTGGCTGCTACCGTCTGTGTAGAGGTCACACAGCAGTTCCAGCCTGCGGGGATCGTAAAATTCCATTCCTCCCAGGACAAGCGCCCAGGTGAAAAGAGCCACGGCATACTCGGGCAGCACTTTCGACCCGAGGGTGGAACCGATGGCCTCGGAGTCACCTCGTGTCAAGGGGAATGTCACCCATATTATGTTGAAAATCTTCCGCTCAAGCAATTCTCTTTCGGATGTGGTCGAGTGGAACTTGGCGGAATGTGTGCCGGAGGCCACAAGGTCGAGCAGCGATTGTTCCGAGCAATCCTTGCGGTACTTGTCAAGCAATCCCGGAATCGTCTCGGAAGGATTCGCCCGCAGGTAGCGGAGGTTGTTGTAATATAATGTAGGCTCATCCTTGGCGGTGTTGTTGCGCTCAAGGCGGTCGGTTATGGTCAATATGGTCTCACCGATTTCCGCTGTCATCTCATCGCGGGCGGGGTCTTCGGCTCCCGACACGGCGTATGAGAGCAATCTCCTGTAAGACTGTTCAGCCTCGTTGAGGGAGTCGGAAATCTCCCAGGCCATGTTGCCTTCGGAGAGTGATCTGGCAAGCCCGAAAGCTTCGCGCAGACGCGACTGTGCCACACATTTTTTCACGTTGTCTTTAATCTCGGCAAAGAGGTCTTTTTTCATTCAGCGGGTAAAGTTTTTGCAAATATAACAAACAATAATGCAAACATCTTGCCAAAATAATGGAAAAACGCTCCGAAGGTGGAAAATGGAGTCGGAAAAAAGGTGAAAAATATTTCAGTTTTTTCTTGCTATATTCAATTTTTAAGTGCTATATTTGCGGTGGTGTTAGTCGATAATGGCCAATCGCCTTAAAGACTGCTGTAAAAAGATGCTTTATAGCATAAAATATTATACTTGAGTAGAATAAACAGAAAGTTCAACCAATTCATACATACGTTATGGATATAAACAATATCATGAACGCCCTGGAGGCAAAGCATCCGGGTGAGAAAGAGTACCTGCAAGCTGTCCGCGAGGTTCTCATGTCGGTAGTTGATGTTTACAACCAGCATCCCGAGTTTGAACGCAACAAAATCATCGAGCGCATGGTGGAACCTGACAAGATTGTCACTTTCCGTGTGACCTGGCTCGACGACAAGGGTGAGGTTCAGAACAACATCGGTTACCGCGTTCAGTTCAACAATGCCATTGGCCCGTACAAGGGCGGTATCCGTTTCCATGCGTCTGTCAACCTCTCGATTCTGAAATTCCTCGGCTTCGAGCAGACTTTCAAGAACGCCCTCACCACTCTCCCGATGGGTGGCGCGAAAGGTGGTTCCGACTTCTCTCCCCGAGGCAAGAGCGACCGCGAAATCATGCGTTTCTGCCAGGCCTTCATCCTCGGTCTGTGGAAGAACCTTGGGCCCGACCGCGACGTTCCCGCCGGTGATATAGGTGTCGGTGGCCGCGAGGTAGGCTATATGTATGGAATGTACAAGAAACTCGTAGACGAGCATACCGGAACATTCACCGGCAAGGGCTTCGACTTCGGCGGTTCACGTCTCCGTCCCGAGGCAACAGGTTTCGGTGCCCTCTACTTCGTGCAGAACATGCTGGCTCTGAAGAATGAAGACCTCAAGGGTAAGACCGTGGCCATCTCCGGTTTCGGAAATGTGGCATGGGGAGCTGCGACAAAGGCTACCGAACTCGGCGCCAAGGTTGTCACCATCTCCGGTCCTGACGGCTACATCTATGATCCCGACGGTGTCAGCGGCGACAAGATCGAATACATGCTTGAACTTCGTGCTTCCGGCAACGACATCGTTGCTCCTTATGCCGAGAAATATCCCAACTCCACCTTCTTCCCCGGCAAGAAGCCTTGGGAGCAGAAGGTTGACATCGCCCTTCCCTGCGCCACTCAGAACGAGGTCAATGGCGAGGATGCCAAGCAGATGGTTGCCAATGGCGTGAAGCTTGTCGCAGAGGTCTCCAACATGGGTTGCACCCCCGAGGCTATCGACTGCTTCATCGAGAACCATATCAACTACGCTCCCGGCAAGGCTGTCAACGCAGGCGGTGTGGCTTGCTCCGGTCTTGAGATGACCCAGGATGCTGAACATCTCCAGTGGACTGCCGAAGAGGTTGATGCCAAGCTCCACCAGATTATGGCCGCCATCCACGAGCAGTGCCTCAAATATGGTATGCAGGCGGATGGTTACCTCAACTATATGAAGGGCGCCAACATCGCCGGCTTCATGAAGGTTGCCAACGCTATGATGGAACAGGGCGTCATCTGATGACCGACTGATTATCCTGAGATATTTTCCGCGCCGATTCTTTTTGGAGTCGGTGCGGTTTTTTGGTGGAATTTTATTAACTTTGCCAAAATTCTTTACACATTGGACAGCAGACAATTTATTAATATAATGGCTCAGCGCCTTAACCTTGAGACCTCCACGGCGGAAAAACTGCTGTGTGGGTTTGTCGAGGTGATAGGTGAGGAGTGTGGCGGACTCAACCGTCTGGCCCTCCCGTCGCTTGGCTCCTTTCAGGGTATCAAGCGCGACGAGACTGTGGTGAGAGACCTTTCCACAGGGCGGCGTGTGCTTCTCCCTCCGGCCATAGAATTGGAGTTCACCCCTGGCGGTAGATTGAAAAACGGGATTTCGGAGGGCCCACGCAAATGAGTGCGCAGACTCTGTCGATGCCTGAAATCATCACCAGGCTTGCGTCCAAGGTGAAATGTGGCGACGATGTCGCCGGGGCTTTCCTGAAGGAATTCTCGGTCGTTGTGACCCAAGGCCTGACAGCCGACGGTATTGTCAGAATTGATGGCCTCGGTACATTCAAGGTCACCTCCGACGTGGATGGCTCCCCCATTGTGGATTTCGCCCCTGAAGCATCATTGGCGGCTACCGTCAATGAGCCGTTCGCTATGTTCGACTCGGTGGAGCTTGCCGATTCCCTGACTGATGAGGAGCTTGATTTTTCCCTCCCGGTTCAGCCTATGACAGAGCCGGAGCCCGAACCAATCCCGGTTCCGGAACCAGTAGCCGCCCGGCCTTCCGTTGAAGAATCTCCGGTTGAGGAATTCCCCCTTGAAGACTCTCCTGCAGAAGTGCCCCCCGTTGAAGAGCCCTCCGTTGAAGAGTCTCCCAATACTCCCAAAATTCCCATCTCTCCCAATCCTCCCGTCCCTCCCATTGTAGAGACTCCCGCCCCCGAGGTGCCAAAGACAATTTTGCCGCCTCCACTTCCTCCCAAATTCTCCTCAAAAAAGAAAGAGGAGCCGGTGGAGACCGATAAGGAAGAGGAGACTGTATCTCCCCGCCATTTTACAGGGGGCAACTATGACCAAGGCTATGATTCTCCGCTCGCTGTCAGGCTTGAGCCTGAGAGCCGCGTCACCATCAAACGGGTGGGGCATACCACCCTTACGCTGGTGGTCACCGCTATCGCCGCTTGCCTGTTCGGCCTGATGGCTGGTTATGTGGCATACCGTTATACGAACTTCGGGCTCCCCTCCGGCGTTGAAGTGATGGAGGAGGGAATCTTCATCCCGAATAGCCCGCGAACTGCCACACAGGAGACGGCTGATGACACAGTTGCCTTAGTTACCCCGACAAAAGATGCCGGAGAAGCTGCCGCGGACTCATCCCGAGAGGAAATCGTCACCGTCTCCACCGCCGCCACAGAGACAGCTCCGGCGGTTGTTACCGATACCGTCCGTCCCGGCAATTACCTTTCGGTGATGGCCCGTCGCCATTATGGCAGCGCGAAATTCTGGGTTTACATCTACATTGAGAACAAAGACAGAATCAAAGATCCCGACAACCTTGAGAACGGGATGGTGATTGTCATTCCCCCCGCCTCGAAATACGGAATCGACCCCTCCGACAAGGAGTCGCTGAGGAATGCCGAGCGAGAAGCACGCAAAGTGATTCAGGAATAGGGCTTTGCTTAAAAATGATTAAATCTTAAAAGAGGTAAACGGTTGATAGATAAATTTAACACTCTGTTTTAACGTTTACCTGTTTTGTTTCCATACATTTGCACTGTAAACCGCTGCGGGGCTTGAAGCTTGTTCCGGAAGCCTTTCAGGCGGTTCTCCATTTGTCAAATTTGCATAATAACAAAATCCAACTATAAGACCCAACCTATGAGTGAGACTGTAAATATCAGAGAACTCAATGACCTCGTGGCAAGCCGCAATAATTTTGTCAGCCTGATCACGCAGGGAATGGACCAGACAATCGTCGGCCAGAAGCACCTTGTGGAATCCTTGCTCATCGCGTTGCTTTCCAACGGCCACGTCCTTCTTGAAGGTGTCCCCGGTCTTGCCAAGACTTTGGCAATCAAGACTCTCTCGCAGCTGATTGATGCAAAATACAGCCGCATCCAGTTCACCCCCGACCTCCTTCCGGCCGACGTCACCGGTACAATGGTGTACAGCGTGAAGTCAGAACAGTTCCAGGTGAAGCGCGGCCCGATTTTCGCCAATTTCGTCCTCGCCGATGAAATCAACCGTGCGCCTGCCAAAGTTCAGGCCGCACTCCTTGAGGCGATGCAGGAACGTCAGGTCACCATCGGCGACCACACATTCCCCCTTGACGAGCCGTTCCTGGTTATGGCAACGCAGAACCCCATCGAGCAGGAAGGTACCTATCCTCTCCCCGAGGCCCAGGTTGACCGTTTCCTGTTGAAGGTGGTCATCGGTTACCCCACCCGTGAGGAGGAGAAACTCATCATCCGTCAGAACCTGTCAAACAAGAAGGCCAAAGTGCAGCCGCTTCTGCGCCCCGAAGATATCCTCGACGCCCAGAAGGTGGTGGAGAAAATCTATATCGACGAGAAAATCGAGCGATACATCGTTGACATCGTGTTCGCCACTCGTTTCCCCGCCGAATGCGGACTGCCCGAACTCCAGAGCATCATCGCTTTCGGAGCTTCCCCCCGTGCGTCCATTTCCCTGGCCCGCGCCGCTAAGGCATACGCGTTCCTGCGTCAGCGCGGTTATGTGATTCCCGAGGATGTACGCGCCGTCTGCCACGACGTTATGCGCCACCGTATCGGTCTTACCTACGAGGCTGAGGCCAACAACATCTCGGCCGATGAGATTATCTCGGAAATCCTCGACAAGGTTGTTGTCCCCTAAATTCCCGACACCGGAAGGTGTTATCTCTAACTTAAACCAAAGAAGATGGATGCCAACGAACTGTTGAAGAAGGTCAGGCGTATCGAGATAAAGACACGCGGACTTTCCCAGAATATCTTCGCCGGAGAATATCATTCGGCGTTCAGAGGGCGTGGCATGACCTTTTCGGAAGTCAGGGAGTACCAGTATGGCGATGACATCCGTGACATCGACTGGAATGTGACAGCGCGTCATAACCGCCCCTATGTGAAAATCTATGAGGAGGAGCGCGAACTGACGGTGATGTTGCTCGTCGATGTCAGCGGCTCGCGTCTTTTCGGGGCCGTGGGTGAAGAGAAGCGCGAGATGATTGCGGAGATTGCCGCGACCCTCGCTTTCTCGGCCATCCAGAACAACGACAAAATCGGGGTGATTTTCTTCTCCGACAAAATCGAGAAGTTCATCCCTCCCAAAAAGGGGAAGAAACATATCCTGTTCATAATCCGTGAGCTGATAGATTTCACCCCCGACCATCGCGGTACTGACATCGGGATGGTGTTGCGGTATTTCACCGACGCGCTCAAAAAGCGTTGCACCACATTTGTCATCTCTGACTTCATCGACGAGAAGGATTACCATAAAGCCCTCTCCATCGCCGCCAACAAGCACGATGTGTATGGCATACAGGTGTATGACAAACGTGACGCCCAGCTGCCGGATGTCGGCCTGATGAGGGTGCAGGACCTTGAGAATGGTTCTGAGCAATGGGTAGACACCTCATCAAAGAAGGTGCGCAACCAATACAACCGCTGGTGGTATGAGCGCCAGCAGGTGATGACCGACACCTTCAAGCGCAGCCGTGTGAACTCCTGTTCGGTGGCCACCGACGAGGATTTCGTGACCGCCCTGATGGGACTCTTCCGTAAAAGGCTCTGACCCCTGGAAATGGATTTCCTTGAAATTTCAACCTCCAAAACCAAAAAATGCAAGCTTGTCTGATGCTTAAAAAGCTGACATATATATCGCTGCTCTTTGCCGCCCTCCTTCTTGGCGGAGAAGCTTCCGCCCGCTCGATCAAGGCGGCTGTCGATTCGTCGCAGATAACGATGGGTTACCAGACCGCAATCCGTTTTGATATTGTCGATCAGGCAGGTTCCCCGTCTGAAATCCTTGTCGACAAGGAGGCTCTTCCCGCTGAGGTTGAGCTTATCGACTGGGTTTACGGCGACACCGCCGATCTGGGCAATGGTCTGGTGGAGATGAAGAGGGCGTTGATTATCCAGTCGTTTGACTCGGGAGTCTACACGATTCCGCCCTTCCTGATGGTCAGCGGGCCCGACACATTGCGCACCGAGCCTATCACGCTGAAAGTCAATCCGGTGGATGTCAGTCAGATGGATGACATAAATCCTATCGCTCCGGCGATGGACTTTGAATCCAAATGGTATGACTTCCTGCCTGACTGGCTGACAGACTACTGGCAGTGGATTCTCGCCGGATTGCTGATAATCGCTGCCGGCATATGCGGTTACCTGATAATGACACGCAAAGTCGAGGTGCCGCTCCTCCCGAAGAAGAAGCCTGTGCCCCCCTACGAGCTGGCGATGCAGCGTCTCGAAAACCTGCGCGAGCAGAATCTCTGGCAGAATGGTCAGGAGAAGGAGTATTACACCCGCCTGACCGATATCCTGCGCGATTATCTCCAGGGACGTTTCGGTATCAACGCCATGGAGATGACCTCACAGCAGATAACCCGTGTGCTTAACGAGAATGAGACCACCCGAATGCCTAACGCCCGAATGAAGCGCATACTTGAAATCGCCGATTTCGTGAAGTTCGCCAAGGTGAGACCTCTTCCCGATGACAACCACCGCGCTCTGGCCGAGGCTGTCCGTTTCGTCGAGGAGACCAAGCCCGTGGAGGTTGTCGCCGAAGATGGCTCTCCGACTCCCGCCACCGCTCCTGTAAAATGAATCTAACCTAATTTAGAGAACATATAAGATGCAATTCGCTAATCCAGGTATGTTATGGCTGATGCTTGTCTGCCTTCCCCTTGCGGGATGGTGGATATGGCGACGCCGTACTGCCAATCCTTCCTTGCAGATTTCCACCACGGGGCCGTTCCGCTCACTGGGGAGGCCTGCGCGCCAATACGGCCTCTACGCGATGTATCTCCTCAGGTTGCTCGCGATATGCTGCCTGGTGGTCTGCCTGGCACGCCCCCAGACCCGCGATGCCTGGCGCACCTCCAAGACTGAAGGTACAGACATGGTCATTGCTCTTGACATATCATCCTCGATGCTTGCCCGCGACTTCAAGCCCGACCGCCTGGAGGCCGCCAAAAAGATTGCCGCCAACTTCATCAATGGCCGCGAGAATGACAATATGGGGCTTGTGGTCTTTGCCGGGGAGGCTTTCACCGGTGTCCCGATGACCACCGACCGCGCCACTCTCGCCAATTATGTGACGGCTCTCAACCGCGACATGCTTGAGGATGGAACAGCCATTGGTGACGGTCTGGCCACTTCAATCAACCGCATCAAGGATGGAAAAGCAAAATCGAAAAGTGTCATACTGCTGACCGACGGTTCCAACAATACCGGAATCGTGGCTCCCCTCACCGCCGCCGAAATCGCCAAGAAACTCGGCATCAAGGTCTACACCATCGGTATCGGTACGAATGGCACCGCTCTCTATCCTATGTATAACATGTTCGGCCGTATCGAGTATCAGCCCCAGCCTGTGGTAATCGATGAGGCCACTTTGAAACAGATTGCCGACATCACCGGCGGAAAATATTTCCGCGCCACGGGCAACCGTGTGCTTCAGGATATTTTCGCCGAGATTGACCAGCTTGAGAAGACCGAGCTTGATGTAAGGCATTTCTCACATACCGAGGACTGCTACCTGCCCTGGGCGCTTGCCGCCCTGGCCCTGCTGCTCCTTGAAGTTGTAATACGCCAGACTTGGCTCCGTACTATTCCGTAAACAGATTATGTCGTTCGCATATCCATCCTTACTGTATCTGCTACTGCTCATCCCGGTGATTTTCGGGTTGTGGTATTGGTCGCGGGTGGCCCGCAGGATAAAACTGCGCCGTTACGGCAATCCCCGTCATCTTGAACAGTTGATGCCCGAGGCGTCGAAATACAAACCCGCAGTGAAAATCACCCTCGAGCTTCTCGCCTTGGCGTCGCTGATAATCGCTGTGGCGCGTCCCCGCGCCGGGGAGAAGGAGGAGATTGAGTCTACCGAGGGCATCGAGGTCATGATCGCGTTTGACGTGTCGCGTTCGATGCTCGCGTCTTCGACCGACGACACTCACGGTATCTCGCGACTCGACAGGGCCAAATATCTCCTCGGCAACCTGATTGACAAGCTCAGCAACGACAAGGTCGGACTGATTGTCTTTGCCGGTGAGGCCTATACCCAGCTCCCCATCACCACCGATTTCGTGTCGGCGAGGATGTATCTCGATGAAATCTCGACGGAGATGGTTCCCACCCAGGGAACAGCCATCGGTTCGGCCATTAATATGGCCATCAATTCATTTTCTCCGGCCGATGATATAAACAAGGCAATCATTGTCATCACTGACGGCGAGAACCATGAAGGTGACGCGGTCGAGATGGCCAAATACGCCAAGAGCCTCGGCATTGAGGTGGATGTGATGGGTGTCGGTTCAATCAAAGGTGCACCGATTCCTGTCAACCGCAATGGTGATTTCCTCAAGGATGCCTCCGGTGCGCCGGTTACCACATTCCTCAACGAGCAGATGGCCAAGGAAATCGCCGAGGCCGGAGGTGGCGTTTACATCAACGGTTCCTCATCCAAGGCGTTGTCAAACCTTATCGACCAGCTCGACAAAATCAAGAAGAGCGACCTGCAGCATGTGTCATACAAGGCGAGTGCCGAGCAGTTCCCGATGTTTGTCTGGATTGCCTTGATTCTGCTGGCGATTGACGCTGTGATACTTCCGACCAAGATCGGCTGGCTGAAACGCTACACATTCTTCTCCCGTCAGAAAATTGCCGCCAAGGGTGGTGAAAGTCTGAAAAACAAAACAACAGTCAACAAGGAATCGGCAAAATGAAGCAGTTCTTGAAGATATTCGCAGTCTCAGTTTCCCTCCTGATGGTCGGAGCGGGAATCAGCGGATGCTCCTCGAAGGAGGAACAGCCCGCGACATCACGCCCTTCCACCAAACGGGAACGCAATTATATGAAGGAGGGGAAAAGCCTCTTTGACAAGCAGCGTTATGCCGAGGCCGAGGTGAATTTCAAAAAGGCACTCGGGGAGAATCCCGACAACGCCCGTGCGCAGTTCAACCTTGCCTCCTCTTACCTCAAACAGCGTGGGGAAGACCTCTCCAACAAGGGGGATTCCCTGATAAGGCAGGCTGACCAGATTTTTGCCCAGACTGCCGGAAACCCTGATGTGGAGCTTGCCGAGCTTTCTTTCTATGACCGTGGCAATATCGCCTACAAGGGTGAGGATTACGCCGCTGCCATTGAGATGTATAAGAATGCCCTGCGGCGTAATCCCGAGAACAACCAGGCCCGTGAGAATCTGCGTCTGGCCCAGCTCAAGAAACAGGAGCAGGACCAGAACAAGGATAACCAGCAAAACAAGGATGACCAGCAGAATCAGGACCAGAACCA
>OLYK01000012.1_pt1 | contig 36829 bp, 33 predicted proteins | sample 1673651 | NCBI WGS metagenome assembly OLYK01 (sample SAMEA103958118, study PRJEB25191) | human gut metagenome | reverse complement strand
AGGACGTGGACATCACCATCAACGGAAAGCCCGCTGCTGACGTGCTGGGCCGCCCGCTGGAAAAGCAGGTGCTGGACAACGGCGTCACCGCGTACCGCGCCAATGACGTGACGTTCAAAAAGACCGGCGATTATGTGGTGAACGTCACCGCCAGCGACGCCGAAGGAAAATCCGCGGCGGCTGCATCCTACAAGGTCGTACAGGAAAAGACCGCCCGTCCGGCGAAGAACGTCATCCTCTTCGTGGGCGACGGCATGTCCCTGCAGGCCAGAGAGATCGCCCGCATCCTGTCCAAGGGCCAGACGAACGGCAAGTACAATGATCTGCTCGCCATGGAAAAGCTGGACCACAATGCGATCATCACCACCAGCGGCTACGATTCCCTCGTCACGGACAGCGCGAACTCCGCTTCCGCCTACTCCACGGGCCACAAATCCGTGGTGAACGCCATGGGCGTCTATGAAAACTCCACCGCGGACCCGCTGGATGATCCGAGAGTGGAAACCATTTCCGAAGTGCTGAAGCGCACCCGCGGCATGTCCATCGGCATCGTCACCCAGGCGGAGACCACCGACGCGACCCCGGCGGCCATGGTGGGCCACACCCGCCGCAGAGCCCTGCAGGACTACCTCGCGAAGGACTATCTCGCGGATTACCACCGCCCGGACGTCATCATGGGCGGCGGCTCTGCCCGGTATCTCCCGTCCAGCGTGATGGGTTCCAAGCGCAAGGATAATTTCGACGTCATTCAGGCCTTCAAGGACAAGGGCTACACCTTCGCCACCACCGCAGAGGAAATGAAGGCCGCTCCGGCAGACAAGCCGCTCCTGGGCCTCTTCCACACGGGCACGATGAACGTCTACCTCGACCGGGAAATGCTGAAGAACCCGAAGGTGCTGAAGGGCTTCACCGACCAGCCGAACCTGATGGACATGACGAAAAAGACCCTCGATATCCTCAGCCAGAATAAGAACGGCTTCTTCGCCATGATCGAAGGCGCCTCCATCGACAAGCAGCTCCACGTCATGGACTGGCAGCGCGCGGCCTATGACACCATCGAATTCGACAAGGCCATCGAATATGCGGAACAGTGGAACAAGGAACACGGCGACGACACGCTCATCATCGTCGTGGCCGACCACGCTCACGGCGTATCCATCAGCGGCACCTATCATGAAAGAGACGGCAAGAAGGGCACTGAAGCCGTCCGGGTATACCAGAATTCCATCATGCCCACCTTCAAGGACGCTGACGGAGACGGCTTCCCGGACAATCCCGATCCGGACGTGACGCTCGCCGTACAGTACGCCAACCATCCGGAATACTACGAAAACTACCACTTCATGCCCGTTCCGACCCCGCCGGCTCTTTCCGTGACCGAAACGGTGGAGGAAGCGCAGAATATCGGAGACAAGGTGGAATTCCATCAGGTCTCCAAAGCCAGCTCCAAGGCCAATCCGGCCCGCATCCATCCCGGCGATCCGGCGGAACTCATGCCCGCCAATACGCCGAAGGACGATCCCCAGGAATGCCATTCCGCCGATGACGTGCTCCTCAATGCAGGCGGCCCCGGCTCGGAATACTTCCACGGCGTTATGGATAATACGGAGGTCTTCTTCGGCATCCTCCGCGCGCTCGGCGTGAACGCGAACCACAGCGTCAATCCGGACCTGAGCAGGGAAGCGAAATAATGAAGAGAGGATGCATCCGCCGGGCGGTCTGCGGCGCGCTGCTCGCGGCAGCGGCGCTCGCCCTGTCCCCGTCCGTCTCGGCGGAGGAACTCTCCTTCAGTGAGCTCTACAGTGACTGGACGTCCGCAGGGTTGGTGCTCTCCGACAAGGCGGAATCTCTGGAAGGCGGTACGGTCACCATGACCGGCTACATGGCGCCGCCCCTCACGCCGACGATCCGCTTCTTCGTGCTCACCGAGGTGCCCATGTCCGTGTGTCCCTTCTGCAGCAGCGACGCAGACTGGCCGGACAATATCATCGTGGTGAAGGTCTCCGAGCCGGTGACGGCGCTCCCCTACGATTCCCCCATTTCCGTGACGGGCACGCTGGAGATCGGCAGCGAGATCGACGAGGAGACGGGCTTCGTGAGCCAGCTCCGCATCGCTGCGGACAGCATCGACGCACTGTAAGAAAAATGCAGGCTGACGCCGCCGGCGTGCCTGCATTTTTTGTATGTCTGCCGGAGCAGAGGCTCCGATTCTGGAAAGGACAGACGGTTTCATGATCTATGGCGAACATATCCAATGCGATTTTCCCGATGGCGAGGGCCATCATCTGCGGGCCCTTGCCATCAGCGCCCTCACCGTGCCGGACCACGGGTGCTGTGCGGTCATCGGCCCCTCGGGCAGCGGGAAATCCACGCTCTTCCGGTGCCTCTCCGGCCTTCTGCGGCCCACGGCGGGGCGCATCCTCATCGACGGCACGGACATCACCGCCCTCGGCAGCGGCGAGCTGGCGAAGTGGCGCGCCGGCCGGGTGGGCTTTATTTTCCAGCAGGCCCTTCTCCTGCCGTATCTCACGGTGATGGAAAATATCCTCCTCGCCGCGGACATCGCCGGGCTGGACCGGTCACAGAAGCGGCGCGAGGCCGAGGCGTGGCTCGCCCGGCTCGGAATGGAGGGCTTCGGCCGCCGCATGCCGGGACGCCTTTCCGGCGGGGAGAAGCAGCGGGCGGGCTTCATCCGGGCCATCCTCACCGCGCCGCAGCTCCTGCTGGCAGACGAGCCCACGGCCAGCCTCGACGGAGACAACAGCCGCCTCCTCATGGGCTGCCTCCTGGACTACCAGCGGGAGAGCGGGTGCACCCTTCTCTGCGCCACCCACGATCCGGCCGTGCAGGCCCTGTTTCCGGCGCAGATCCGCCTCATGAAAGGAGCGCTTGCCTCATGATCCTCCGTCTGGCTTTTCTGTCCATCCTGCGCCGCCCGGCGCGGCATATGCTGCTGCTCCTCCTGCTGGCGGCGGCGTGCGCCCTGCCGGTCTTTCTGCTCCAGATGACCGCCGGTCTCTACAACGGGCTGAACCGGGCGGTGGAGCCGTTCCCCATCCTCATGGGGGCGAAGGGCTCGCCCTATCAGCTGGTGATCAATACGGTCTTTCTCCGGGACCATCCCATCGGCAATATCCCCTATCGCGACGTGGAGGCCCTCCGGGAGAGCGGCCGCGCCGATCTGGTGATCCCGCTGGCCTTCGGCGACAACTACCGGGGCTTCCGCATCGTCGGCACCGAGCCGGCACTCTTTGAATACAAACCGAACAGGACCCGCGGGCCCTGGCTCTCCGTGGCGGAGGGAAGCGCCTTCGCGGCGCCCGGCGACGCCGTCATCGGCAGCGAGACCGCCCGCCGGACAGGCCTCACCGTGGGCAGCACCTTCCGGGGCATCCACGGCCTCACGAACGGCACCGGGGAGGAACACGGCGGCACCTACCGCGTGACGGGCATCCTCGCCCCGGTGGGCGGCCCCTATGATACGGCCATCCTCGTGTCCATCGAGGATATCTGGCGGGCCCACCGCCACGAGACGGGCGGGCAGGTCCGCCGGGGCGGCATCGTGCGGCGCCACAGCGGAGCCGCGCAGGCACAGGCCGCACCGGCCGCGGCAGAATCTGCAGAGGGCGTGAAAGGGGATGTCACCGCCGTCCTCGTCCATCCCACGGGCTACCGGGAGGCGATGCAGCTCCTCCAGGAGGCCCAGCGGGCGCGGAGCTCGGACAGCCAGCTCATTTTCCCGGCGCAGACCCTCATCGCTCTGTACAGCATGGCCGGACAGAGCCGGGAATTCTGGGAGCTCCTCACCGGGGGCCTCATCGGCGCGGCGGTGCTCATCACCCTGCTGGCCATGTACTGGAACGGCCTCTCCCGCCTCTCTGAATTTGCGCTCCTCCGCGCCCTCGGCGCCGGGGACAGCGCGGTGCTCCGGCTGCTTGCGGCGGAACAGGCGCTGCTCCTTCTCACCGGGGCCGCCGCCGGGTGGCTCATCGGCTGGGGCGGGAGCGTCCTCGCCGCCGGGGCCATCGAGGGCCGGGCCGCCGTGGTGATGACCACCGCACCGGAGGCAGTCTCCCTCCTGCCGCCGCTGGCGGTCCTCGTCCTCGGCATGGCAGCGGGCCTTATCCCGGCATGGCTCATCCGGAAAAAGGACGTGTCCTCCCTCCTGTGAGCGGGCGTAGAAAAATTTTTGAAAAAAGAGGGAAAATTTTTTGACATGGACGCGGTGTGTCCATGGTGGGAGCGTATACTACGGACATAAGGCAGGGGGCCTTAGACACTATCTCTTTTCCATTTCCATCAAAAACATTTCCCCCTTTTTTCCTCCTTTTTGTGGAACGGCGCGGCCATGGTGCCGCGCCTTTTCCATAGCAGGGCGGAGCGGATGGAAGGGAAGGGGAGGCCGTGCGGGCGCGGGGCGCGCCGCGGCAGTGTGAAAAGAAAGGCAGGCAGAGAGGATGAGCGGGATCATGATGGCGTTCCCGGACTGGCTCCATGAGCTGGCTGAGGGACCGATACGGACACAGTGGGGCGGGATGATGAAGGCGGAATACCCGCCCGCAGAAGTGGACAAGGTGTACTTCCGGCTGAAGGCGGCCTACGGGGACGAGTACGAATGGGCCATACAGGGCTTCGTCACCGTGGCGCCCATGCTGGCCGAGGCGGAGGCCATACAGGCCTTCAAGGAAGCCCATCCGGAGCGGCTGTGGCAGTTCCAGGCCATCGCGCCGGAGATCCTCACGCCGGAGGAGGCGCTGTGCTGGGCCGAGGCGGATCTCCAGCCGGTGACGCTCACGGAGAAGGACCGGAAGCTGCTCCTCCATCTCCTCACGCACGACCCGTCCATGAAGCCCCTTCACGGAGCGTGAACGGACCGGAAAAATTTTTTTTGAAGAAGAAGAGAAAAATTTTTGACATGGACGCGGCGTGTCCATGGTCAGGGCGTATACTACAGGCATAAGGCAGAGGGGGGCCTTATGAAATCTCCTTTCTTAAACCATCAAAACATTCCCCCTGTTTCTCCTTTTGGAAAAGGCGCGGCTCCGGGGCTGCGCTTTTTTCATGGACGCGCCTCCGGCCGGGCGGGCGCCGGGGACGGGGATCGGCGGGAAATAAAAAACACGGCGCACAGGCCGTGGAAAATTTCTGCTTTTTATGTGATTTAGTACATGATATAATACAATAAAGCGTGTACACCGGCGAAGGAGACACAGGCCTCCGCCGGAAGGGCAAAAAAATAAGACTCCGAAGAGTCTTATCTTTCCACACACTGTGGGGTCACGAACGTGACGGTTTGAATAAATTTTTATTTGAACTTGTGATGTGTTCGATAGTGGTAATATCTGAACAACTATAGGATACAGCAGGGAAAAGGAGCTGTCAAGCATGACGAAGGAAAAGACATACGAGGGCTGGTATCTGGGGCTCGATATGGGCACCAATTCCGTGGGATGGGCCGTCACAGACGACCGGTACAACGTGGTGAAAAAGGGCGGGAAAGCCCTGTGGGGCGTGCGCCTCTTCGACGAGGGGCAGACCGCCGCGGACCGGCGGGCCTTCCGCACCGCCCGCCGCCGCACCCAGCGTCGGTCCCGCCGGATCGACCTTTTGCAGGAGCTTTTCGCGCAGGCCGTCGCGGAGAAGGACCCGGGCTTCTTCCAGCGCCTCAATGACAGCCGCTACCTGCCGGAGGACAAGCACGTCCAGCAGCGGAACGCCCTGTTCTGCGACCCGGACTACAAGGACAAGGACTACTACAGGGCCTATCCCACCATCTACCATCTGCGGAAAGCGCTCATGGAGGAGGACGGCCCCTTCGACGTACGGCTGGTCTATCTGGCGGTGCACCACATCATCAAGCACCGCGGCCACTTCCTCTTTGATTCCCTCGCGCTGGGCGCGGACGGACTGCCCGACAGCGGGGAAGCCTTCCGGGCCTTCCGGGATGCCGCTCAGGACGTGCTGGAGCTCACCGTGCCGGAGGAGGCCGGCCCGTCGATCGCGGCCATCCTGTCCGACCGCAGCCTCGGCGTGACCCGGAAAAAGGCGGCCCTGCTGGAATGCCTGCCCCGGGCGAAGGAAAAATCCGTGAAGGAGCTGGCAGGCCTCCTCGCCGGCGGCAAAGCCTCGCTGGACGGCCTCTTCGGCGACGAGACCCTTAAAGAGTTCGACAAGAACAAGCTCAGCCTCGGCGACAGCGACTACGACGACAAGGCCGACGAGATCGCCACCGCCGTGGGAGAGGACCGGTGGGAGCTCATCGCCGCGGCGAAATCGCTCTACGACTGGGCCCTGCTGGCGGAGCTCATGGGCGGCTGCCGCACCCTCTCCGAGGCGAAGGTCCGGGCCTACGAGAAGCACCGCGCCGACCTGAAGCGGCTGAAGGCGCTCCTCCGGCCGTATCCGAAGCTCTACCATGACATGTTCCGCAGCGCCGGGAAAAACAGCTACGGCGCCTATGCGGGGCTCTGCATGAAAAACGGGAAAAAGCTCGTCATCGAGAAGCGCGCCTCGGCGGACGACTTCTTCGACAGCCTGCGGAAGATCGTGAAGGGCATCCATTCCGACGAGGCGGAGGCCATCCTGCAGGAGATCGACGCGGGGCAGTTCCTGCCGAAGGCCGTGTCGAAGATCAATGGCGTCATTCCCCACCAGCTGCAGGAGCAGGAGCTGAAAGCCATCCTGAACCGGGCGGAAGCATACCTGCCCTTCCTGAAGGAGGCCGACCGCTACGGCACCGTGAAGGACAAGATCGTGCAGCTCCTCACCTTCCGCATCCCCTACTACGTGGGACCCCTCAATACGGCGCACAGCGCGGACGACGGACGCCGGGGCTTCGCCTGGGCTGTGCGGAAGGAAGGGGGCCGCGTCCTCCCCTGGAATTTCAGCGAAAAGATCGATGCCGAGGGGAGCGCGGAGCGCTTCATCCGCCGCATGACCAATAAATGCACGTACCTCCTCGGTGAGGACGTGCTGCCGAAAAATTCCCTCCTCTACACGGAATTCATGGTGCTCAACGAGCTGAACAACGTCCGCCTCGGCGAAGCAGGCGTGCGCCTTACGGAAGAACAGCGGGACATCCTGTGGAAGGAGCTCTTCCTCCGGCATAAGAAAGTCACGGGGAAGCGCTTCCGGGACTTCCTCGTGAAGGAGGGATGGCTCAGCAGGGACGAGCAGGACACCATCCGCGGCATCGACGGCGACTTCAAGGCCTCCCTCGGCCCGTGGATCGATATGGACAACCTGTTCCGCGGCGGAGAGAAGCCGGACCGGGCCGTGCTGGAGAAGCTCATTCAGGACATCACCCTCTTCGGCGATGACCGGCGGATGCTCGCCCGGGTGCTCCGGGACGATGCGCCGCAGCTCGACCCGGCGCAGGTGAAGGCCCTGACGAAGCTCAGATACAGCGACTGGGGCCGCCTCTCGGAGAAGCTCCTGGCCGGGCTCCCCGCGGTGGATAAGGAGACCGGCGCCGTGCAGACCCTCATCGAGGCCATGCACACCACCGGCCTGAACCTCATGGAGCTCCTCACCGACCGCTTCGGCTATGCGGAAGCCATCAGCAAAGAAAATGAAAAGGAAATGGAGGACAGCGCCCTCACCTACGACACCATCGAGCGGCTGCGCATTCCTCCGGCGGTGCGCCGCTCCGTGTGGCAGACCCTCTCCATCGTGAAGGAGCTCCGCCACATCCTCGGCTGCGGGCCGAAGCGCATCTTCATCGAGATGGCCCGCGGCGGCGACGCGGTGAAGGAGCGCACGAAGAGCCGCCGCACCCAGCTGATGGAGCTCTACAAGGCCTGCGGCAGGGACGCCCGCCAGTGGAGCGAGATGCTGGAAAAGACCCCCGAGGACGCTCTGCGCCGGGACAAGCTCTATCTCTACTACACCCAGATGGGGCGGTGCATGTACACCGGCGACGTGATCCGCCTGGAGGATCTGGAAAATAAAGACCTCTACGACATCGACCACATCTATCCCCAGTCCCTCACCGCCGACGACAGCCTGGACAACCGCGTCCTCGTGAAGAAGCAGGTCAATGCGGCCAAGTCCGACCGCTATCCCCTTGCGGAGGAGGTGCGGCAGAAGCAGAAGTCCTTCTGGGAGATGCTGTACCACAAGGGACTCATCAGCCGCACGAAATACGCCCGCCTCATCCGGAGCACCCCGCTCAGCGCGGACGAGCTGGCCTCCTTCATCGGCCGTCAGCTCGTGGAGACCCGGCAGAGCACCAAGGCCGCGGCGGAGATCCTGAAAAAAGTATTTCCCGAGGCGGACATCGTCTACGCCAAGGCGGGGAACGCCTCCCGCTTCCGCCAGTACTTCGGCTTCCTCAAGGTGCGCGACGTGAACGACTTCCACCACGCGAAGGACGCCTATGTGAATATCGTGGTGGGCAATGTGTACCACACGAAATTCACCACCAATCCGGCGCACTTCCTACGGGAGAAGAACGCCCGGTACAGCCTGAATCCCGCCATGTACGACTACCCGGTCGTCCGGGACGGCGTCACCGCCTGGACGCCCGGCGACGACGGCACCATCGCCGTGGTGAAGCGCTGGATGGGAAAGAACAACATCCTCTTCACCCGCCGTTCCTACTGCCAGCAGGGAGGCCTCTTCGACCAGATGCCCGTGAAGAAAGGGCAGGGACAGGTGCCGCTCAAGGCCGACGGCTCGCCCATCGGGGATATCGAAAAATACGGCGGCTACAATAAGGCCGCGGTGTCCTATTTCATGTACGTGCAGGGGAAGGACAAGAAAGGAAATCCGGCGTACCTCTTCGTACCGGTCCTGCTCTACCGGACAGGGGCGCTCCGCACGGATGCCGACCGGAAGGCCTACTGCCTCGAGGAATGGCAGCGGGAAAAGGCGGCCTTCACGGAACCGCGCATCCTCCTGCGGGAGATCCCCTACAATGCGCTGCTGGAGCAGAACGGCTTCCGTATGCACCTTTCCGCCAGAAGCGGCACACAGCTTATCATGAAAAATGCAGTGGAGCTGTGTCTCTCCGAGGAGCAGGCTGCGCTGGTGAAGCGGATAGGCAAATTCCTCGAACGGAGCCGCACGGAGAAGGGCAGCCGGATCACCGCCTACGATCGGCTTGGGACGGAGGACCTGCGGCATCTTTATGAGACCTTCGAGGACAAGCTGAATCACAGCGTGTATCAGGAGAAGCTGGAGACACAGGCCAAAACGCTGGCAGAGAAAAAGGAGAATTTTGAACAGCTCACGGCAGAAGAGCAGTGTCAGGTGCTGATGGAGATTCTGCACTTTTTCCAGTGCAATCCGGTCCTGTCCGATCTGCGGCTGATCGGCGGCGTAGGACAGGCGGGACGCTTTACGCTGTCCTTCAACGCAACGAAGCAGAAAGGGCTCACGCTGGTGGCGCAGTCCGTGACGGGCTTCTTCGAGAAGCGCATCCCCCTCGTGCCCTTCGGCCGGCCATGACCTGGCGGACCGTGGTGGTGGCGCACCGGGCAAAGATCGACTACACCATGGGCTACATGGTGGTCCGCGGGCAGGAGCAGCACCGGGTATTTCTGGACGAGGTGGGGACCGTCATGATCGAATCCACCGCGGTGTCGCTCACGGCGGCGTGGCTCAGCGAGTGCCTCCGGCGGAAGATCAAGGTCATCTTCTGCGACGAGCGGCGGAACCCCGCAGGAGAGGTCCTGCCCTACCGGGGCAGCGGCGGCACGAGCCGGCAGGTGCGGCGCCAGATCCGGTGGACGGAGGAGCGGAAGGCCGCCGTGTGGGCGTGCATCGCCGCCGAGAAGATCCGCCAGCAGGCGGCGGTGCTCGACGACTTCGGCTGCGGAGAGGAGGCGGCGCAGCTCCGGGGGTACGCCGCCGCCGTGGGGCCCGGCGACCGGGACAACCGGGAGGGCCACGCGGCGAAGGTCTATTTCCACGCCCTCTGCGGCCGGGGCTTTTCCCGGCGGGACGGGGACCTGCGCAACCGGGCGCTCAATTACGGCTACGCGGTCCTCCTCTCGGCGTGCAACCGGGAGATCGCCGCCGCGGGCTACCTGACCCAGCTGGGCATTTTTCACGACAATGTATTCAATCCCTTCAATCTGGGAAGCGACCTCATGGAGCCCTTCCGGCCCCTCGTCGACCGGTGCGTCCTTCAGCAGCCCCTGCAGGAGTTCGGCCCGGCGGAAAAGCATGTCGTCGCGGCGGTGCTCCACCGGACCGTCACTGCCGGAGGCCGCCGGGTCCTCGCGGGACAGGCGGTGAGCCTCGGCTGCCGGCGGGTGCTGGAGGCGATGGAAACAGGTGAGACAGATGGACTGCGGGAGCCCTGGTACGAGGTGTAGATTTATGCGGGTCATGGTATTCTTTGATCTTCCCGTGGGGACCGCGGCGGAGCGGAAGGAGGCCGGCCGGTTCCGGAAATTTCTGATCCGGAGCGGCTTCGTGATGATGCAGGAGTCGGTCTATACGAAGATCGTCCTCACCCCGGCGGCCGCGGCGTCCGTCATCCGGTATGTCCGCGGCGCCAGCCCGGAGGAGGGGCTCGTGCAGGCCCTCACCGTGACGGAAAAGCAGTTCGCCGGGATAGAGCTCATCACCGGCAGCGTCCGGAAGGACACCGTGGACAGTGCAGAAAGGCTGGTGATCCTGTGAAGCTGGTCTATCCCGGGTGGGAAACGCCGCTGGTCTGGCGGGACGGCCGTTTCCCGCTGGTCGTGCTGGAGGAGCCGGACTACCATTTCCGGATCGTGCAGGAGCTGTGCGCCGCCGCCGGCGGGGCGGATACGGCGTTTGTCCTCTCCGAGGGAGAACGTCTCCTCGACCCCGCCCGGTCGCTGGAGGTGGTGCCCTCCCCGTGGAGTCTGGTCTGGGACAGCCGGCGGATCATGACCGCCCTCTACGGGCGGCTGAAAAAGGAATGCCTCCGGCCGGAGCTGATCGGACCGGCACAGGAGGCGGCCGCCGCGGCGGCCCGGCTGGCCGGACGGGCGGGGGACTGCTTCTCCTTCCCGGTGGTCAGCGAGGCCGGCGGTGACCCCATGGCCCTGCTGAAGGCGCTCCGCCTGCGCCCGGAGCCGGAGGAGGGGCCGCTGGCGGAGCAGATGCTCGCCTATATGACCCTCTGCACGGACCTTCTCGGCACGGCGTGCTTCGTTTTCTGCGGCTTCCGGAGCTGCCTTGCGGAGGACGCCCTGCGGGCGCTGTACCGGACGGCGTTCCTGAAGCACTTCCACTTTTTCCTGCTGGAGCCGTCCTGCCATCGTATAATAGAAGCAGAGGAGCGATTTACCGTGGACCGGGATCTGTGCCAGATCTTCTGACAGGCCCGTCCCGTCAGGAATGACAGCGCCGGTGATGGGCGTACCGCTCGGCGAGGACCGAAAATCCATTCGGGTTTGAGGTTTGAGAGTGATGTAATTCCTGATAGTGGTAAATCAACTGCTGCATCTTGTCTAAGGCAAGGTTTGTTTGAGAGTGATGTAATTCCTGATAGTGGTAAATCCGCCTCTGGAGCCGGAGGCCGTTCTTGCCCGTTTGAGAGTGATGTAATTCCAGATAGTGGCATATCCGGCGCGGGAGCGCAGGCGGCCTGAGGGCCCCTCCTCCGGCGCCGTTCTTCGTTTTTCTCCGGGGCGGCTATGCTATAATGGGACAAAAACGAATGAGGAGGACGCATGTTTATCATCGGATGTCATCTGTCGGTATCGAAGGGGTATCTCGCCATGGGGAAGGAGGCCTCGTCGCTGGGGGCGAATACGTTCCAGTTTTTCCCGCGGAATCCCCGGGGCGGGGCGGCGAAGCCTCTCGTGCCGGAGGACGCGGAGGCGCTCCGGCAGTGGATGGAGGACCATCATTTCGGGCCGATCCTCTGCCACGGGGCGTACACCATGAACGGCGCGGCGGCGAAGGCGGAGGTGCGGGATTTCGCGCGCCGGGCCATTCGGGAGGATCTGGCGAAGGCGGCGCAGCTGCCGCACTGCCGGTACAATTTCCATCCGGGCTCTCATGTGAAGCAGGGCGCGGCGGCGGTGATCCCCCTCATCGCGGATATGCTCAATGAGGCTATGGATCAGGAGGCGCTGCCGGAGTATGTGCTGCTGGAGACGATGGCCGGCAAGGGCACGGAGGTGGGGCGCACCTTCGAGGAGCTGGCGGAGATCATCGAGCGGACGGAGCGGAAGGACCGCATCGGGGTCTGCCTGGATACGTGCCACGTGTACGACGGGGGCTATGATATCGTGGGGGATCTGGACGGGGTGCTCCGCCGGTTCGACGAGGTGATCGGGCTGGACCGGCTCCACGCGGTGCATCTCAATGACGACAAGAATCCGCTGGGGAGCCACAAGGACCGCCATGAGAAGATCGGCGGGGGCACGATCGGTCTGGAGGCGATGGGGCGGATCATCAATCACCCGAAGCTGCGGGCGCTGCCGTTCTATCTGGAGACGCCCAATGACCTGGCGGGCTATGCGGCGGAGATCGCGCTGCTGAAGTCGCTCCGCAGAGAGGACTGAAAGGCGGCGGGCGGGTTTGTTTCTCCGGCGGGGAGACGGGCGGCGCCCGCCTTTTTTTATGGCTCCGGAGGGAGCGTGTATAATGGGAAAAAACAGGTGGTTCGGCGCGGGGCGCGGAAGGAGGAGAGCATGCGGTTCATTCATACGGCGGACTGGCATCTGGGCAAGCTGTTTTACGGGCAGTATCTCACAGAGGAGCAGGCGTGGGTGCTGCGGGAGCGGTTCCTGCCTCTGGTGGACGAGGTGAAGCCCGATGTGATCCTGCTGGCGGGGGACGTGTATGACCGGTCGGTGCCGCCGGCGGAGGCGGTGGATCTTTTCGATGAGATGGTGTCGGAGATTGTGGGGCGCCGTCACATTCCCTTCGTGGTGATCAGCGGCAATCACGACAGCAGCGGCCGTCTGTCCTTCGGGAGCCGGCTCCTCGCGGAGGAGGGGCTCTATATGTGCGGGGATATCACGCGCACGGTGCGGCCGGTGATCCTCCGGGACGCGGAGGGGGAGGTGGCGTTCGTGCCGATGCCCTACGCGGAGACGGCGGAGGTGCGCCGGGCCCTGTCGGATGAGTCGGTGCACACCCACGAGGAGGCGGTGCGGGCCCTGTCGGAGCATCTGCTGGGGCAGATCCCGGCGGGGATGCGGCGCATCGCCGTGGCGCATGATTTCATCGCCGGCGGCACGGCGAGCGATTCCGAGCGGCCGCTGTCCATCGGCGGGACGGAGGTGGTGCCGGCGGAGATCTTCGCGCCCTACGACTACACGGCGCTGGGCCATCTCCACGGGCCGCAGAAGGCGGGCGGCTCGGAGCGGATACGGTACAGCGGGAGCCTCATGAAGTATTCCTTCGGCGAGGCGGACCAGCGGAAGGGCGTCGTGATGGGCGAGATCGGCGGCCTCGGCATGGTGACCACGTCGTTCCGGGAGCTCGCGCCGCGCCGGGATGTGCGGGTGATCCGCGGGACGTTCCGGGAACTCATGGAGCGGGACGACGAGGCGCCGGAGGATTTCCTGATGGCAGACCTCATGGACGAGGGGCCGGTGATCGACGCGATGGCCCGGCTCCGGCAGAAGTATCCCCATGTGATGGCGCTCCGCACCCATCTGGCGGTGCAGGAGGACAGCGGCAGCCGCCGGGGCGTGCGGGAACGGGTGGATATGATGGATATGCTGGACATCTTTTCACAGGAATTTCAGGGGCGCAGCCTCACGGAGGAGGAGCGGGCTTTTCTGGAGAGCGTGCGCCGTGAGGGAAAGGAGGCGCAGCGATGAGACCGATACGGCTGGAAATGTCGGCCTTCGGGCCGTACGCGGGGCGGACGGTGCTGGATTTCTCCCGGCTGGGAGCGAGCCGGCTCTTCCTCATCTGCGGGCCCACGGGGGCCGGGAAATCGACGGTGCTGGACGCGATGTGCTACGCCCTGTACGGCAAGACCAGCGGCGGCGAGCGGGACGGCCGGAGCCTCCGGAGCGACTATGCCGGGCCGGAGACGCTCACGGAGGTGACCTTCGATTTCTCTATCGGAGAGAAGACCTACCGCATCTACCGCTGTCCGGAGCAGCTCCGGCAGGGGAAGCGGAAATCGGACAAATTGGTGCAGCAGAAGATGGAATCGGCGCTGTACGAGCTCTGTGACGGGGAGCCTCCGCGGCTCATCGCGGCGAAGGAGACGGAGCGGCGCGCGGCGGAGCTCCTCGGCGTGGGGCTGGACCAGTTCCGGCAGATCATCCTGCTGCCGCAGGGAGAATTCCGGCGGCTCCTGCTGGCGGATTCCCGGGAGCGGCAGGGCATCATGCAGCAGCTGTTCCATACGGAGATCTACGCGAAGCTGGAGCAGGATATCGCGGCGCGGGCGAAGGAGTACGAGAAGGCCCACGCGGAGGCGGAGACGAAGCTCCGGACGCGGCTCACGGCGTGCGGCGCGGCCTCGGTGGAGGCGCTGGCGGAGATGACCGCCGCGGCGGAGAAGGACGCGGCGGCGGCGCAGGTCCGGTACAAAGAGGCGGAGACGGCGGAGAAGGCCTTCCGCCGGGAGTACACCGCGGCGCAGACGCTGGCCGGGGCATGGGCGCGGCTCGAGGCGGCGGAGGCCGCCGGGCGCGCGCTGGCGGCGAAGAAGCCGGAAATGGATGCCCTCGCCGTGGAGGTGGAGCGCATCGCCGCGGCGGCCCGCCTGAAGGATGCGGCAGAGGCGCTGGGACGGACGCTGGCGGACGGGAAGAAGGCCTCCGCCCGCCGGAAGGAAACGCAGGAGCGGATCGCCCGCCTCCGGACGTCTCTGGCGGAGGAGGAAGCAAAGAGAAAGGCGCTCGACGAGGAAGCGTCGGCGCAGAAGAAAAACGCGGAGGAAGCGGCCCGGCTGGTGCGCACGGCAGAGCTGGCCGCAGGGTACCGCAAGGCCGCAGAGGCGGCGAAGAAGGCGGAGGCGGCGTGGCAGAAGGCCTCGGCGGCGCGGCAGGCCGCAGAAAATAAAAAGAAAGCGGCTGACGCGGCGCGGACCGAAGCGCGGCGCGATGCCAGTGCGTACGAGCTGGCCTTCCTTCACGGACAGGCGGCGTATCTCGCGTCGGGCCTCCGGGAGGGCGAGCCCTGCCCGGTGTGCGGCGCCGTCCATCATCCGGCTCCGGCGGCGGCCGATGCGGAGCTGCCGGACAAGGCCATGGTGGAGGCAAAGCGGCAGGCCGCGGACAAGGCCGATGCGGCGGCAGAGAAGGCGGCCGCATCGGCGGAGGCGGCGCGTCAGGCAGAGATGGCCCGCGCGTCAGAAAAGGCGGCGGTGCAGGCGTCGCTGGAGGCGGTGGAGAAGGAGCTGTCTCCGGAGCTGCGGGACCCGGAAGCGGTGAACCGCCGCAGGGAGACGCTCCTCCGCGATTATGACCGGTGGGAAAAGGCCACCGCGAAGGCGCAGGACCAGTGCCGTCAGGCCGGGGAAGCGCTGAAAAGCGCGGAGGCGGAGGAGGCGCTCCTCGGGAAGCAGGTGGACGCGCTCCGCGAGCAGTACCGGCAGGAACGGGAAACGCTCACCGCCCGGGCCAGAGACGCGGGCTTCGCGGATATCGGGGCGTTTGAGGCGTACTTCGGCCGTCTCGGCGAGGAAGAGACGCTCCGGAAGCGCCTCACGGACTATCAGGCGCAGGTCACCGCCGAGGCGGACAAGGCCGTAGCGGAGCGGAAAACCATCGGGGACGCGCCGAAGCCGGACATGGACCGGTGGAACGCGGCGGAAGCGGAGGCGGGCGGCCGCACGAAGCGCGCTCTGGAGGAGCGGACCCGGCTGGAAAGCACGCTCTCGCTCTACGGGGCGACGAAGAAGGCCGCGGACAGGCTGCTGGCGGAGCAGCAGGAGAACGACCGGAACTACGCGCTGGCCGGCCGTCTGGCGGGCCTCTTCCGGGGCGACGAGAACGGCGTGAATCTGGAGCGGTTCGTGCTGGGAGCGCTCCTGGACGACGTGCTCATCCGGGCGAACCTCCGTCTGAAAACGATGAGCGGCGGCCGGTATCAGCTCTCGCGCCGGGCGGAGCGGGAGGACCGGCGGAAGAAGAGCGGCCTCGATCTGGACGTATTCGACAGCTACACCGGACAGGCCCGGCCGGCGAATACCCTCTCCGGCGGGGAGACCTTCCTGGCGTCGCTGTCGCTGGCGCTGGGGCTGGCGGACGTGGTGCAGGAGTACGCCGGCGGCATCCATCTGGACGCGATCTTCATCGACGAGGGCTTCGGCACGCTCGACGCGGAGAGCCTCGATCTGGCGCTGCGGACGCTCACGGCGCTGCAGGGGGCGGACCGTCTGGTGGGCATCATTTCCCACGTGGCGGAGCTGGAGGAGCGCATTCCCGCCCAGCTCCGGGTGACGAAAACGGACTGCGGCAGCACGGCGGATTTCGTCATCCGCGGATGAGAGTCCCTACAAATAGAATAAATAAAAAAAGAGCAGGCCTGATGGTCTGCTTTTTTCGCGGAAACATCCGCTCATTTGATGAACTGGTCGATGGCCCGGCGGAGCTGCTGGACCGGCTCGGGGTCGCCGTGCTCCACCGCATCGACGATGCAGTGCTCCAGATGATCCTGAAGGATGAGCTTGCCCGTGCTGGTGAGGGCGGAGCGCACGGCGGCGAGCTGGATGAGCACGTCCGAGCAGTCCTGCCCGGATTCGACCATGCGGCGCACCGATTCCAGATGGCCGATGGCGCGGGACAGGCGGTTCAGCACGGCCTTCGTCTGCGTGTGCGAATGGGTATGGGGATGGGTATGGCCGTGGGGATGCCCGTGGTCGTGGCTGTGAGGGGCGCCGGCTTCGCTCCGTTTCGGGGCGGTGTCCGCCCCACCGGTGCTGTGCATTTCCATGAAGATCACCTCTTTTTGTTTCGATTGTATAAAGGGCGCGCCGCCGGTGTCAAGGCGTATGCGGAACGGGCATGCGCGGGCATCCCCCGGGGAGGGTTCCCCGGGCCCGGCGGCTCTGCTATAATTTTTTCATTGATTTTTCAGAAAAAGGAGGGAAGAGTCCATGGCAGAGGAGCGGCGGTACAGAGCGGCGGCGGTGCTCCGCCGGACGGCGCAGTTTCTGGCGGTGCTGCTGGCGGTGTCGTTTCTCACGTTCGCGCTGATGCACGCCGCGGGGAGCGACGCCGTGCTCCAGCGGATGGAGCGCACCGGGACGGTGCTGTCGCCGGAGACGGTGGCGGCGGAACGGGCGGCGCTCGGTCTGGACCGGCCTTTCCTCGTCCAGTACGGGTCGTGGCTGGCGGGGGTGCTCACCGGCGATCTGGGGCGGAGCTACGTATCGGGCCGGGCCGTGGGGCCGCTCTTTCTCTCCCGCCTCCCGGCGACGCTCCTCCTCACGGCGGCGGCGCTTCTCCTCACGGCGGCGGTGTCGGTGCCGCTCGGCGTGTATGCGGCGGTCCGTCAGGGCCGCCGGGCGGACCGTCTCATCCGGGGGCTGAGCTTCCTCGGCAACAGCGTGCCCGGCTTTCTCATCGGCCTGCTCCTGCTCTACCTCTTCGCGGTGCGGTACCCGGTCTTTTCCGTGCTGCCTGCAAAGGGGAGCCTCTCCGGCGTGGTGCTTCCTGCGGCGACGCTGGCGGCGGCCATGTCGGCGAAATACGTGCGGCAGGTGCGGACGGCGGTGCTGGAGGAGCTGGGAAAGGACTACGTGACCGGCGCGCGGGCGCGGGGCGTACCCATGGGGACCATCCTCCGGCGGAGCGTGCTTCGGGCGGCGCTGCCTTCCCTGCTGACGCTGGGGGCGCTCTCGCTGGGGAGCCTCATGGGCGGCGCCGTGGTGGTGGAGTCGCTCTTCCGCTGGGACGGCGTGGGCCGCATGGCGGCGGAGGCGGTCTTTATGCGGGACTACCCGGTGATCGAGGCCTATGTGCTGTGGACGGCCTTTTTCTACGGCGCGGCGAATCTGGCGGCGGACGGCCTGTGCCGTCTGGCTGATCCGCGGATGCGCGGGGAAGGAGGCCGCTCATGAAGGAGGCATGGCGAAGCGGCGGCCATAGCCGGGCGCGGCTCCTCGTCTTTGCGCTTCTCGCGGCGGGGCTCCTGCTGGCGTCGTTTCTTCCGTCGCTGGGCGTGCCGTACGACCCCTATGCGCAGGACCTTTCCATGGCGCTTCAGCCGCCGGACGGGGCGCACTGGCTGGGGACGGACCGCTACGGCCGGGATCTGCTGGCGCGGGTGCTCCTCGGCGGGCAGACGAGCATTCCTGCGTCGTTGGCCGCGGCGGCACTGGCGGCGGTGACGGGGTCGCTCCTCGGGGCGGCCGCAGGCTGGCGGGGCGGCTGGCCGGAAACGGCGGTGCTCCGTCTGGCCGATCTGGCGCTGGCGGTGCCGGGGCTGGTGCTGGCCATGGCGCTGGCGGCAGCCATGAACGGCGGCTCCTTCGCCGCGGTGGGGGCGCTGGCGCTCGCGGGCTGGCCGAAGTACGCCCGTCTGGCGCGGAGCCTCACGCTGGCCGTGCGGGAGTCCGATTTCCTCGCGGCGGCGCGGCTCTCCGGGGGCGGCACGGCCTATCTTCTCCGGCGGCATGTGCTGCCCAATATTTTCGGGCCGCTGGCGGTGACGGCGGCGCTCGATACGGGGACGATGATGATGGAGCTGGCGGCGCTGTCCTTCCTCGGTCTGGGGGCGGCCCCGCCGGCGGCGGAATGGGGCGCCATGATCAGCGAGGGGCGGAGCCTCCTCCAGACGTGCCCCTGGATGGTGGCAGGACCGGGCGCGGCGGTGGCCGTGACGGTGACGGTATGGAATCTGCTGGGCGATGCGGCGCGGGACGCCATGGACGTGCGCGGCCGGGCCCGGCAGGGAAGGGAGGCCTCATGAAAGGGCTGGCAGCGGCGCTGCTCCTGCTGGGGGCGGCGTGCTTCGCGGGATGCGGCGGCCATGAGTCCGCGCCGGAGGAGAAGGTCTTCGTGCTGGGGGACACCACGTTCAACGCGGAAAATGAGGAATACGGCGTCGATCCCCGGCGGGGCTATTCCGGCTGGGCGGCGGTGCGGTACGGCGCGGGGGAAACGCTTTTCCGCTACACCGACGACATGGAGATCGCACCGTGGCTGGCGGTGTCGTGGGAGCGCCCCGATGACCGCACGTGGCGCATCCGGCTCCGGGAGGGCGTGACGTTTGCCGCCGGGCGGCCCATGGACGGGACGGCGGTGAAGGAAAGCCTCGAGGCCGTGCTGGCGGCGCAGCCGGCGGTGCGGGACATGCTGGGCATTTCCTCCATCGAAGCGGAGGGCCTGACGGTGACCATCGCCACGGCGGAGCCGAAGCCGGCGCTTCTGCAGGGGCTGAGCGATCCCCGGTGCTGCATCATGGATGTGCGGGCGGGCGTGCCGGAGGGCCTCGCCGTCGGGACGGGGCCCTATCAGGCGGCCTCGGTCATGCCGGGAGAACGGCTGGAGCTGGTGCGGAACGACCATTACTGGGGCGGCCGGCCGAAGCTGGACCGGGTGGTGGTGCATACCCTTTCCGACGGGGACACGCTGGCCATGGCGCTCCAGTCCGGCGCGGTGGACGGGGCGTACGGCCTGCCCTATGCGAGCTATCCCCTCTTTGACAATGCGGGCTACCAGTTCAGCCGCTGTGCCACGAGCCGCGTCTTTTTCCTGCAGTTCAATATGGAGGGCCTGCCGGGACAGGACAGCGCGGTGCGCCGGGCGGCGGCGCTCTGCATCGATCGGGCGGGCTTCGTAAAGGCTCTCCTCGGCGGCCACGGCTACCCCGCGCGGGGCCCCTATCCGACGGATTTTTCCTTTGCGGACACGGCGGCGCCGGAGGGGCGGTACGCGCCGGACGAGGCGGCGGAGATCCTCGAGGCCGCGGGCTGGCGGGACACCGACGGCGACGGCATCCGGGAGAAGAACGGCCGGCCGCTGGTGCTGCGGTGGCTCACCTATCCGAGCCGTCAGGAGCTGCCTCTCCTGGCGGAAGCGGCGCAGGCGGCGATGAAGCGGGCCGGCATCGACGTGGAGATCCGGTGCACCGCCGCCCATACGACGGTGCGGGGGGACCGCTCTCAGTGGGACATCTACGGGAGCGCGCTGGTGACGGCTCCCACGGGCGATCCGGAGTATTTCTTCACGGCGTGCACGCTGGCCGGCTCGCCGGCGAATTTCGGCCGGTTCTATGATGAGGCCTTAGAGGAAAAGGCGCGGGAGCTGTCGGTCACCTTCGACGGGGCGCGGCGGCGGGCGCTCGCGGTGGAGATGCAGCGCATCCTCGCGGAAAGCGGCGCCTACGTATTCTGCACCCATCTGGAAATGAATCTGGTGAGCCGCGCCGGGGTGACGGGGCTCACCGCCCATCCCTGTGATTTTTACGAGGTCACGAGCGGCCTCGATGTGGAGGAGCTGTGAAGGCGGTACTGGAATATAAGGCGGTGACGGTGGCCTACGGCGGCCGCACGGCGGCGGAGGACGTGAGCTTCGTCCTCCATGAGGGAGAGGCGCTCTGTCTGGCCGGCGCGTCGGGGAGCGGCAAAAGCAGCCTCCTCCGGGCGGCCGCGGGGCTCCTCCCTCCGGGCGGGGCCGTCACCGGCGGCTCCCTTTGTCTGGAGGGGCGGCCTCTGGAAACGCTGGGAGAAACGGAATGGCAGAGGCTCCGGGGGAGGGCCATCGGACTGGTCTTTCAGAACGCGGGGGCGTCCTTCTGCCCGGTGCGGACCATCGGGAGCCAGATCCGGGAGGCCCTCTCCGTGCAGGAGAAAGTGACGGAGGAGGAAGCGCGGCGGCGCACTCTGCCCCTGCTGGAAGCGCTGGGCCTGGCGGACGGGGAGCGGGTGTGGCGGAGCTATCCCCACGAGCTGTCCGGGGGCATGCAGCAGCGGGCGGCCCTGGCGGCGGCGCTGGTGCTGTCCCCGCAGGTGCTCCTCGCCGACGAGGCCACGAGCGCCCTCGACGGGGCGGCCCGGCAGGCTGTGCTCCGGGTGCTCCGGCGCTTCCGGGAGGAAACGGGCGGGGCGGTGCTCTTCACCACCCACGACCGGCGCACCGCGGAGGAAGCGGACCGGGTGCTGGTGCTCCGCTGCGGCCATCTCGTCCGGGAGGGGACCGCGGCAGAGGTCTTTCCATCCGGCGGTTCTTTGGTACATACAGAAGGGAGGCGGCGCGGATGACGGCGCTTCTTGAGGCGGACGGCCTGTGGAAATCCTACCGCCGCGGCGGCCGGACGGTCCCGGCGGTGTGCGGCGTGAGCCTTGCCCTGCACCGCGGGGAGACTCTCGGGCTGTGCGGTGCTTCCGGCTCCGGGAAGAGCACGCTGGCGCGGCTCCTGCTGGGGCTCCTCGCGGTAGATGCAGGGACGGTCCGGCTGGAGGGGCAGGACGTGACCGCCATGGGACAGAAGGGGCGGCGGCTCCTGTGGGGCGCGGCGCAGATGATCTTCCAGTCGCCGGAGGGCTCCTTCGACCCGCGGCTCACGCTGGGAGAGAGCCTCGCCGAGGGACCGCGCCTCCGGGGCGCCTCCCGGGCGGAGGCAGAGGCGCTGGCGGAAGCCATGGCGGCGCGGTGCGGCCTGACGCCGGCGCTCCTGCGGCGGTATCCCTGGGAGGTGTCCGGCGGGGAATGCCAGCGCGCGGCGGCGGCGCGGGCGCTTGCCGTCCGGCCGAAGCTCCTCGTGTGCGACGAGGCCACGAGCGCCCTCGACGGGGACGCCCGGGAAGGGCTGCTGGCCCTGCTGGCGGACCTGCGGGACCGGGAGGGGCTCGCCCTCCTTTTCATCAGTCACGACCCGGCGGCGGTGCAGGCTCTCTGCGGGCGGGTGCTCATCATGGACGGAGGGCGCATCGCCGAGGAGGGACCGGCGGAGGTCATCTTCCGCGCGCCGCAGTCCGAGGCGGGCCGCCGTCTGGCGGAGGGGCTGTTCTGAGGAACGGCCTCTTTTTTTGTGCTTCGGGGCGCGGGGAATTTTTCTCCGCCCGGGCGGAGGCCGTGAAATGAAGCGGGAAATATGCTATATTTATACAAAGCACATCGGGCAGGAAAGGGCGGCTCCACAGAGCGGCTTTTTTCTTCCTGCCACAGACGGAAAGAAAGGATGAAACTGATGAATATTATCGACGAATTGAAATGGCGCGGCGCAGTGAACCAGCAGACGGACGAAGAAGGGCTCTACAAGCTCTGCGGAGAGCAGTCCATCGCGCTGTACTGCGGAATCGACCCCACGGGGGACAGCATGCACGTGGGCCATCTCATCCCCTTCATGATCCTGAAGCGCTTCCAGATGGCGGGCCATCATCCGTACATCGTCATCGGCGGCGGCACCGGCGCCATCGGCGATCCCTCCGGCCGCAAGACGGAGCGCGTACTCCAGTCGGCGGAGCAGGTGCACTACAATGCGGAATGCCTCACCGCGCAGATGCAGAAGCTCTTCGGCGGAGACGGCACGTTCTCCATCGTCAATAACTACGACTGGCTGTCGAAGATCTCCCTCCTCGATTTCCTCCGCGACTACGGCAAGCTCTTCAGCGTGAACGCCATGCTCGCGAAGGACGTGGTGGCCTCCCGCCTCGAGACGGGCATTTCCTTCACGGAATTTTCCTACCAGATCCTCCAGTCCATCGACTTCTATCAGCTGTACAAGACCTATCACATCCAGCTCCAGATCGGCGGCGCGGACCAGTGGGGCAACATCACCAACGGCATCGAAATGATGCGCAAGAAGGAAGGCATCACCGGCGTGTACGGCCTCACCATTCCGCTCATGCTGAAGGCGGACGGCACGAAGTTCGGCAAGAGCGCCGGCGGCGCGGTATGGCTCAACCCGAAGAAGACCTCGCCCTATGAATTCTTCCAGTTCTGGTTCAATCAGGACGACCGGGACGTGGTGAAATACCTGAAATACTTCACCTTCCTCTCCCACGAAGAGATCGACGCGCTGGAAGCGGAAACGAAGGAACATCCGGAGTACCGTCAGGCCCAGCGCCGCCTTGCCGAGGAAGTGACCCGCTTCGTTCACGGCGATGCCGGTCTGGAAGAAGCGGAGCGCGTGACGAAGGCGCTCTTCACGGGCGACGTGGCCGACCTGTCCGGCGCAGAGATCGAAGGGGCCTTCCGCAATACCGCGGGCGGCGTGATCCCCGAAGCGCCGATGAACATCATCAACGCCCTCATCGCCGGCGGCGTGGAGAAATCGAAGCGCCAGGCCCGTGAGGACGTGAAGAACGGCGCCATCCGCGTGAACGGCGAGGCCGTGCGCGATACGGAAGCGCAGATCACCGCCCATCCCCACACGGACGGCCGCTATGTGATCGTCCGCAAGGGCAAGAAAAACTATTTCCTGCTGGAAGTAAAAGCATAATAAGGAGACACCCATGAATTTCCGTTTTGACCACAACAATTTCAACGTACTGGATCTGAAGAAGAGCATCGCTTTCTATGAAGAGGCGCTGGGCCTCCATGAAACGGGCCGCATCGACGGCCCGGACGGAGCGTTCATCATCGTCTACATGGGCGACGGCGAATCGAAGCACCGTCTGGAGCTGACCTGGCTGCGGGACCGCAAGGAACCGTACAATCTGGGGGACAACGAATTCCATCTGGCTTTCACCACGCCGGACATGGAAGCGGCTCATGCGCTCCATGCGAAGATGGGCTGCATCTGCTACGAAAATCCGGAGATGGGCATTTATTTCATTACCGACCCGGATAATTACTGGCTGGAAATCGTTCCGGAACAGAAGGCATGAAGCCCTTTTCCGAACGGACGGCCCGGGTGATCGGGGAAGCGGGCACGGAGCGGCTCGCCGGGAAGTCCGCGGCGGTCTTCGGCGTGGGCGGCGTCGGCTCCTACGCGGCGGAGGCGCTCATCCGCGCCGGCGTGGGACGGCTCTTCTTCATCGACGGCGACACGGTGGAGGAGACGAACCTGAACCGGCAGCTCGTGGCGGACCTGACGACCCTCGGACGGCCGAAGGCGGAGGTCATGGCCGAGCGGGCGCGCCGGGTGAATCCGGACTGCCGCGCGGAGGCCATCGTCCGCCGGTATCAGCCGGGGGACCGGCCGTGGCTGGCGGAGCTGGCACCGGATTTCGTGATCGACGCCATCGACGATGTGCCGGCGAAAACGGCGCTCGCCGAGGACTGCCTCAGTCTGGGCATCCCCGAGGCCTCGTCCATGGGGACGGGGAACCGGCTCCATCCGGAGATGCTGGAGGTGTCCGACATTTATAAAACGTCGGTGTGTCCGCTGGCGCGGCGCATGCGGCGGGAGCTGAAGGCGCGGGGCGTGCCCCGGCTGACGGTGGTCTGGTCGCGGGAGAATCCCGTCCGGACCGGCAGCGGCGCCGTAGGCTCGGTGTCCTTCGTTCCGCCGGCGGCGGGGATGATCCTCGCGGGCATCGCCGTGCGGACGCTGCTGAAGGAGGAAACAAAATGAAGTACACGGTGCGCCGTCCGGAATGGTTCACGCTGACCATCGGCGGCCGGCCCCATTACGGCTACGATCAGGAGTGGTACCCGGACCGGTGGCAGAAGCTCGCCGGCTGCGGGCCCACCACGGGCTCGGTGATCATCGCCTACATCGAGGCGAAGGAGACGGGGATGGCAGTGGCCACACAGGAGGCGGCGCTGGCGAAGATGCTCACCTTCTGGCCCTACGCCACGCCGCGGATGCACGGGCTGTACAAGACGCGGTGGCTCATGGAGGGGCTTTCGTCGTATCTGGCGGATCACCGGCTCCGGGGCCGGGCGGATATGATGACGGTGCCGCTCCTGCGGCCCCTGCGCCCGAAGGCGGCCGCGCTGGCGGACTACATCCGGGAGGGGCTGGAGGCGGACGCGCCGCTGGGATTCCTGAATCTCCACAACGGCGGCAACAGCGCGCTCTACAGCTGGCACTGGATGCCTTTCATCGCACTGGAGGAGAGCGCGGACGGGCGGTACACCGGCACGGTCCTCGACGAGGGGCGGATGATCGATTTCGACCTGGGAGCGTGGCTCCGGGACAGCCAGTTCGGCGGCGGCTTCGTGCGCGTCATGGACACGGACAAATAAAGGAATAAAAAGAACGCATCGGGCAGCCGGTGCGTTTTTCAGCGGTGTGATACAATGAAAGAAAACCGATTTCCCGGGAGGAGGGATCTTATGAAATGCAAATGGATGGCGGCGCTGGCCGCAGCGCTGCTCATGCCGGCCGCAGCCGGCGCGGTGAGCCCGGCGGAGCTGGCGGACAGCACGAAGTACCGCCCGCTGTACATGACCGAGGCGGGCACGGTGTACGCCGATCTTTCGAGCATCCGCACGGGGGACCCCGTGGAGGGACAGCTCCCGCTCATTCAGGCGGACATCTACATGGAGAGCTACCAGCCGTCTCCGGACTATGACACGGTGGTCTCGGGGAAACTGGTGCAGTACGTTTTCGCCTATCACACGAAGCTTCTGGCCATGCACCGCACGGGAGAGGGCAGCGTCCCACTCCAGTATTACGCGGACAACCGGCTCTTCGGCATCTTCGATGCGGACGGGAAGCCTGCCAACGTATCGCCCCAGCTGGGCGAAGCGCAGTCCATCGCCATCACCGGCGAGGCGCAGGACCTTTATCTGAATCTCTACCGCACCCTCTGAGAGGACCCGATCCCCGGCTTGCCGGGGATTTTTTACGGGTGCCCATCGGCTGGACAGCTCGGGGGAAATATGATACATTAGGCACAGGCATAGTATGTGCGAAAAAAGTAAATGAAAAAGCATCAACGGAGAATGCATATGAGACTCAGCATAGCAGGCGGCTGCGGCGATTTCGGGCGCAGCTGCTTTTTTGTATCTGGAAATCAGCATGCGTACATCGTGGACTGCGGCACGTCAACGGACGGGAAGGACCGGGTGCCGGATCTGACGGCGGACGAGATCCGCGGGGCGGAATACCTCTTCCTCACCCATTCGCACCGTGACCACACCGGCGCGGTGGAGTATGCAGAGCGGATGGGCTTTTCCGGCCCGGTATTCATGTCCGCTCAGACCTACCGGCAGCTCGGCTACAAGCCGAAGAATGCGGTCATCATGGATTCGACGGCTCCCGAGGTGGAGCTTCTGCCGGATTTCGTGCTCCAGTGGGGCCGCACGGGCCACTGCTGCGGCGCGGTGTGGTACGCCATCACCTGCGAGGGAAAGACCGCGTTCTTTTCCGGGGACTACCGGGAGGGCGATCCCTTTTACCGGAACGACCCCGTGCGGGACCTGACGGCGGATATCGCCGTGATCGACGCGGCGTATCCCACGGACGAGACAGGCGACGCCATGCGGGAGCGGTTCCTGGACCGGGCGGAGGCCATCCTGAAGGAGGGCCGGGCGCTCATCCTGCCGGTGCCGCGCTTCGGCCGGGGCCTGTCCATCGCGGCGTCGCTCTATCTGCGCACCGGCGGGGCGTACCCCATGGCGATGGACACGCGGCTGTATCGGGAATGGCGCACCTTCGCACGGCGGAAATATTTCGTGAAGCCCGGCATCTGGGAGGTGCCCGTGGAGGCCTTCTCCCTGTGGGACGGGCAGAGCGCGGATGCGCCGGGGGCGTATTTCCTCACGGACGCCCAGCTCTCCCACGCGGGGAGCCGCCAGCTGGCGGACCACTCGCCAGACGCGGCGATCCTTCTCTCGGGGAGCCTTCACGGCTACGGCCGGGCCCGGGACTTTGTGGAGGCCGGACGGGCGGAGCAGGCGCTGTGGCCGAACCATATGACCTACGGGGAGATGCAGGCCCTCGCCGGAGCGAACCATTTCGGCACGGTGGTACCCTATCACGACCCGGGGCGCCAGCCGGAGCAGCGGGTCTATGAATTCTGACAGTGCGGGCCCGCAGGCGGACGCAATTCCCCGAAGCGGGAGTCCGATGCTCTGTGATATAATAGTAGAGAAGCAAACAGCTCAAAATCCGGAAAGGCGGTGTATTGAATGATCAGTTACAAAAAAATCCTCGTTCCTTACGATGGCTCCGAGCACGCGAAAAAAGCGCTCCAGCAGGCCGTGGACCTTGCACAGGCGGGCGGCGGCGAGCTTTGTATCGCCAGCGTCTGCAATATCGTATCGGTGATGAGCAATTTTGACCAGGTCTCCATTGCGGAAGGCTGCCTCACCACGCAGCTGTCGCAGGATCTGGAAAAACAGTGCCGTGCGGATCTGGCAGAGGCGGAAGCGATGGTGCCCGCAGGGGTGAAGTCGGAATCCCGCTTTGAAGTCGGCTCTCCGGGACCGGTGCTGCTGCAGCTTGCCGACGATCTCGAATGTGATCTGGTCGTCATGGGCAGCCGGGGTCTTGGACCGCTGAAGGGCATCTTCATGGGCTCCGTTTCCAGCTATCTCGTAAGCCGCGCAAAATGCCCGGTGCTGATTGTAAAGTAACAGAGGGGCCGCAATGCGCGGCCTTTCTTTTTTGCCGGACAGAGGATGCGCGGCGGAAAAGAAAGGAGAGCACGCAATGGATTCACATGGACAGTGGCTCAGAGAACGGCTGGACGAGTGGACGGCGGAGGGACTGATCCCGGAGGAGACCGCAGAGGCGCTCCGGGCGCGGTGCCCGGCCGGTCCGTCCTTCGTCTGGACGGGGCCTCTTTTTGCGGCGGCGCTGGTCTGTCTGGCCGCGGGGCTCGCCTTCACCGGCGCGGGGCTGTGGGGCTCCCTGCCGCAGGATGAGCGGTTCCTGCTGGCGGCGGGGCCGCTGGCGGTGTCGGTGATCGCGGCGGCGCTCTTCCTGCTGGGAGACAGCGCCATCCGTCCGGTGCGGCACCACGGTCCGGAGGGAGAGGCGCTCCCGGCGCACCGGGGGCTGCCGGTCTTTCTCCGGGAGGGCGTGGGCATTTTTCACGGGCTGGCCCTCACGGCGGCGGTGTGGATGGTGCACGATTCCTTCCTGCTGGACCCGGATATGTCAGGGCTGGCGGCAGGGGCGGCGCTGTGCCTGCTGATGATGCTCTATCTGCTACGCTCGGCGGGGCTGGGCGTCATCTTCGCGGCGGATACGGCGTGGGCGGCGTGGCTGTCGGCACCGTACGGCGGCTGGACCGGCGGCGCGGCGTGGGTGCTCCTCGCGGCGGGCTTCCCCTTCTTCTTCCTCCTCATCAGCGAAAAGCGGCAGGAGGCGGGGATCGCCTATGCGTGGGGCTGGATCGCGGCGGTGCTGGCACTGACCTTTTTCACCGCGTCGGAGCCGATGTGGCAGGTGGTGTTCTTCTCCATCGCGGCGTCGCTCACATGGCTCATCGGCTCGGTGCTCCGGGCCTACGGCTGGATCGGCGCGGCGTTCCGCTTCTTCGGCGGCGCGGCGGTCTTCGGGGGCCTTCTGGCGGCGGCGTTCGGCTCGCCCTGGCGCGGCGCGGAGGGCAGCTGGTACCTGTGGGTGCTGCTGATCCTTTTCCTCGCGGCGGACGGGGTGCTCCTGCTCCGCGCGGCGGGGAAGAAGGAATGGCTCAGCACGGCGGCGGGCGTGACGCCCTTCGTGCTGGCCGCGGCGGCGCTTCTGGCGCTGTGGGACCGCAGCGGCGTGTCCTCGGCGGTGCTGGTGTCGTGCTTCATCGTATTTCTGGCGGCGGCGGTCATCGGCCGGGGCCTCCAGAAGGGGCGGCGCTGGCAGATGGCGTCGGGCCTGCTTTTCCTCATGGCGGACGGCGTGGTCCGGCTGTGGGATTCGTCCCTGAGCTTCGGACAGCGGGGGGCCTTCTTCCTCGTGGCGGGGCTGATGGCGGCGCTCCTGTGCGTGCTGCTCCGGCCGGCGCATAAGAAAGCGCGCCCGCACCGCCGGCACGGGCTTCCGGAAGAGACGGGAGGCGATGGCGATGCGTAGAAAATGGCTGTGGATCGCCTTCCTGCTGGCGGCAGCGGTGGAATTTTTCCTCCTCATCTGGGTGCGGGGGGAATTCCGCACCGTGGAGGCGGAAGGGAAGGAATACGTCGTTCCCGTATCGGTGCAGTTCGCCGATAATTTCTACGAAAAGAATTACATCACCCTCCATGTGCCGATCGACAAGGCGCAGTGGAGCGGACCGGCTGCCCCGGCGGCGGGGGAGAGCGTCTATGTCTCCATCCGGGCCGGAGAGAATGAAGCCATGGAGGTGCTGGGAGCGCAGCCGGACCAGCCCTCCGGAGAGTATCTCCTCGTGCGGGCGAAGCACCTCGAGGGAGATGTGCTGTATTTTGATTTCCCCGCAGACCGCCTGTACATGGATGAGGCGGACCGGAGGAAGATCCCCGTGACGGAGGTGGCGGAGCGCATCCAGGTGCGCGATCCCGATACGGGACGGACGGAGACGCGCATGAAGAATACGCTCACCGCGCGGGTCCGCGTGAAGGACGGCCGGGCGGTCATCACGGCGCTTCTGGTGAACGGCAGTCCCGTCACGGCGGCGTTCACCACGGTGGGGACCAATGCAGATGTGAAGTATGCCGCGAGCGGCAAGGAAAAGGACACGGTCGTTCCCATGGGGGACGGGACCTGATGAGAGCCTGCGGCGCAGGCGCGGAGGCACCATGTATATCATATGTATGAGACACGGCGCAGCGGAGCCGGAGTCGGACGCGGTGGAGAACAGAAACCGCCGCCTCACCGAGAAGGGCATCCGCGGCGCCGGCAAAACGGCGGATATGCTCCGGCATTTCCTGAAAGGAAACCGGCTGACCATTTACACCAGCCCGTACCGGCGGACGAAGCAGACCGCGGAGATCGCCGCGGAGGTGTGCGGCGGGTCGATCCAGGCGGCGGAGGAGCTGCTCCAGAGCGCCTGGGGGCCCGTGGCGGCGCACTGTATTTCCGGCAGCGGGCCGATCCTCCTCGTGGGGCATCAGCCGTTTCTCCAGAGCTATCTCATGACCGTCGCGGGGGCGGCGCTGAAATTCGCGCCTGCCTCGGCGGCCGTCATCGATTACGATCCGGCCTGGCGGCAGGGACAGCTCATCGGCTATCTGTCGCCGGATCTGAAAAAACTGAAAAAAGGCTGAAAAGGGGCGGCCGGCGGGCCGCCCTTTCTATGAAGAAAGGACCATCATGAAACATCTTCTCACCATTGCAGGCTCGGATTCCTCCGGCGGCGCAGGCATCCAGGCCGATCTCAAGACCTTTGCGGCTCTCGGCGCCTACGGCATGAGCTGCATCTGTGCGGTGACGGCGCAGAATACCACCCGCGTGGCGTCCGTGCAGAATATCGACCCCGACATGGTGACGGCCCAGCTGGCCGCCGTCTATGAGGACATCCCGCCGGACGCGGTGAAGACGGGGATGCTCTCCACGCCGGCCATCGTGCGCGCCGTGGCGGATTTCCTCGCAGCGCACCGGGGGCCGCCGGTGGTGGTGGACCAGGTGATGGTGGCCACCTCCGGGGGCGTGCTCCTCGAGCCGGAGGCGGTGGAGGTATACAAGACCGCGCTCTTTCCGGAGGCGGCGCTCATCACGCCGAATATGCCCGAGGCGGAGGTGCTCACGGGCATGACCATTGCCGGCGAGGCGGACATGGCCCGGGCGGCGGAGGAGCTCATGCAGTACGGCTGCGGGGCGGTGCTCGTGAAGGGCGGCCACCGCACGGAGGACGCCGTGGACGTGCTCTTTGACGGGAAAGAGGCCCATTATTTCCGGAGCGAGCACATTGAGACGAAGAACACCCACGGCACGGGCTGCACCCTGTCCAGCGCGCTCGCAGTCTTTCTGGCGCAGGGCCTGCCCGCGGCGGATGCGGTCGCGGCGGCCAAGTCCTATCTGACGGGGGCCATCCGGAGCGCGGCGAAAGGCTCTGTGGGCCACGGCAGCGGCCCGGTGGACCATTTCTGGTTTTACGGAAGAGAGTGGGGCCGGATGAAATGAATGCCTTCTTTGCCTATCTGGCCCGGCTGAAATATATCCGCCGGTGGGGGCTGATGCGGAACAGCGTCCCCGAAAACGATGCGGAGCACACCCTCCAGACGGCGGTCATCGCCCACGGGCTGGCGCTCATCCGGCAGGAGGTCTTCGGCGAGCCCTGCGACGGCGGGCGGTGCGCCCTGCTGGCGCTCTACCATGACGCGAGCGAGGTCTTTACCGGCGATATGCCCACGCCGGTGAAATATTTCAGCGAGAGCCTCCGCGGCCAGTACGGCGAGATCGAGCGCATGGCCCGGGAACGGCTCCTGCAGACCCTTCCGGAGGCGCTCCGCGGCGCCTACCGGCCCTTTGTGGTCGATATGGAGAGTGATCCCCTGTGGCCGCTCGCCAAGGCGGCGGATACGCTCTCGGCCTATCTCAAATGCCTGGAGGAGCGGCAGGCGGGCAATCGTGAATTTGACGAGGCGGGCCGTGCGGCGGAGGAAAAGCTCCGCGCCATGGGCCTGAAAGAGGTGGACTGGTTCCTGTCCCACTTCGCAGGGAGCTTCGCTCTCACCCTGGATGAACTGAATCGGAAAAATTGACTCTGTCAAAAGAACTTGACAGAAGGACACCCCGGCACGGGGAGGAAAAACAGCGGTTTCCTCCGACGGCCGGGGCTTTTTGCGTGTCCGGAGAGCCCGCGGGTTCTCAGAAAATTTTCATAAAACGTTGATGCAGTTTATACAGACCGCAGACAGCGGATTGACGGCTTCCTCTTACAATGGGTCTGTCACTGAGAAAAACAACCATATCAGCTTGCGCACAGGAAAGGATAACTATGAATCGATCACTGTATCTGGTGTCATCTACCATGCTCTGGGGACTTCCCCCGGAGAAGTGGTTTCAGATCACCGAAGAGGAAGGACTGGCAGGCATTGAGGTGTGGGCGCAGCAGCTGGAATCGCAGGAGATCTCCGCGGAAACGGTGCGGCGGCTGGCGCTGCAGCACGGCGCGGCGCTCACGGTGCACAGCTACAGCTGGGACATGAATCTCATCTCGCTCTCCCGCTCCATGCGGGAAGCGGCGGAAGCGCTCACGAAGAAAGGGATCGCGCTGGCGTCGTATCTCCATGCGCCGCACGTGACGATCCATCCCGGACGGGACGGACTCGCCCTTCTCGGCACGGATTTTGAGGAACTGATGGCGTATTCCATGCGGTCCCTCGCACGGTACGCCGCCGAAGAAGGCACGCGGGCCTCCTTCGAGATCATGGAAAAGATCCCGAAGGAACGGCTCACCACGCCGGAGGCGGCCCGCCGGGCGGAAGCGCTGGCCGCGGCCGGCCCTCTGTGGAGCTACACGGAGGATACGGCGCACTGCGACAGCGAGGAGGAAATTTTCCACATCGCGGAATGCCTCGGGGGAAGCCTCGCGGAATTTCATGTAAGCAATAAAAAGGGAACGGTCCGCCACATCGGCGATGTGGAAAACGGGGACCTGGATCTCCCGGCAGTCACGGCCCGGCTCGAGGGCTGCGGCCTCCCCATGATCCTGGAGGGCTTTGATCCGTCCATGAAGGCGGAACGGCTGCATCGTACACTGCGCTGGCTGGACGGCGCGGAAGAAAGGAATGGAAACAAATGAACCGAATGAAAAAAGGAATGATTCTCGCCTGCTGCGCCGCAGCGGCTGTACTGTTCGCCGGATGCGGCGGCAGCACGGAAAAATCCGCGGCCGGAGAGGCTCCGAAGGGAGAAATCAACCTGTACACCTCCCAGCCGGAAGCGGATGCGCAGAAGCTCGTGGCGGCGTTCAATCAGAAATATCCTGACGTAAAGGTGAAGGTGTTCCGTTCCGGTACGGAAGAAGTGGTCAGCAAGATCATGGCGGAAAAGAAGATGGGCCAGGTCCAGGCGGACGTGCTCCTCGTATCCGATGCGGCCACCTTTGAACAGCTGAAGCAGCAGGCCATCCTCGACAACTACGAATCGCCGGAAATGCAGAATATCCCCGCAGAGCTGGTGGACAAGGACCACACCTACGCCGGCACGAAGGTCATCGCCACGGGCATCATCTACAATACGGATCTGGTGAAGGAGGCGCCGCAGTCCTTCATGGACCTCACGAAGCCCGCCTATAAGGATATGGGCATCATGCCGAGTCCGCTCTATTCCGGCGCGGCGGCCTACAATCTGTCGGTCATCACCCGCACGCCGTCTCTGGGCTGGGATTTCTACAAGGGCCTGAAAGCCAACGGCATGGCCGTGGACAAGGGCAACGGCGGCATCCTGAAGGCAGTGAGCGAAGGCAATAAGGGCACGGGCATCGTGGTGGACTACATGGTGGCCCGCGCGGCAGCCAAGGGCGCTCCGGTGAAATTCGTCTATCCGGCGGAAGGGGCTCCGGTCATCACGGAACCGATCGGCGTCGTGAAGGGCGCGGCCAATGAAAATCTGGCGAAGCTCTTCGAGGACTTCGTGCTCTCCGAGGAAGGGCAGAAGCTGACGGTGGAAATCGGCTACACGCCGATCCGCAAGGGCATGAAGGCGCCGGAAGGACTGAAATCCATCGACGAGATCAAGATCATCGGCGGGGATATCGCAGAGCTCGTTGCAGGCAGAGAGGCTGACAAGAAGGCCTTCACGGACCTCTTCCAGAGCGGCAACTGATGGAAGCCTTACTTCACAGGACACGGGCGCTGCGGATCTCCCGGAGCGGACTGCTTTTCACCGTGCTGGCGGCGGTCTTCTTCGTATTCCCTCTGATCCGGCTGGTGCTGCTGTCCCTCACGGCAGAGGACGGCACGCTGTCGGCGGCGCAGTATGAGGCGCTCCTGCAGGACCCCCGCGCAGGCGCAGCCATCGCCAATACCATCGGCATTTCCGTCTCGGCGGCGCTGCTGTCCGCACTGTGCGGCACGGTGACGGCCTTCCTGACGGTCTATACGAATATCCGTTATAAAACACTCATTGAAGGGCTGGTCTTCCTGCCCTTTGTCATTCCCGCCTATGTGATGACCATTTCCTGGACGGGGCTGACTGCCGCCGGGGGCGCTCTGACGCAGCTCCTGCAGGCAGCGGGCCTGCCGCCCCTTGACCTGTACACCCGGGGCGGCATCATCGCCATGCTGGGCATCTGCCATATGTCGGTGGTGCACGTCACGGTGAGCCACCGCCTGAAAAAGATCTCCGAGGAAGTGGACTGGGCGGCGCGCGTCTCCGGATGCCCGCCGTGGAAGACGATCCGCCGGGTGGACCTGCCCATGGCGGCGCCGGCCATCGCCAGCGGCACCGTGCTGGCCTTCCTGGCCGACGTGGACAATTTCGCCGTGCCGGCTTTTCTGGGGATCTCCTCGAACATCCCCGTGCTCAGCACCTACATCTATGAGAAGGTCATCAGCTTCGGCCCCGATTCCTTCGCGTACGGCGCAGTGCTCTCGGTGGTGCTCTCCGTGATCGCCCTCACGGGGACCCTGCTGGCAGCCCGCCTCGGCGGCCGCAGGGACGGCGGCGAAGGGGGCCGCGCCCATTCGGAGGCGCGCATCGTCTTTTCGCCGGCTGTCCGCTTCGTGGTGGAGCATCTCACCGCAGGGGCGCTCATTTTCTTCAGCGTGGTGCCCTTCTTCTACATGGCCATCAGCGCCCTGCTGAAGACCTTCAATTTTTCCCTCCGTCCGGAGGATATGACGCTGGACAATTACCGCTTCGTCTTCACCAATGACGGCATCCGCGAAGCGGCGCTGAACAGCCTCTTCCTGGCGGGCATGGGCACCATCGCGTGCCTCGTGCTCGGCACCATCGCGGCGTACGGCATCGTCCGCCGGGGCAGCCGGGCAGCGGCCTTCCTCGAGGGCTGCGCGTCCATGACCTATTCCGTGCCGGGCATCGTCCTCGCCCTGGCGCTCATTTTCTACTGGAGCCAGCCGGTCCCCGGTATGACCACCGGCCTGTACGGCTCGTATACCATCCTGATCCTGGGCTATGCCTCCCGCTATATGATCGTACAGATCAAGAACAGCGCGTCCGCCATGGTGTCCATGAGCGCCGCCGCGGAGGATGCGGCCCTCGTATCGGGGAGCTCCTTCCTGCGGATGTGGGTGAAGATCATCATTCCCCAGCTGGCCGCACCGGCGCTGGCAGGGTCCTTCTTCATCTTCCTGTCCGCCTTTACGGAGCTCACCATGTCCTCGGTCATGTCGTCCGCTTCGACGAAGACCATCGGCTTGGCCATATTCAACCTCCAGCAGGCCGGCGACTACAGTCTGGCTGCGGCGGTGTCCTCTGTGATCCTGGCGGTGATGCTTCTCTGCTGCGCCGTCCGGCTCGTGTATAAGAAAGCAAGGAGATCTGTATGAGTCTTGTGATTGATCATATTTCCATGTCGTACGGAAAGACGGCGGTCCTGCATGATATTTCCGCCGAGATCGGCAAGGGGGAATTCCTGTCGATCCTGGGCCATTCCGGCTGCGGCAAGACCACGCTCCTGAAGATCATCGGGGGCTTCATGAAACCCACCGGGGGCCGCATCCTCATGGACGGCACGCTCTATTCTGACCCGTCCCGGTCGCTTCCGCCGGAAAAGCGGGACATGGGCATGGTCTTCCAGTCTTTCGCACTGTGGCCCCATATGACCGTGCGGCAGCACGTGGAATTTCCGCTCCAGTGCCGGAACAAGGATCTGTCCGCGGCGGAGAAGGAGAAGCGCATCGCTCATGCGCTGGAGGCGACCGGCCTGAACGGGCTGGAGGACCGCTATCCGGACGAGCTCTCCGGCGGCCAGAAGCAGCGCGTGTCCCTCGCCCGGGCCATCGTGTCCGGTCCGTCGCTGCTCCTCATGGATGAACCGCTGTCCGCACTGGACGCGGACCTGCGCATTTCCATGCGGAAGGAGATCAGCCGCATCCACCGCCTCACGGGCACCACGGTGATCTTCGTCACCCACGATCAGGGCGAGGCGCTGTCCCTGTCGGACCGCATCATGATTCTCAACGGCGGGCGCATCGAGCAGCTCGGCACGCCGCAGGACATCTATCTGCGGCCGGCCACGAAATTCATCGCCTCCTTCATCGGTCGGTGCAATTTCGTGAAGGGCGACTGGAACGGCGACACCTTCCGCGCCGGCGAGAACGGCTTCATATTCCGGGGCTCTCCCGTGGCGGACGTGTTCCACCGGGACCACGTATGCCCGATCCGTCCGGAGCAGTTCCGCCTCGCAGAGGACGGGAGCGGACTCCCCGGCGTCATCCGGGAGAAGCAGTACAACGGCCGGGAGATCCATTACGCCGTGTCCTGCCAGGATGACCTGTTCAGCGTGTACACGTCGGCTGCGGAAAATTACGCCATCGGAGACGAGGTGTATCTGCAATGCCGCTGAAGCCGCTGTTTGACCTGCACACCCACACCGTGGCGAGCGGCCACGCCTACGGCACCCTGCAGGAAAATCTGCTCGCCGCCCGCGAGCAGGGCCTGCTCGCACTGGGCACGTCCGACCACAGCCCGGGCATGCCCGGCGGCACGGACCGCACCTTCTTTGAAAATTACCGCATCCTGCCGCGGGAGGCCTTCGGCGTGCGCCTGCTCCGCGGGATGGAGGCGAACATTACCGATTACGACGGCTCCATCGACGGGGGCACCGTGACGGAGGAAATGGACTACGTCATCGCCAGCCTCCATTCCCACTGCATCCGCCCCGGCTCGGAGGAGGAGAATACCCGCGCGGTGATCGGCGCCATGAAGCATCCCTGTGTGAAGATCATCGGCCATCCCGACGACGGCCGGTATCCGCTGGATCTGGACCGCGTGGCGGAGGCCGCCCGGGACTTCGGCGTGGCGCTGGAGATCAACAACAGCTCGCTCCGTCCGTCGTGCCGCCGCCTGAACGGCGCCTCGCTGGTGCGCCGGCTGGCGCGGATGATCGCCGAAAAGGGCGCGCTGGCCGTCATGGGAAGCGACGCCCATATCTGGTGCGACGTGGGCCGCTTCGCCGAAGCGGAGACCGTACTGGAGGAGACGGGATTCCCGGAGGCGCAGCTGCTGAATCTCCGCATGGAAGGGCTGGACTTCCTGCTGCGGAAGCGGG
>OLYK01000008.1_pt1 | contig 40247 bp, 39 predicted proteins | sample 1673651 | NCBI WGS metagenome assembly OLYK01 (sample SAMEA103958118, study PRJEB25191) | human gut metagenome | reverse complement strand
CATAATAAGCAACAAGCTCATTATATACTTTCAAACACTCACGCGCTTCCATAACATAGGTCACAGAAAGCAGGGCATTCCGATAAAGGCGCGCCTCATTCAACAGAAAATCATTCAGGTCATCGTCACAGCAATCAAACCGCTCGATGGATTCTCCGACATTAAGCCTGCGAACACGACAGAGGTGTTCAAATTCATCGCGTGTCATGGCCTGGTATCCATCATCCTGATGACGGTCTCGTATGATTTGCGGATTTCACTCCGTTTCTGTGCCGAGACTTTTGGAGGATTCTGCATACGCTCTTCAAAACGTCTTGCATCCGAGCCGAAAAGAATCGGTGTCTCTTTTATAGGTCTTGCCATAATATATCCTTTTATTTGCAAAGTTAACGTGTTGTTTTCTATAAAACAAACAGATATGGTATTAATTTCTCCTCTAATACCTTTTCCAGCATAACTTTTTCCCGGCATTTGGGTGTGGGTGTCGGATTAAATTGCTATATTTGCACGTTATGAGAATCGTTTTACAGAGAGTGACCGGGGCGTCGGTCAGCATCGGAGGCGAGCTGCACAGCTCGATAGGCCCGGGGCTGCTTGTGCTGGTGGGTGTCGCCAAGGGTGATACCCGCGAGGATGCCCTGCGCCTGGCGGCCAAGACCGTCAACCTGCGGGTGTTCGGCGACGAGGAGGGCGTGATGAACCTGTCGCTCCTCTCGACCGGAGGCGAGCTCCTGGCGGTGAGCCAGTTCACGCTGCTGGCGTCGACGCGCAAGGGGAACCGCCCGAGCTATATCAACGCCGCGGGCCACGAGCTGGCGGTGCCCCTCTACGAGCTGTATTGCTCGGAATGCGCCCGGCTTACGGGGCGCGAGGTGAAGACAGGTGTCTTCGGCGCCGACATGGAGGTGCGTCTGGTGAACGACGGCCCCGTAACCATTGTTATAGATTCAAAGGAATGACCATCGGAGAACTGCAACATATCGTCCACGGATGGATTGCCGGAACGGGCGGGGGATATTTCTCGCCCATCACCAATGCCGCCGTGCTCGCCGAGGAGACCGGCGAGGTGGCGCGCATCATGGCGCGCCGCTATGGCGACCAGCGCCCCAAGCCGGGCGACCGCACGGAACTGGCCGACCTTGCCGACGAGCTGGCCGACCTGATATGGGTGGCCGCGGCAATAGCAAACCAGACGGGAATTGACCTGACCGATGCGATTGCCCGCAATATCGAGAAAAAGAACCTACGCGACTCTGATCGCTTCAAGAAATAATCATCAATCTACAATTCACTATGGATAAATATCAGCAAGCCATCGCAGACTCGCACGTCATCACCGACGATGCCGCAGTCAAGGCCAAGGTCGCCGAGATTCTCGACAAGCACCTTGAGGAGAACCGCAAACCCGAGGTGCTCCGCGCCATCTTCAACTCGATAGACCTCACCACGCTCAAGTCTACCGACTCGCAGCGCTCGGTGGCCGACTTTGTCGAGAGGGTCAACGCCTTCGAGCACGAGCACCCCGACCTGCCCAACGTGGCCGCCATCTGCGTCTATCCCAATTTCGTGCCTGTGGTACGCACCGTGCTCGACGTGAGCGAGGTCGAGATTGCCGCTGTAGCAGGCTGCTTTCCCTCGGCCCAGAGCTTCATCGAGGTAAAGATTGCCGAGATCGGGCTTGCTGTCGAGGGTGGTGCCGACGAGATTGACGTCGTGCTGCCCCTGGGCGATTTCCTCGACAAAGATTATGAGGAGGTATGCGACCAGCTCACCGAGATGAAGCACTCGTGCCGCGACTCGCTCATGAAGGTCATCATCGAGAGCGGCGCGCTCAAGACAGCCGAGAATATCCGCAACGCATCCGTGCTCAGCCTCTACTCGGGCGCCGATTTCATCAAGACATCGACCGGCAAGGAGTATGAGGGCGCATCGCTCGAGGCCGCATACATCATGTGCGAGTGCATCCGCGAGTATTACGAGAAGACAGGCCGCATGGTGGGCTTCAAGGCTGCCGGAGGCGTGTCTACCACCGAGGACGCGCTCAAGTACTACACCATCGTCCGCACCGTCCTGGGCGACAAGTGGGTCGAGACAAACGAGTTTTTCCGCCTCGGAGCCTCGCGTCTGGCCAACAATGTCCTCTCCGACATCCTCGGCGAGGAAACCAAGTTCTTCTGACAACAGACTAAACCGGGTGTGCGGGGCACGTGAGCCCCGCACACCAATCACATTGACCATAAATGGAAAAGACCTACTGGATCATCGTCAACGGCATACAGACCGGCCCGATGACACTCGCCGAGCTGCGCTCGCGACTTGACATCATGCCCCAGACCCCGGTGTGGAGCGACGGGATGCCCGACTGGACCACCGCGGGATGCCTCCCCGAGCTTGACGGGATGTTCGGCACCACTCCTGCCGAGGAGCCCCGCCACGCCGCTGCCTACACCCCCTACGCAGCCACATACGCCACCAAGCCCCGTGACATCACCGAGCCTCAGCCCCCGACATATCTCGGCTGGGCCATAGCCGCCACGCTGTGCTGCTGCCTCTTCACCGGGATAGTGGCCATCGTATATGCGTCCAAGGTGTCGCCGGCATATCAGTCGGGCGACTACGAGGCAGCGCGCCGCGCATCCGAGAAGGCCGGGTGGTGGTGCATCATATCGTTCGTGGCCGGACTGATATGGACGCCGTTCTATATGCTCTACTCAATGCTGACGGTGTTCTGAGGCCGTGACCTCTCCACACATGCCGTCGCGCCGTGTGCTCGTCGCCGCAGGCCTCCTCGCAGCCGTCTGTGCCGTGGCGGTCTATTTTGCCCTTGACCCGGCACGCCATCCGTTTCCCCGCTGCATGTTCCTGACACTGACAGGATGGCAATGCCCCGGATGCGGCTCGCAACGGGCGCTGCACGCCCTGCTTCACGGCGATGTGGCGGCAGCATGGCAGCTCAACCCCCTCATGCTTGCCGAGCTTCCAATCATCGCCATGGCGTTTGCCGCCGAGGCGGCTCCACGTCGTTTCAGGCGTCTGCACGCCTTCATCCTCTCGCGTCAGTTCATCCTCTCACTGCTCACAGTCATTATCATCTGGACCATCTACCGAAATCTATGACCCGCCCCTCTACCCGTGACATCGTGCTCCGCGTGGCCCTGTTCCTGGCCTCTGTCGCCCTGATAGTCTATTTCCTGCCACGCTCCGACAAGGACAGGTTCATCTATGAGGTGAACCGCCCATGGAGCTATGCCCTCTTCACGGCACCGTTCGACATCCCCGAGCATCTCGACTCGGTGAGCGCGTCGCACCTCAAGGACAGCATAGACGCCAGATTCGAACCTGTATTCAAACGTGACCTCGCCCTGGAGAAGACCATAATCTCCGACTACTCGGCACGCCTCAACTCCACCCCCGGTCTCGACATCACTCCCACGCAGCGCAACCAGATCATCAGGGCCATACGCACCGTCTATGAGAACGGCATCGTCGACCGCGACACATACGCCAAGATAGCCGACGGCAAACTTCCCTCCGTGAGGTTTGTCCACGACAACGTGGCCATATCGGTACCGACAGACAGGTTCCTGTCGGCATTCCGCGCATACGAGCATCTCGACTCGACCCTGCGCGACAAAGACATACGCGGCGCCCTCACGGCCACGAAGCTGTCAGAGATGCTGCGCCCCAACATATCGGTCGACTCGGTGACCACACGCAACCTGCTCTCAGACGCCTATCAGAAGGCCCTCGCCCCGGTGGGTGTGGTGCAGCAGGGCGAGCGCATCATCGACAAGGGTGACATCGTGACCACCCGCATAGCCACGATACTCCAGACATACGAGGAGATGATGGACGAGCGCGGCGCAGGCTCGCAGATAACCCAGCACCACTATCCGATAGCCGGACAGATACTGTTCGTGATGATACTGCTGGCCACGCTCTACGGCTACATGTATTTCTTCAGGCCGGGATATTTCGATGACGACCGCACAGTCATCTTCGTGGTCAGCCTCACGACGCTGTTCACACTCTTCGCGTTCGCCATGGACGCCGCCTTCTCGTCGGGCGTCTACATCACCCCCTTCACGATGGTGCCCATACTTGTGGTGGTGTTCCTCGACTCGCGCACAGCCTATTTCACACACCTCGTGGTGGTGCTGCTGTGCGCCATCGTCGCCTCGTTCCCGCTTGAGTTCATCTTCATGCAGATGGTGACCGGCGTCGTGGCCATAGCCTCGCTCAAAGACCTCTCGCGGCGCAGCCAGCTCATACGCACGGCGGCGTTCATCTTCATAGCCTATTCGCTCTGCTATGTCTCTGTCGAGGTGATGCAGACCGGGTCGCTCTCCAAGACCGAACCGCGCATATTCGGCGCATTCGCCGTCAATGCCATCCTCATCTCGTTCAGCTATGTGCTGATGTTCCTGCTGGAAAGGGTGTTCGGATTCACCTCCAAGGTGACGCTTGTCGAGCTCTCGGACACCAACAATCCGCTGCTGCGCGAGCTCTCGGAGGAGTGTCCCGGCACCTTCAACCACTCGATGGCCGTGAGCAACCTGGCGTCGGCAGCCGCACAGCGTATCGGCGCCAACGTACAGATGGTGAGGACCGGCGCCCTCTATCATGACATAGGCAAGATACGCAATCCGGCCTTCTTCACCGAGAACCAGCACGGCGTCAATCCCCACGACGCCCTCGACCCGATACAGAGCGCCCGCATCGTCACCGGCCACGTGCGCGACGGCCTCGCCATGGCCGACAAGGCCAAGCTGCCCCAGGCCATAAAGGATTTCATATCCCAGCACCACGGCACAGGCAAGGCACGCTATTTCTATACCACCTATTGCAACGCCCATCCCGACGAGGATGTCGACCCGACACCCTTCACCTATCCCGGACCGAATCCACAGAGCCGCGAGACATCGCTGCTGATGATGGCCGATGCCGTCGAGGCCGCCTCGCGCTCGATGAAGGAGCATACCCCCGAGGCCATCACCGCCCTGGTCAACAAGATAATCGACGGGCAGATAGCCGAGGGACTGCACAACGAGTCGCCAATCTCGTTTCGCGACGTGCAGACCGTCAAGGATGTCTTTGCCCAGCGGCTGCGCACCATGTATCACTCGCGCATATCTTATCCCGAACTCAATAAACCCCTTACCACATCAAAACCGTCATGAAAACCTACATCACGCTGCTTGCCGCCCTCGCGGTGAGTGCGACCGCCGGAGCATATACCCCAGTGACTCTCCCGGTCATTCCCGCCGACCCGGCCATAGAGGCCAAGGTGCAGAAGACCCTCTCGTCAATGACCCTCGACCAGAAAATCGGCCAGATGCTACAGTTGCAGATAGATGTCGTGGGCTCGTTTGACAGCGCGGGCAATTTCACCCTCAATCCGGCCAAGGTAGACAGCGTAATCTCGACCTACAAGGTAGGGTCGTTCCTCAACACCCCCGGCTCGTGCTCGCTCTCGGCCTCCGACTGGGACACCCTCATCTCTACCCTCCAGGCATCGTCGATGCGCCACAATGACGGACTCCCCATCATATACGGACTCGACCAGATACACGGCACGACATACGTCAACGACGGCGTGCTATATCCCCAGGGCATCAACATGGCCGCGACATTCGACACCGGGCTGGTGCGCAAGGCAGCCGAGAGCACGGCCTACCTGACACGCGCCGCAGACTGCCCCTGGACTTTTGCCCCCACCCTCGACCTCGGACGCGACCCGCGCTGGCCACGCCTGTGGGAGAACTATGGCGAAGACCCGCTGGTCAACGCCCTGATGGGCGCCGCTGCCGTGCGCGGATTCCAGGGTGACGACCCCAACCACGTAGGGCCCAAGCATATAGCCGCCAGCCTCAAGCATTTCATGGGCTATGGCGCCCCCTTCTCGGGCAAAGACCGCACCCCGGCCCTCATATCCCCCTCCGAGCTGCGCGACAAACATTTCGCCCCCTTCCTCGAGTGCCTCAAGAACGGCGCCCTGACCGTGATGGTCAACTCGTCGTCAATAAACGGCACCCCCGTGCATGCCTCGTGGGAATACCTGACCAAGTGGCTCAAGAATGACCTGGAGTGGGATGGCCTCATCGTCACCGACTGGGCCGACATCAACAACCTCTACAAGCGCGAGCATGTGGCCGCCGACAAGAAAGACGCCATCCGCATAGCCATCAACGCCGGAATCGACATGGCCATGGAGCCATATCAGGCCGATTTCTGCACACTGCTCAAGGAACTTGTCAACGAGGGGAAGGTGTCCATGAGCCGTATCGACGACGCCGCCGCGCGCTCGCTGCGCCTCAAATACCGCCTCGGGCTCTTCGACACCCCCAACACCGTCAAGAAGGACTATCCCGAGTTCGGCTCGAAGAAATTTGACGAGGAGGCCCTCGAGGCCGCGATACGCTCGCTCGTCCTGCTCAAAAACGAGGGTGACATCCTCCCCCTCAATGCCGGAGATACCCGCATCCTCGTCACCGGGCCCACAGCCAACTCCATGCGCACCCTCAACGGCGGCTGGAGCTATTCGTGGCAGGGACATCTCGCAGACAAATATGCCGGAAAATACAACACCATCTTCGAGGCCCTCGGCAACCGCTACGGCCTGACCAACGTGACCTACGTGCCCACCGTCTATTTTCCCGAGAAGGGCAAATACTATGACGAGGCAAACGACGGATTCGAGGCCGCCGTCAAGGCAGCCGCCGACTGTGACGTCATCGTGTGCTGCGTGGGCGAGAACTCGTATTGCGAGACCCCAGGAAACCTCACCGACCTCAACCTGTCGCAGCAGCAGCGCGATATGGTCAAGGCGATGGCCGCCACAGGCAAGCCCGTCATCATGGTCATCAACAGCGGACGACCCCGCATCCTGGCCGACATCGAGCCCCTGGCCGCAGCAGTGATCAACGTCATGCTTCCCGGCAACATGGGCGGCGACGCCCTGGCCGCGCTGATGAGCGGCGACCGCAATTTCTCGGGACGTCTCCCCTACACCTATCCCCGCGAGATAAACTCGCTCACCACCTACGACTACAAGGCTTCTGAAGAAGCTCCCAAAATGGAGGGTGCATACGACTATGACGCCCGCGTCAACGTGCAGTGGCCCTTCGGCTACGGCAAGTCGTACACCACATTCAGATATTCCAACCTCAAGGTCGACAAGAAGGAATTCAAGGCCACCGACGTCATCACAGTCACAGTCGATGTCACCAACACCGGCACACGCGACGGCATAGAGGCTGTGCTGGCATATACCACAGACCATGTGGCCTCCGTGGTGCCCGACAACAAGCGTCTGCGCGCGTTCTCGACCCTGGCGCTGATGCCCGGCGAGACCCGTGCCGTGCGTTTCCACATACCCGCCACCGACCTGGCATTTGTCAACGCGGCCGGACAGTGGACCCTCGAGGAGGGGGATTTCACCCTCACCGTGGGCAACCTCACAGCTCCACTGTACTGCACCGAGTCGTTTGTCCTTGGCCGACCCAATATCTGATGCCCGTATGAACGTGCTGATGTGCTGCTCGGACCTCTCCTACAAAGGGGGCATGGTCTCCGTGATCCGCAATTATCTCGGGTCTGACGCATGGCCCGAGGGGACACATATCACCTTCGTGCCCACCCACCGCCAGGCGGGGAAGGCAGGGCTGATATGGTGTTTCGCCAAAGCCGTCGCACGCATCCGGCGCATGGCACGGGCCGGAGAGATAGATGTGGCACACCTGCATGTGGCCGAACGCGGCAGCTTCGTGCGCAAGGGGCTGCTGGTCAGGATGCTCCACAGATTCGGCATACCCGTGGTGCTTCATCACCACGGGGCCGAATTCGAGGAGTGGTATGCCTCGCGCGGGTCACGCGCCAGGCGATGGATAGACTCAATCCTCGCCGAGGCCGACGTGAATATAGTGCTGAGCCCGAGGCTGATACCGATGATAACCGCCAAGTCCCCCTCGGCACGGGTCGAGGCGGTCTACAACGCCGTGGCAACCCTTCCGGCCAACCCATACGGCACAGACACACGTGGCGTCCTCTTTCTGGGACGGCTCGGAGAGCGCAAGGGCACATTCGACCTGCTCGAGGCCATGCGCCGCATAGACGGCGACCTGCCCGAGGATGTGCGGTTCTATCTCTGCGGCGACGGTGCCGTCAATGAGGTGCGCGCCCGTGTCAATGAGATGGGGCTGTCGCACCGCGTGGCCCATATCGGATGGATTGACGGCAGGCAGAAAGAGGAGATACTGCGCTCGACGATGATAAACGTGCTCCCCTCATACAACGAGGGGCTTCCCATGACCATACTCGAGACAATGGCCCGCGGCATACCCAACCTGTCGACCCCCGTCGCCTCGATACCCGAGGTGATAACCGACGGCGAGACCGGGCTGCTCGTGCCTCCCGGCGATGTCGGCGCGCTTGCCTCGGCCCTGCGCCGCCTGATACTCGATCCAGAGCTGCGCCGCCACATATCAGACGCCTCGTTCACCCTTATCGGCGAGCGTTTCTCGCTCCCCGTGAGTGTCGCCCGCGTCAATGCCATTTACACAGCCCTCGCCGGACGCAAGACAGAACTTTAGCATTGTCAGTTGCGTTATAACTGGAGAAACCAATAAAAACGCAATAAGACATGATCACTGTAACCTATCTCGACCATAGCGGCTTTGCCGTCACGACCCCAACCGCCATCATGGTCTTCGATTATTACAAAGACCCCGACAAGAAACTTGAGAAGGTCCTGGCCTCGCATCCCGATCCCGAGATACCGGTGCTCTTCTTTGTCACCCACCACCATCCCGACCATTTCAACACCTCGATATTCGAGCTTGCCCAGAACCGCAAGCGCACCTATATCCTCTCGAACGACATATTCTCCAAGCTGGTGCCCAAGAAGGGATTCGAGGTGGCATGGATGAGTGCGGGCGACACCGTGGACCACGTTCCGGGTGTCAGGGAGGTCAGGGCATACGGCTCGACCGACGCGGGCGTGTCGTATCTCATCACCCTCGAGGATGGCAAGACCATCTTCCATGCCGGCGACCTCAACGACTGGCACTGGGCCGAGGAATCGACCCCGCAGGAGGCGGCACAGGAAGAAGCCAAATTCATGAAGATTGTCAACCGCCTGGCCGAGGACTATCCCCACATCGACATCGTTATGTTCCCGGTAGACGCGCGCATGGGCAATGATTTCGCCAAGGGGGCCCACCTCTTCCTCGGCAAGATTGATGTCTCGTTCTTCTTCCCGATGCATTTCTGGGGCGAGCCCCAGAAGGCGTGCGACTTCAAGGAATATGTCCCGCAGGGGTCCAAGGCCGAGTGTATCTGCCTCGACCGCCCCGGCATGGAGGCCACGATAAAGTGACAGGCCTCCCCGCCACCACACACGCATAAGACGACGGCCCTCCCGGAGGGGGAGAGCCGTCGTTTTGTGCGTGATTTACTTTGCGATTCATAAAAAATGTTATAACTTTGTCATCTGTAACATTGTCAACTTTTTTATGAGCTACAGTTTCTTAGACTTTCTCTGTCTGTTAGGCTCAGTCGCATTGTTCCTCTATGGAATGAAGGTGATGAGCGAGGGCCTGCAGAAGGCCGCGGGCGACCGACTCCGCAACATATTATCGGCCATGACCCGCAACCGGTTCACAGGCATGCTCACAGGTGTACTTATCACTGCCCTCATCCAGTCGTCATCAGCCTCCACCGTCATGGTGGTGAGCTTTGTCAACGCGGGCCTCATGTCGCTCGGCCAGTCAATGGCCGTCATAATGGGCGCCAACGTGGGCACCACGTTCACCGCATGGGTCATCGCCCTGTTCGGCTTCAAGGTCAACATCTCCTCGTTCGTACTGCCGCTTATCGCACTTGCCATCGTGCTCCTGTTCACCAAGAGCAGCCGCAACAAGTCGATAGGCGAATTTTTTATAGGCTTCGCATTCCTCTTCATGGGCCTGGACATGATAAGCCAGTATGTGCCCGACCTGCAGAGCAATCCCGAGATGTTCGAGTTCCTGCAGCACTATACCTCGATGGGATTCGGCTCGGTGCTCATCTTCACGCTGGTAGGCCTGGTGCTGACCATGATAATCCAGTCGTCTGCCGCCACATTCGCCATCACCCTCATCATGTGCTCCAAGGGATGGATTGACTTCGACCTGTCGTGCGCGCTGGTGCTGGGCTCGAACATAGGCACCACCATCACTCCCCTCATGGCGTCGCTGGGCGGAAACATCGCCGCCAAACGCGCCTCGATGGGACACCTGCTCTTCAATCTCCTGGGCACGGCATGGACGCTGGCCATCTTCTTCCCCTTCTGCCATCTCGCGCAGTGGATCACCGAGGAGTTCGGCCAGGGTGACCCGGCAGCCCTCTCGACATTTGTCAACCACATCGAGGCCACCGATCCGGCCACATACGACCACCTGTTCGACAACTCGCTCCCTGCAGGACATCCCGTGGCGGCACAGGTATCGGCCATGCAGCAGAGCGTGTCCATAGGCCTCTCTATCTTCCACACCATATTCAACCTCATCAACCTCTCGATAATGATATGGCTCACAGGGCTGTATGTCAAGATTGTCGAGCGTCTGGTACCCGCCAAGCCCAACCAGGAGGAGGAGTTCCAGCTCAAATTTATCTCGGGCGGCATGATGTCGGCCTCCGAGCTCAACATCTCGCAGGCCGAGAAGGAGATTGTGGTCTATGCCCAGAGGGTGCAGCGCATGATCGGCATGGCACAGAACATAGTCCATGTCAAGGTCAACTCGGAGGAGTTCACCAAACAGTTCACGCGGCTTGAGAAATATGAGGAAATCTCAGACCGCATGGAGATAGAGATCGCCGACTACCTGAACCGCTGTTCGGAGGGCCGCCTGTCAAACGAGGGAAAGCACCGCATTGCGGGGATGTTCCGCATAGTCAGCGAGATAGAGTCGATAGCCGACTGCTGCTACGGCATAGGCAAGGTGCTGATACGCAAGCGCGAGTCGGGCGCCAGGTTCACCGACGAGATATATCACAACATCGACTCGATGTTCATAGCCGTCGAGGCCGCCATGACCAACCAGCTCCTGCTGCTGCGCGACCAGGAGAACACCGACGAGAAGGACATAATAACCTCGTATAACTGCGAGCGCGAGATAAACAACCTGCGCAACCAGCTGCGCACCGCCAACGTGCAGAACATCAACGACCACCACTACGAGTATCAGGCCGGAACCTACTATATGGACATCATCGGCTCGCTCGAGAAGATCGGCGACTACATCATCAACGTGGTCGACGAAATCAAGTCACTCACGCGCAACAAGGCGGCCTGACCCCCTGTGCGCCTCCATCCTCTCACTGCAATGAACTTTCTCCAGAACCTGCGTCTGTCACTGACAGATTTCTTCAACCTGAAGCCGTCGCTGGTCAGTCAGGAAGAGGCTGAGGCAGGGATACGCGAAGGGGTCTCCTTCCGCGGCACCAACATCCTCATCCTCATCATGGCTATCTTCATAGCCTCGCTCGGGCTCAACACCAACTCGACCGCCGTCATCATCGGCGCCATGCTCATCTCGCCGCTCATGGGCCCCATCATAGGCATAGGGCTCGGCGTGGGGATACAGGACTATCCCCTCATCAAGCGCTCGGCCCGCAACCTGCTCATGGCCACGGCGTTCTCGGTGCTGACCTCGACGCTCTATTTCCTCATCTCGCCGGTGGCCGAGGGACACTCCGAGCTGCTGGCGCGCACGTCGCCAACCATCTACGACGTGCTGATAGCCTTCTTCGGCGGTGGTGCCGGCATCATCGGACTCGGCTCCAAGTCAAAGGGCAACGTCATCCCCGGCGTGGCCATCGCCACAGCCCTCATGCCGCCGCTCTGCACCGCGGGCTACGGCATTGCCACACTGCAGGCGCAATATTTCTTCGGAGCCTTCTACCTCTTCCTCATCAACTCGATATTCATAGCCCTCGCCACCTTCATAGGTGTCAAGGTGATGGGCTACCGCCCCGTCAACATCGACAACCCCCAGAGGGCACGCAAGGTGCGCCGCACGGTCTATACGGTATCTGTCATCGCCATGCTCCCCTCGCTCTACCTCACATATACCATGCTGCAGCAGACACGCTTCACGCAGAATGCGGCGCGTTTTGTGGCCAAGGAGTGTGTGTTTCCCGACACAAGGGTGCTGTCGTCCGACGCCGAGATAGACAAGGGCCACAAGACAATCACCATAACCCTGATGGGCAAGATACTGCCCACCGACTCGCTCAACCTGGCACTCTCGTCCAAGCTCCCGTTCTACCATCTCACAGGCACCCAGATCAACATAATCCAGGGCTATGCCTCCACCGTCTCGGACAACTCGTCGCAGTCGGTCAAGGACATATACGAGATGGCTCAGAAATCAATCCTGTCCAAACAGGCCGCCATCGACTCGCTGCGCGACGTGATACACGAAGCCACCCTCAACGATACCATAGCCGGAAGGATAGCTCCCGAAATAAAGGTGCTGTTCCCGCAGATAAAGGGACTGGCCGTGACACGTGCCATCTTCGGCAACATAGACACCGCGGCCCTCGACACCGTGAATGTGGTGATGGTCGAATATACCCGGCCGCTGCCCCGTGCCAAAGAAGAAGAGCTGGCACGCTATCTCGAGGCACGCCTCTCGCTGCACTCCGTATCAATAGTCAACATCGGAAACCTGAATGTCAGAACAAAAGATAACAAATAACGACAACATCCCCGAGAACGTGCGGGGCAAACGCATCGTGCTGGTCAACCACAGCGACACCCTCGGTGGTGCCTCGGTGGTGACATTCCGCCTCATGCAGGCCCTGCGGCGCAGAGGTCTCGACGTGAGGATGGTGGTCTACACGAAATCCTCGCAAGAAAAGAATATCGCTTCGGTGGGCACGAGGTTCGGACGCGGCATACGTTTCGTGGCCGAGAGGGCCTGGATGCTGCTGCGCGGCAATATCCCGTATGACAAGATATTCCAGGTCTCGACAGGCGATTTTGCCGCAGGTGTCGACTCGCACCCCTGGGTACGCGAGGCCGACATCGTGTGCCTCAACTGGTTCAACCAGGGGCTTCTCGGCCTCAGGGGGATAAGGAGGCTGCACCGCAGCGGCAAGAAAATCATCTGGACCCTCCACGACATGTGGGCCTTCACCGGCATCTGTCACCACGCATACGAGTGCGACCACTACAGGGACAAGTGCGGCGGCTGCATGTTTGTCAACGGAGGCGGCTCCATGGACGACATATCCAACCGCATGTGGCAGAAAAAGATGGATCTGTATTCCGAGGTACCCATCACATTTGTCGCCGTGTCGCGCTGGCTCGAACGCAAGGCACGCTCGTCGTCGCTGCTGCGCGACAAGCCCGTCATGACAATCCACAACGCCTTCCCCGTCGAGAGCTTCTATACCACTCCCCCGGCCCATATCGACGCACTGCTCACACTGACCAAGCCCAACCTGATACTGATAGGTGCGGCCCGTCTCGATGACCCGATAAAGGGGCTGCAATACTCCATCGACGCGCTGAACTATATATTCGACAACCATCCCGAGGTCGCCACCAACACGGCTGTATATCTCTTCGGGGCCATGCACGACCCGCAGATGCTCGACTCGCTGCGCATCTCACACCGGTGGCTCGGCATGGTGAGGGACCCGAAGATATTGCGCTATCTCTATGCCTCGGCCAAGGTAGTCCTGTCTACATCGCTATACGAGTCGCTGCAGGGAACCCTCATCGAGGGACAGGCTGCCGGAGCCATCCCGGTGACATTCGCCGGAGACGGACGCGACGATGTGGTGACACATCTCAAGACAGGCTACATAGCACGCTACAAGGACTCGGCAGACATCGCCGAGGGAATCATGTGGGCCCTCAAGGCCGACATCCCGCGCGAGGAGCTGCACCGTTCGGTCGAGGAGCGCTTCGGGACAGAGAAAATCACAGGCCAATACATCCAACTATTCTCGCAGCTGATATGAAGAAAGTACTGATTGTAGGTGCCGGAGGCTTCATCGGCGGCTTCATCGCGGCCGAATCGCTCAGGCGCGGCTATGAGACATGGTGCGGCGTGAGGGAATCGACCTCGCGGCGCTATCTCACCGACCCCGCGCTCAAATTCATAACACTCGACTACGATGACCCCGACAAGCTGGCCAAGCAGCTCGAGGGACACTCGTGGGATTATGTGGTATATAACCTGGGCGCGACCAAATGTGTCAATTTCACGGATTTCAACCGCATCAACTGCAACTATCTGCGCGATTTCACCGAGACATATCTCGATGTTGTCGGGAAGCCTGAGAAATTCGTCTACATGTCGTCGCTCTCGGCTCTCGGACCCGGCGACGAGACAGGCTACACCCCCCTCGACAGCCGCATGATACCGCAGCCCAACACCCGCTACGGTGTGTCTAAGATAAAGGCCGAGACATTCCTGCAGACCCTTCAGGATTTCCCGTGGATAATCCTGCGTCCCACGGGGGTCTACGGCCCGCACGAGCAGGACTACCTGATGATGATAAAGTGCATCAACGCGCACTTTGACTTCGGGGTAGGTTTCCGGCGCCAGATGCTCACGTTCATCTATGTCGAGGACCTTGCCCGTGCCATATTCGACGCCATCGAGCGCTCAGAGCCCCAGCGCAAGTATATCATCTCCGAGCCGAAGGCCTACACCCAGGCCGAATTCCGCCGCATAGTGTCGAAGGCACTCGGGCGGTGGTTCGTAATCCCCGTGAGACTCCCCCTGTGGATGCTCTCGATAGCCTGCAAGGTGTCCGAGAAATGGGGCGCGGCCAAGATGGAGGCAACCACGCTCAACTCGGACAAATATAAGATAATGGCCCAGCGCAACTGGAACTGCGACGTCACCGATGCTGTCGAAGGCTTTGGCTTCGCTCCGCAGGTCGACCTCGCCGAAGGTATACGCCGCACTGTCGAGGCATATAGAAAGGAGAAGAAGAGCCATGCCTGACCGCAAGCCACCCCTGTGGATGACACTGCTCATCATCGTCGTCTCGCTTCCGCTGTTCTCGTTCCCGTGGCTTCTCGGAGCCATCAGGCCCTCGTCTATGGCCGATGCCGTCAAGACATTCGTATGGATATATCCCTTCTACATGCTGCTGTCGTCATGGCTGGCATGGCGCGCATGGGGGCGACGCCCCGAGGTGACGTGGATACTCCTTGCGGTGATGGTACTGACCACCGCCGCCATATTCATGCTTGTTTTACAAAGTGACACACTGATATGAAAATCCTCATAATAAACGGCCCAAACCTCAACATGCTGGGCACACGCGAGCCCGAGATATACGGCTCGCAGTCGTTCGAATCCTATCTGACAGAACTGCGCGAGATGCTCGACGGCGAGGAAATAGAATACCGACAGTCGAACCACGAGGGTGACATCATCGACTGGCTCCAGGAGGCCGAGGCCGACGGAATCATCCTCAACGCCGGAGCCTATACACACACGTCGCTCGCCATAGCCGACGCCATAGTCTCTATCTCGATACCCGTCATCGAGGTACATATCTCCAACATAGCCTCGCGCGAGCCGATACGCCACACGTCGCTCATAGCCCCTGTCTGCCAGGGGTCGATAGCCGGATTCGGCCTCAAGTCATATTTCCTGGCGGCACAGGCCATAATACTGGGCTGATGACGCGCGACGAGTACATCCTCGGGCATATCTCGCCCGAACCTCCGCATCTCGAGCGCCTCTACCGCCATACACACCTCACATGCCTGTATCCGCGCATGTGCTCGGGACATCTGCAGGGGCGTCTCCTGGCCATGCTCACGGCCATGATAAAGCCGCGCAGGGTGCTCGAGCTGGGGGCGTTCACGGGCTATTCGGCACTATGCCTTGCCGAGAACCTCGGCGAGGGGTGCGAGCTGCATACCGTCGAGGTCGACGACGAGATGGCCGACCATCTGACAGAGCTCTTTGCCACCTCGCCCGGAGGAGACAGGATAACGCTGCATATCGGGGATGCGTGCGAGGTCATCCCGACATTGCCCGGCACATGGGACCTGGTCTATGTCGATGCCAACAAACGCGACTATGTGGCATATCTCGACCTGCTCATACCCCGCATGAGTCCGGGAGGATTCATCCTGGCCGACAACACCCTGTGGGATGACAAGGTGCTCGACACCGACGCCCACCATGACGCGCAGACCACAGGACTTGCACGCTTCAATGACCTCGTGGCCTCCGACCCGCGTCTCGAGACCGTAATCCTTCCCCTCCGCGACGGCCTCACCCTCATCAGGGTGAAACCCTAGAAACCATCTACGGGAGTTTGCAGAACACATTCTCCTATTGCACTGACGCCCCGCGGATGCGGGGCACCGTCATAATAGCCTATGGGCTTGCCCATAGGTCTCGATACGCCCCACACATTCGGGCCCCCGCATGGGGGTCCGTACACCCGAGAGCGTGGAGCGAAGGGCTCACTCCTCGTCGTCGTCGAGGAAATCGAAATCCCAGCCGTCCGACTCGGCAATCGAGTCGGTGAAGCGCGACAGCTCGCGCCCCTCGCGCTTGGTGGGGCGACCGAGGCCCTTGCGGCGGTCGATGAAACCCGAAATCTTCACGATGTCGAGCAGGTCGAGCTGGCTCTGAGGCGTGATATTCTCCATATAATCGGGCACCAGCTTGGCACCCAGGCGGTTCTGGCAGAGGGCCTTGACACGGAACGAGTATGTCACCGGCGGCTTGCGCACGTCAATGACGTCGCCCTCCTTGATGGTGCGCGACGGCTTGACAGGCACCCCGCCCATCAGCACACGCCCCTTCTTGCAGGCTTCGGTGGCGACTGTGCGGGTCTTGAAGATTCGCATCGCCCACAGCCACTTATCTATACGGACTTCCATAGAGGTTAAAGGTTATGGGTTAAAGGTTATGGGTTAAAGGTTAAAGGGCATAGGTTATAAGGGAGATTTCATCGGTCATTGGTATCAGGCATCAAATCTCAGGTTCCTTTAACCCTTAACCTTTAACCCCTACCCCCCTACTTATTATTATACTGGCACATTGCGGTCTGGAGGCCGGCGAGGCAGAATGTCTTGATGGCCTCCACGGCAATCTTGACACGCTCGCCCATCGCCTCGGCCTCGGTGGGGGTAAACATACCCAGCACATAGTCAATCTGACTGCCGCGCGGGAAATCGTTGCCTATCCCGAACCTCAGGCGCGGATATGCCTGTGTGCCCAGCATCTGGGCGATATTCTTGAGGCCGTTGTGGCCCGCGTCGCTACCCGAAGGTTTGATGCGTATGGCCCCGAACGGGAGGGCACAGTCGTCGACGATGACCAGGATACGCTCCAGGTCTATCCCCTCCTTCTCCTTCCAGTAGCGCACGGCATTGCCCGACAGGTTCATGTATGTCGATGGCTTGAGCACTATGAGCTGGGCATTCTTGACACGGATGCGTGCCACGTCGCCATATCGCTCGGTCTCGAAGGTGCCCCCGGCGCTCTCCACAAGCGCGTCGGCCACGATGAAACCCGAGTTGTGGCGTGTGCCGACATACTCCAGCCCGATATTACCCAGTCCGACTATGAGATATTTCATTGTATATCTGGTTTTAAATAACCGAAATAGGCCTAACAGGCCGTAGACGACCCGTTAGACCTATCAATGCGTTGATTCTATACCGATCAGTTTCCGGCGTTGGCCTGGGCACCGCGGGCAGCGCGGGTCAGGGCTACGGCGCAGACAACAGCGTTCTTGGCATTCATCAGCTCGAGGCCCTCGAAATGGAGGTCGCCGATCTGGAGGGTCTTGCCGAGGCCGAGGTTGTCGACGTTGATGACAACGCGCTCGGGAATCTCGGTGTAGGGAGCCTTGACCTTGATCTTCTTCATCGACAGGTTCAGCTTACCACCGGCCTTCACACCCTCGGCGTGGCCCTCGAGCTTAACGGGTACCTCGATGGTCACGGGCTTCTCCTTGGTCACCTCGAGCAGGTCGATGTGGAGGATAGAATCCTTGACGGGGTGGAACTGGATGTCCTTGAGCACAGCCATGCGGGTCTCGCCGTTGACGGTGAGCTCGATTGCATAGATGTCGGGGGTATAGACGAGCTTGCGAACATCCTCCTGACGCACGGTGAGGTCGGTTGTGATGAGGCCCTTGCCGTTGCCGATCTCGACAACCTTCTCGCCGGCCTTGAGTGTGCCTGCATAGGGGAGGTCGATGATCTTGCCGCCGTTCAGGACGACGGGGATGAGGTTCTGCTTGCGCAGCTCTTTGGTTGCCTTCTTGCCGAGGTCTGTACGGGGCTCGGCGTTGAGTGCGAATGTCTTCATTGTTTTGTTTGGGGTTTTGGTTGTGTTACTCAAAATTAAGAGATTCTGCTTCTTAATTTCCCATCACACGGGGATGCTAAAAAGCGGTTGCAAAGTTAGTCATTTTCCGCCGATTACCCCATCCGCTTATGATTTTTTAACAAAAAGCGCGACGCCCCGCTCCATATAGAGCGCGGCGTCGGCTTTTTTTGAAATGGATTGGGCGCGTCAGCGTCCGTCACCGATGCTTTATTTAAGGGTGCCGTTGTTGGCTTCCTCGATCATCTTCTGGTCTGCGGTGATGTATATCTCGACGCGGCGGTTCTGGGCACGGCCCTCTGCGGTGGCGTTCGAGGCGATGTAGTCCTGCATGGGCAGACCCTCGGCCGACAGACGGGTGGCGGCTACGCCCGAGTTGAGAAGATAGTTGCGCACGGCGTCGGCACGGCCTGTCGACACGCGCTGGTTTACGGCCAGTGTGCCGGTATCATCGGTATAGCCGTAGATCTGTACGTTGGTGTTGGGGTTGGAGTTGAGCGACTGGGCGAACTTCGAGAGGTCGGCCTTGGCGTTGGCGCTCAGGGTTGTGCCGTTGGTGGGGAAGAGGATGCCGCCGTCGAAGGTCACCTTGATGGCCTGGAGACCGTTGGCATCGGTGGTCTGCTCGACCTTGGCCTGCTGGGCCAGCTGCTCCTGGAGCTCCTTCTGCTGCTTGTCCATCTTCTGGCCGATGAGCACGCCTGCACCTGCGCCGACTGCGGCACCGATGGCGCTGCCGATAGCGGCACCCTTGCCGCCGCCGATGATGGCGCCGAGACCTGCGCCGAGACCTGCGCCGCCACCGCCACCGATGAGAGCGCCCTTACCTGTATTGGTCATTGACGAACAGCCTGTCATGCCCATCCCGAGCACGCAAAGTGCCAGCGCGGGAAGACCCAGTGTTTTGATGAGTTTCATACCGATAATTCTATTGTTTAAGTTAAATTTGTAAATTCATGGCTACAAAAGTAGCGAAATATCACGACTTTGCACAATATATGAGTGAAAAATCTTACTTTATTACGCATAATTGAGGTATAAAGTTTAAGCAAACGTCAGTTTTTCAACCTAATCGGGGCATGACGATTTTTTGCGGGGTTAAGAAAAATTGTGTAATTTTGCTCTGCCGACCCGTCACGGGGTCCGGCCTCACCTGACAATATACAACATAATCCGGCATATATGGAATCACAGCGCCCTGCGGGCAAACGGAATTTATGGCTCTATCACATGTTCGCGCTCCTCACGGTCGTGGCATGGGGACTGTCGTTAGTGTCGACACGTATCCTTCTTGACCATGGGCTGCACCCGATCGAGATCTATATCTACCGTTTCACCCTGGCCTATGTGGCGATGCTCTGTTTCTGCCACAAGAAGATCCTATCCAACTCGCTCAAGGACGAGCTGCTGTTTGTGGCGTGCGGACTCGTGGCGGGGTCGGTCTATTTCATCGCCGAGAATGTCGCGCTCGAATACACGCTGGTGACAAATGTGTCGCTCATCACCTCTATGCCGCCGCTGCTCACGGTGCTTTTGGTTGGTCTGGTCTACAAGACCAACCGCCCGGGACGGGGGGCATACATAGGCAGCGTCGTGGCATTCCTCGGCGTGGGCCTGGTGATATTCAACAGCTCGTTCAACATGGCGCTGAATCCTATCGGCGACCTGCTGTCGCTGCTCGCGGCGTTCTGCTGGGCCGTCTACGGACTGATGATCAAGCCCCTGAGCGCCAACTATACCGAGATGTTCATCACAAGGAAGATTTTCTTCTATGGCGTGCTGACGGCCATCCCCTTCCTGGCCGTCGAGCCCGAAATCAGCAATCCCTCGATACTGCTCGAGCCCGCATGCCTGTGGAACCTTCTGTTCCTCTCGCTTGTATGCTCGATGGCCGGATACCTCATGTGGGCTCTCGCCATCGTCAAGATAGGCCCCGTCACGGCCTCGAACTACATGTATTTCCAGCCCGTCATCACCATGATATTCGCCATGCTGGCCCTGGGCGAGAAGATCACGCCCGTGGGATATGCCGGATGCGCCCTCATCCTGGCGGGCGTATGGCTGGCCGACGTGCTGCAACGCAGGGATATAAAGAAACTGAGCTGAACGGCTCAGCCATAGGACTATAACGTGCAAAATAACTGACTTACAGAAATGAAATACCATCTCCTTTCACTGATGCTGCTGTCGGCATCGGCGGTGTCGGCAGAGACACCCCTCTGGATGCGCGACGTGAGCATTTCGCCCGACGGCACACAGCTCGCCTTCACATACAGGGGCGACATCTTCACAGTTCCCGTGACAGGCGGACGCGCCACACGCCTCACCTCGACCCCGACCTACGAGGCTTCGCCCGTATGGAGCCCCGACAGCAAGAGTATAGCATACGCCGCCGACCGCGAGGGCTCGATGGACATATACATCATCGGCGCCGAGGGTGGCACACCCAGGCGGCTCACCACCAATTCGGCGGCCGAGACACCCGAGGCCTTCACCCCCGACGGCCTCTCGGTAGTCTACTCTGCTCCCATCCAGGCTCCGGCGGCAAGCCGCGTCTTCCCGGCGGCGAGGCTGACACAGCTATACAGCGTCCAGGCCGACGGCAAGGGGGCTCCCGTGCAGATTCTGGGCACACCCGCCAAACACCTCAGCTATTTGGCCGACGGCAGGTCGTTCCTATATATGGATGTCAAGGGGATGGAGGACGAGTGGCGCAAGCACCACACATCGTCTGTGACACGCGACATCTGGCGCTATGACGCCGTCACAGGCAAGCACACCAACCTGACACTGCGCGAGGGCGAGGACCGCGACCCGGTCATCGACAACGCCACGGGTACGGTCTATTTCCTCAGCGAGAGGGACGGCGGGTCGTTCAACGTCTGGTCATTCCCCCTCGACAATCCCAAGGCCGTGACACGCCTCACGGATTTCACCACACATCCCGTCAGGTTCCTGTCGAGGGCCGACAACGGCACGCTGGCCTTCGGATATGACGGCGAGATATACACCATGACACCCGGAGGCAAACCCGCCCAGGTGGCCGTCGACATCGTGGCCGACTTTGACGAGCCTGTCACGATAGACCGCTTCACCACGGGCGCGCAAGGGGCCGTGCCCTCGCCCGACGGCAAGCAGGTGGCCTTTGCCCGCAGAGGCGACATATTTGTCACCTCGGCCGACTATGCAACCACCAAGCAGGTCACAACGACACCTCAAGGTGAGCGCGAGCCCTCGTGGGGAGCCGACAACCGCACCATATATTATACCTCAGACCGCGACGGACACGACAACATCTACCGTGCGCGCATCTCGCGCAAGGATGACCCGAACTTTGCCAACGCCACCCTCATCGAGGAGACCGCCGTGCTCCCCTCGGCCGACGGCGTAGAACGCTCCAATCCGCTCATCTCGCCCGACGGACAGAGGATGGCCTTCATACAGGACCGCCGCAAGATTGCAGTGATGGACCTCGACACCCGCGAGGTGCGCCTGCTCACAGACGGCAGCACATATACCGCCAACGATGCCGGAATCGAGATGGACTGGAGCCCCGACGGCGAGTGGATAGCCGCCACCATAGACACCCACAAGCGCGACCCCTATTATGACATCGCGCTCTTCAACGCCAAGACCGGCCAGATGGTGCGCGTAACCGACGACGCATACACCAACCACTCCCCCCGCTGGGTCATGGGTGGCAACGCCGTGGTGTTCCTGTCAGACCGTTACGGTATGAAAAACCTCGCATCGTGGGGCTCGCAGGACGATGTGCTCATAGCCTTCACCAACCGCGAGGCATACGACCGCGCAATGCTCTCGCCCGAGGATTTCGCCCTGCTCAAAGAGGTGGAGAAGGCTCAGAAAAAGAACAAGGAGACCCCGGAGAAGGACTCTAAGAAAGGCAAGAAGAAATCCAAGAAAGAGGATACGGAAGCCAAGGATGAGAAACCCGACGACTATGTCAACGTCGAAGCCGACGGAATCGACGAGCGCGTCATAAGGGTGACCCCATTCTCGTCTGACGTGGCCGACGCATGGGTCGACAACGACGGCGAGAACCTCTATTTCCTCTCGCGCGTCGACGACGGATATGACCTCTGGAAGATGGACCTGCGCAAGGATGACGTTGAGCTCTACAAGAAACTCGGCGCCGCCGACCTGTCGCTGCTCCCCGACGCGTCGGGCAAGACCCTCTTCCTCCTGGGCCGGAGGTCGATGAAGAAGATGACCCTCGCCGGAGGCAAGACGGAGAACATCTCATACTCGGGCGTGCAGAAGATCGACACCCGCGCCGAGCGCGACTACATGTTCAGCTACATACTCACCGAGGAGGCACGCCGCTTCCTTGTCGAGGATATGTTCGGCGTAGACTGGAAGGGACTGGGCGAGGCATACCGCCGCTACCTGCCCCACATCTCCAACAACTATGATTTCGCCGAGATGGCCTCCGAGCTGCTTGGCGAGCTCAACGTCAGCCACACCGGGGCACGCTACTACCCCGACGGAGCCAAGGAGCCCACGGCGACCCTCGGCCTGATATACGACCTCACCGACACCGCCGGGGGGCTGCGCGTAGCCGAGGTGATAGAGAAGGGGCCATTCGACCGCGCCACATCGCGCATGTGTCCCGGAGCCACAATCACCGCCATCAACGGCATCAGCCTCTCCACCCTCCCCTCGCCCATGGACGCGCTCAACACCCCTGCGCGCCGCAAGACCCTCGTCAGCTTCACGCTCCCCTCGGGCGAGACGGTCGAAGAGGTGGTCATACCCGTATCTTCGTCCTATCAGAACGAGCTGCTCTACCGCCGTTGGGTGGAGCGCAACCGCGCCACCGTCGACTCGCTCTCGGGGGGTAAGCTGGGCTATGTGCATCTGCGCTCGATGACCGATGCCTCATATCGTGCCATCTACGCCGACGTGCTCGGACGCTATGCCGACCGCGAGGGCATCATCATCGACACCCGCTGGAACGGTGGCGGACGTCTGCACGAGGATATCGAGGTGCTCTTCAGCGGCAAGAAATATCTCGACCAGGAGATACGCGGCGTCAAGAGCGGCGAGATGCCGTCAAAGCGCTGGCTGCGTCCGTCGGTCATGATAACCTGCGAGGCAAACTACTCTAACGCCCACGGCACGCCCTGGATGTACCGCAACCGCGGACTGGGCAAGATTGTGGGCATGCCCGTGCCCGGCACCATGAGCTCGGTCAACTGGATTGACCTCCAGGACGACTCCATGCTGTTCGGAGTCCCTGTCGTGGGATTCCGCGACGCACAGGGCCGATTCCTCGAGAACCAGCAGCTCGAGCCCGACGTCAAGATAGCCAACGACCCGGCCATCATCGTTACAGGCCGCGACCAGCAGCTCGAGAAAGCAGTCGAGGTGCTGTTGGGTGAATAAGACCGATAGGACTGATAATACAAATGGGGCGGATAGGCCAAAACCTATCCGCCCCATTTGTATTATCACCTCAAAAGCGGCCACGCATACCTGTCGACCTTGCGCGACAGCTCGGCCTCGCGCCCCGAGAGATAACGGTCGCAGAGGGCGTGGAAGCGGGGCGAGTGGTTCATCTCCGTGAGGTGTGCGAGCTCGTGGCAGTAGATGTAGCGGCGCAGCTCGTACGGGAGGAAGAGACAGATGGCCGATATGGCTATCTCGCCACGGGCATTGCAGTGGCCCAGCACCTTGTGTCCGCGCGAGATACCCGTCGAGCGGGGCATGAGGCCGAGGCGCGAGACCTCGGCCTCAAGTTCCGGGAGGATTATGCCGGGGGCGAGGCGCACGGCCACACGGATGAGCATACGTGAGATTATACCGTCGGCCTGCGGATCGGCCATGTCGAAATCAGGCCCTATCCCGATGACGGCACCTCCGTCGCGTGCCATACGGGCATTGACGGTGGCGCGCGCCCCGGCATCGGCCACGATACGTATCACCGGGCCGCGGTCTATGGTGATGTCGCGCCCGATGGCGAACATCGGGGGCTTGCGCGACTGCTCGAAATAGGGGCGTGCCCGCTCGAGATATTCCATAGCCTCCTTCATGTCGAGTCCGGCAGGGACTATGAGGTGTGCCCTCCCCTTGTCCCACCGGGCGCTGACACGCGACGTGCCGCGGCGGAACGAGATGCGCACCTCGCCCAGCCGGGAGTCTATGACGGTGGCGTATGCCATGGCTGTCAGCGGCGGGATATGCCCCAGAGCAGCTTGTTGCTGAGGGTGTCGACAAAGGTATGGCCCTGGCGGTGAAGCACCTTGACCACAAAGGGGGCACGGCGTATGGTGAGCTTGGCGTCGATGGGGAGCACCAGAAGCCGTCCGTCGAGATTGACGCGGTATGTGTCGGCACGGCTGTCGACGCTTGTCTCGATGACATGGTTGTCGCTCACCACCAGCGGACGCATGGTCAGGGCGTGGGGCGCCACCGGCGACAGCACCCAGCAAGGGGCGGTTGGCTGAACGATGGGCCCCCCGACCGACAGGTTGTATGCCGTGGAGCCTGTGGGGGTCGAGATGATGAGGCCGTCACCCTGATAGGATGCAATCTCGATGTCGTCGAGCAGGGTGTGGACCGTTATCATCGAGGCCGAGTCGTGGCGCAGGATGGCCACCTCGTTCAGGGCGTATGCACGCCCCGAGATTGAGGGGCGGAGGTTGTCACCCTTGGCGCGCACCTCGAGCAGCGAGCGTGGCTCGATGAAATAGCTGCCGTGTATCAGGTCTTCGACAATGGCGGGGGCATCGGCCAGCGACTCTTCGGCAAGGAATCCGAGATGCCCCGTGTTGAACCCTATGATAGGTATCTCCTTGGGGCCGACCCAGCGGGCTGTGCGCAGGAAGGTGCCGTCGCCACCGATGCTGATGGCCACGTCGGCCTCGAACGCGTCGGCGTCAAACACATCGTCGGCCTCGAGCGGCGAGCCAAGCTCGCGCGTCATAGCCTCGAAGAAATGACGCTGCACGGCCACGAACACGCCCTTGTCGGACAGGTGGGTGAACAGGGCCTCGATGCCCGGAATATCTTGCGGACTCTGGCGCCGCTTGCCGAATATCGCTACCTTCATCTGTATCGGTTGTTTGTATGATTGCCTGCCGTCACACCTCGAGATACCTCATCAGCTCGGCCAGGCGCGAGGCCATGACGGCATCGTCGGCCAGGGCACCCTTCTCGACATCGACGACCTCATATCCATACCGCTCGAGCGAGCGGGCCACTGCCATGGGCGAGCGATGCGTCACCCTCAGCTCGAACACCACACGGTTGTCGAGGGCCGAGCCGTCGGAGGTCACGTTGAGGTTGACCAGCTGGGCATCGCAGTCCTCGACGGCGCGGGCTATGCGCGAGGCGCTGTAGTCGGCCGGGATGCAGGCCGCCAGCAGACGCGACGACTCCTCGCGCGGAGGATAGAGACGCTCCACGCTTGGCTCGGCGGAAAGCGTCTGGGGGCGTTCATTGGGCGATATGTTGTCTTTTAACGGCAATTTTATTCGTTTTTTTCGTAATTTCTGAGTAAATTTGCACTCTGTTATCCCGGAAGAGGGTGCAAGCAGATACAAAGTTACAAAAATTCTCTCACATTCCAGCCGGGATACAGACAAAAACGATCCGACACATGACAAATCTCAGCGTTAACATCAACAAAGTAGCCACGCTCCGCAACGCGCGCGGCGAGAATACCCCCGACCTCCTCAAGGTGGCCGCAGACTGTGAGCGCTTTGGCGCGCAGGGCATCACCGTGCATCCGCGTCCCGACGAACGGCATATAAAGCGCGACGACGTGTACCGCCTGCGCCCGCTGGTGAGGACTGAGTTCAACATCGAGGGATACCCCTCTGACGATTTCCTCAATCTGGTGCTCCAGGTACGTCCCGAGCAGGTGACCCTGGTGCCCGACTCGCCCGACCAGCTCACATCGTGCGCCGGATGGAATGTCGGCCCCAACATGGAGTTCCTGACCTCGGTGGTCGAGCGTCTGCGCGAGGCCGGGATACGCTCGTCGATATTTGTCGGCACCGACACCGACAACATCCGCCTTGCCGCAAAGACAGGCGCCGACCGCGTCGAGCTATATACAAAGCCCTACGTCGACCTCTATGCCACCGACCCCGAGAAGGCGGTCGCCCCGTTTGTCGAGGCTGCCGACGCCGCCCTGCGCTGCGGACTCGGAGTCAATGCCGGACATGACCTGAGCCTGGAGAACCTCGAGTTCTTCCACCGCAACATACCCCGTCTCAGCGAGGTCTCGATAGGCCACGCCCTCATCTGCGACGCCCTCTACCTCGGCCTCGAGGAGACAATCAGGAGATACAGGGAGTGCCTGAAATAAGCCGTCCTTAATCCCTAAACAGTTCCCGAACCTACAGAATAACTCCCGACATTCCCATCCATCATGCTACAAGAGACAGACACATTCGTAACCACCGTCACCGATATCGCCGCCCCGGCTCCCGTACAGGAGCTGTCGGTATGGGACCTCGCCCTGCAGGGGGGCTGGATCATGATTCCGCTGGCGATACTCTCGATAATCAGCATCTACATCTTTGTCGAGCGGTGCATCGTCATAGGGCGCGCCCGCCGCGATGACGACACATTCATGAAACGCATCAAGGACTATATCCACGACGGCGAGATAGAGAGCGCGCGTCACCTGTGCGCCACCACCGACACCCCTTACGCACGCCTCATCTCGAAAGGCATCTCGCGCATCGGGCGTCCCATGCAGGATGTGCTCGTGACCATCGAGAACACCGGCAACATCGAGATTGCCAAGCTCGAGAAAGGGCTCCCCTGGCTTGCCACCACCGCCGCCGGAGGTCCCATGCTCGGATTCCTCGGCACCGTGGTCGGCATGGTGCAGGCATTCTACAACCTTGCCGCAGCCGGGACGGGCGCCAACATCGCCGTGCTGGCCGACGGCATATATGCCGCACTCGTCACCACCGTGGCCGGCCTCATCGTGGGCATCATCGCCCTCTTTGCCTACAACTATCTTGTGGCACGCATCAACAAGGTGATGAACATGCTCGAGGCCAAGACCATGGAGTTCATGGACCTGCTCAACGAGCCCGCATAACCCCACGGCCATGTCACTCAAACGCACCAACAACATGATGGCGGCCTTCTCGATGGCGTCGATGACCGACGTCATCTTCCTGCTGCTCATCTTCTTCATGGTCACATCGACAGTGGTCTTCCCGACGGCACTCGAGGTGAACCTGCCCGAGAGCTCGCACCAGACGGCCCTCAAGCCCTCGACACGCGTCTTCATAGACAGCGAGGGGCGCATGTATGTCTCGGTGTCTGGCGAGGAACCTGCCGAGGTGACACTCGATTCGCTGGCCGGGGCACTCGCCGAGGCCCGGGCCAAGGCCGCACCCGACACCGACGACTTCATAGCCGTCTATGCCGACGAGGAGGTGACATACGGCGCGCTGGTCAAGGTGCTCGACCTGGGCGCGCAGAACAATCTCAAGATGGTGCTCGCCACCAAGCCGGCCCCCGCGTCGGCCAGAATCAACGAATAACGCCGTGTCAACACCCCGACGCCAACATATCATAGCCTTTGCGGTGACGGTGCTGTTTCACGGCGCCGTGCTTGCCGTGCTGATGGCGCTCTACCTGCGCTACAGTCCCGCTGAGCAGACCGACCGCACATGGCCACCGGTAGACTCGTCAGAGGTGCTGTTCGGAGGCGAGTTCGTCATGGCCGGCGATACTCCCGAGCTTGCCGACAATTCTGACACCCCCGCTGCCGAGAGCCCCGAACAGGCCCCGGCACCCACACCCCCTGTCGAGTCGACAGAAAACACGGGCACACCCGCACCGACACCCGCACCTGTCGTGACGAGCGAGCGCCCCTCGCCCGCCAAGGCTCCCAAGACCAAGCCCGAGCAGCCCACAGGCCCCACCAAGGCCGAACGCGAGGCAGCCGAGCGGGCCAAGCGCGAGCAGGAGGCCAGGGAGAACATAGCATCGCGTGTCAATTTCGGCAAGACAGGCACACAGGGGAGTGGCCGGGGCAAATCGGGACAGCCCGACGGCAACTCGGACACCGGGGCTGCCTCGGGCAAGCCCGGATTCAACCTCAACGGACGTACCATCGAGTCGTGGCAGACACCTCCGGGCGCCCCGCTCGGCACAATAACGGTATCGGTGACCGTCGACCGTCAGGGACGGGTGACCAACGCCGTCTATGCCTCGGGCACGGGAGCGGCAGCCGCCAGCACACGCGCCCGCACGACCTGTGTCAGCGCGGCCAGAGGGTCGAAGTTCTCTGTCGACCTCAACGCCCCCGCCGCACAGAAAGGCACTATAACATATCATTTCAAATAGGTAAACAAGCAAAAAAGGAAAAAGAATATGGCATCAATGTGGTTTGAAACCAAAGTACGCTATGACAAGACCATGGATAACGGCTCGATCAAGAAAGTGACCGAGGCATTCATGGTAGACGCACTCTCATTCACCGAGGCAGAGGCCCGCATCTCTGAAGAGGTGGCACACTTCACCTCCGAGTTCACCATCTCGGCAGTGAAGATAACAAAAATCGCAGAAATCTTCCAGCAATATACCGGCGACAAGTGGTATCTTGTCAAGGCCGCCTTCATCACCCTCGACGAGAAGACCGCCGTCGAGAAGAAATCCATCTCGCAGTATCTCGTCTCGGCCGACTCGTTCAAGGAGGCCTACGACCATTTCATGGAGGGAATGAAGGGCACACTCGCCGACTTCGAGATAAACACCATCCAGGAAACCGCCATCATGGATGTCTACGAAGCCGACCTTTCCGGGAAAAAAATCAACGAATAATAATGAGGAATTAGGAATGAGGAATTAGAAAAACGTCTCTAATTCCCAGTTCATCTCCTAATTCCTAATTAATTTCTAATTCCTAATTTCTAATTAATGTCAATTTCGGTTAGTCTCAAGGCATTGGGTTCGGCGCTTCCCGAAGGGGTGGTGCTTGTCGCCGTGTCAAAATTCCACCCGGTCGAGGCTCTGCGCGAGGCGTATGACGCGGGGCAGAGGATATTCGGCGAGAGCCGAGCAAATGAGATGGCATCCAAGGCCGCGGCGCTCCCCGACGACATCGAGTGGCATTTCATCGGCCATCTGCAGACCAACAAGGTACGCACCGTGGTGCCTCACGCCTCGCTGATACACAGCATCGACTCACCCCGCCTGCTCGATGCAGTAGACGCCGAGGCCCTTAGGGAGGGCCGACGCGTCAAGGTGCTGATGCAGCTCCATGTGGCCAAAGAAGAAACCAAATTCGGCTTCACGCCCGACGAGTTGACCGAATACCTTACCCCCGAGCGGGTGGAGGCCCTGCGTGCCACCGACATAGTGGGAGTGATGGGGATGGCGTCGAATGTTGACGACGAGGAGCGCATACGCCGCGATTTCCGCGACATCCGCACCACATTCGACACCCTCAAGGCGGGAGTATTTGCCGGGAAGCCGGAATTCAGCATCATCAGCATGGGCATGAGCCACGACTGGCCTATAGCCGTCGCGGAGGGTGCCAACATGGTCAGGATAGGGACAACAATCTTCGGCGAGAGGGAATACTGATGCAGACGACACGCAAGATAGCCATTGCCACAGGCACACGCGCCGACTGGGGACTGCTCAGTCCCGTGGCCCATGCCATGGCCGCGCGTACCGACTGCGAGGTCGTGATACTCGCCACAAACATGCACCTCATACCCGAGTATGGCGACACCATATCCGAGATACGCGCCGACGGTTTTGCCGACGTGGTGAGGGTAGCGATGCCGGTCGACACCGACACCCCTCTCGACACCGTATCGGCCATGGCCGGGTGCATGCAGGGGATGGCCCGCGAGCTCACACGGCTGCATCCCGACCTCATCGTCATACTTGGCGACCGTTTCGAGATGCTGGCCACAGCCACAGCCGCGCTCATGACGGGTGTCCCCATAATCCATATAGCCGGAGGAGAGATTTCGGAGGGTGCCGTCGACGACTCCATCCGCCACGCCATCACAAAGATGGCCTCGCTGCACCTCACGGCCACGGAGCCATACCGCCGCCGTGTCATCGCCATGGGCGAGGAGCCCTGGCGAGTCATCAACACAGGCGCGATAGGTGTATGGAACATGCTCCACGCCCCGCGCATGTCGCGCCGCGAGCTCGAGGAATCCATAAGCTTCACGCTCCCCGAGGGCTCGCTGCTGGTGACATACCACCCCGCAACACTCGACCCCGAGGACCCCGCCGTGCGGTGCCGGGCCCTGCTCGACGCGCTCGACAGGTTCCCGGACAGCCATGTCCTCATCACCTATCCCAACAACGATGCCCGGGGCCGCGTCATCATAGATATGATCGAGGAGTACGCACGCCACAACCCGTCGAGGGTGAGGGTGATACCCTCTCTCGGGCGCACACGGTACATCTCGGCGCTGACCTGCGTGTCGGCTGTCGTCGGCAACTCGTCGAGCGGCATAGTCGAGGTCCCCTCGATGGGTATCCCCACAGTCGATGTGGGCATACGGCAGCGCGGACGTCTGGCGGGAGCCTCGGTTAACCACTGCGGCGACTCGGCCGACGAGATTGCCGCAGCCATATCCGCAGCCCTCTCGCCCGAGGGTCAGGAGACCGCGCGCACATCGCCCAACCCCTACGCAAAGGCAGACACCCTCGCCATCATGGCCGACGCGATAGCCTGTACGCCACTCGACAAGCTCAGAACCAAGAAATTCCACGATATATGACCCCTCTCGTCATCATACCGGCCCGCGGAGGCAGCAAAGGTATTCCCCGCAAGAACATCCGTGAGATGTGCGGACATCCGCTGATACACTACTCCATCGAGGCTGCGCGCGCCATAGCCCCCGACAGCCGGATTATCCTGTCGACCGACGACCCGGAGATTGCCGGGGTGGCCCGCACACATTCGGGCCTCGAGGTTCCGTACATGCGCCCCGCGTCGCTCGGAGCCGACAATGTGGGCTCGCGCGAGGTGATGCTCGACGTCATGGACTGGGCCGACCGTGAGGGGATAGGATATGACTGCGTGGTGCTGTTGCAGCCCACGTCACCCCTGCGCACACGCGAGGATGTCGAGCGCACGCTGGCGGCCTACACCCCCGGATGCGACATGGCCGTGACAGTGCGCCCGGCATCGTGCAACCCCTATTACGACTGCTTCGAGACAACCCCCGAGGGGTATCTGCACGTCTCGAAGGGTGACGGCCTCATCACGCGGCGCCAGGACGCCCCTCCGGCATGGCAGATGAACGGAGCCGTCTATGTCATCAACCCGGCCTCGCTGCGCGCCATGCCCCTCGGGGCCTTCGCACACAGGATTCCCGTCGAGATGGAGGCCTCAAGGAGTGTCGACCTCGACACACCCCTCGACTGGACCATAGCCGAAACACTCATGCGCAATGGATAGCAAGAAACGTCTCGAACTCCACGCCGTGCCCTGCGGCATGTCGCTGCTCGGCGCACTCGGCAAGCTCAACTCGCTCCCCTCGGGGACCTCGATGACCCTTGTGGCCGTAGACGACAATATGGTGGTGCGGGGCACCGTCACCGACGGCGACCTGCGCCGCGCCATGCTGCGCGGAGTGCCCCTGACGGCACCCGTCAGCGAGGCCATGCACACCTCGTTCGGCCATGTCGGGCGCGGCGAGGACAATGTGGCCGCCATCCGCTCGATGCGCCTGCACGGCATCCGCCTCATCCCGGTCACCGACCCCGACGGACGCCTCACGGACATCATCGACACCGCCGAGACACCCAACCGCCTCCCCCTCGGGGCCATCCTCATGGCCGGAGGCAAAGGTGAGCGCCTGCGTCCTCTCACCCTCACCACCCCAAAGCCGCTGCTCCCCGTAGGTGACAGGGCCATCATCGACCACAACATACACGCGCTGCACCGCATGGGCGTGCGCGACGTGAGCGTGACGGTAAACTACATGGCTGAGAAGCTTGAGGCGCATTTCGCCGGGTCGGAGCCGCGTGTGCGCACCGTGCGCGAGACCGAGCCGATGGGCACCATAGGCTCTGCGGCCCTCTGCGACATACCCGCCGAGGGTGATACACTGGTGATGAACGCCGACCTGCTCACGACCGTGTCGTTCGAGGAGCTATATCTGCACCATATCCGCGAGGATGCCGACATCACCATCGCGGCAATACCCTATAACGTCTCCGTGCCGTTTGCCATCCTCACTACCGATGGCACCGTGGTCAAGGGACTCGAGGAGAAACCATCATACTCCTACTATGCCAACGCGGGCATATACATCATATCAAACAGGCTGCTGCGCGCCCTTCCACCCACGGGACGCACGGACGCCACCGATTTCATCGAACAGGCCATCGCCGAAGGCCGGAGGGTGAGCTACTACCTCATCTCGGGGCTGTGGATAGACATAGGCTCGCCCGCCGACTACGCACACGCCTGCGAGCTGATGAATTTCTCGAAAGAATAAACTTTATAAGTCCGACAAGGCTTATAACATATAGGACTTATATAAAAAATACGCTACCATCATGGCAGACTCCAATTTCATAGACTACGTTAAAGTGCTTTGCCGCTCGGGCAAGGGTGGCGCGGGCTCGCGTCATTTCCACCGCGCCAAATATGTGCCCAAGGGTGGCCCCGACGGGGGCGACGGAGGGCGCGGAGGCCACATAATACTCCGTGGCAACCAGCACATGTGGACACTGCTCCCGCTGCGCTACAGGCGCCACATCTTTGCCGGAAACGGCCAGAGCGGCTCCGGCGGACGCTCGTTCGGCAAGGACGGCGAGGATGTCATCGTCGACGTGCCCTGCGGCACCGTGGTCTTTGACGCCGACACCGGCGAGTTCCTCTGCGAGGTGACCGAAGACGGCGAGGAGGTGAAGCTGCTGCGCGGAGGACGCGGCGGCCTGGGCAACTGGCATTTCAAGAGCGCCACCAACCGCACCCCGCGCTATGCCCAGCCGGGCGAGCCCGCCATCGAGAAGAGCATCATCATGGAGCTGAAGCTGCTTGCCGACGTGGGTCTGGTCGGATTCCCCAACGCGGGCAAGTCGACACTGCTCTCGGCCATCTCGGCGGCACGCCCCAAGATTGCCGACTACCCCTTCACGACCATGGAGCCGCAGCTCGGCATCGTCGAGTACCGCTCGGGACGCTCGTTCGTCATGGCCGACATCCCCGGCATCATCGAGGGCGCCAGCGAGGGCAAGGGACTCGGACTCCGTTTCCTGCGCCATATCGAGCGCAACGCCGTGCTGCTGTTCATGGTTCCGGCAGACGCCGACGACATCAAGGAGCAATATGAGATACTTGCGGCCGAGCTTGAGAAATTCAACCCCCAGCTTGCCGACAAGCCCCGCGTGCTGGCCATATCGAAGAGCGATATGCTCGACGACGAGCTCAAGGAGGAGATAACCCCCACCCTCCCCGAGGGGATACCCCATGTGTTCATCTCGGCTGTGACAGGCCAGGGCATCTCCGAGCTCAAGGATATGCTGTGGGCCGAGATTACCGACGAGCGCAACCGCATTGAGGTCAGCCCAATCACACACCGCCCGCTCGACGGCCACCATCGCGTGCGCGAGGAGGACGAGTTCATATTCGAGAACGTCCCCGCACCCGAGGATGACGACGAATACTATGACGAGGAGGACTGGGACGATGCCGACGGCGAGTCCGGCGACCTCGACTGGGAATACGGCGTGAACGGCGACGACGAGGACACCGATCCCGATGGCCGACCATAACGAGCTTGGCGCCTGGGGCGAGCAGATGGCCCGCGAGCATCTGCTGGCCCGGGGCTATGCCATCGCGGGCGAGAACACACGCTATGGAGGCGTGGAGATAGATTTCATCGCCACGCGCGACGACATCATCTGCTTTGTCGAGGTCAAGACACGGCGCACGGCATTCATCGACCCGACAGAGGCCGTAGACCGCCGCAAACGCGCCCGCATGGTCAGGGCAGCCGACGCATATATGCGCGACTATGCCATCCCCCTGCAACCGCAGTTTGACATAATCATTGTCACCGGCATCCCCGGCGACTATACCATAGAGCATATCCCCGACGCATTCTTCCCGGGGAGGATGTGATTTATAGTTAATTTACCCCAGAATAGCCGCTACTTTCTTCAGGGCTTCTATAAACCTGTCGGCTTCCTCACGGGTGTTATAGACCGCAAACGAGGCCCGCACCACACCCTCCACACCGAGGGCGCGCATCAGCGGCTGGGCGCAATGGTGGCCTGTGCGCACCTCTATGCCCAGCTTGTCGAGTAGCATACCGGTGTCATAGTGGTGGGCCGACCCTATCAGGAACGATATTATGGCACACTTGCCGGGCGCGGTGCCGAAGATGCGTATGCCCGGCACCTCGGCAAGCATACGCCGCGTGGTATATTCGAGCAGTTCGTGCTCATGCGCGGCGATGTTGTCAATCCCTATCCTCTCCATAAAGTCAATCGCCTTGTTCATGGCCGCGATGCCGATGAAATCGGGTGTCCCGGCCTCGAACTTGTACGGCAGCGCCGCGAATGTCGTCCCCTCGAACGATACATTCTCTATCATCTCGCCTCCACCCTGATATGGAGGCATCTTCTCGAGATGCTCCTTCTTGCCATACAGCACGCCCACGCCCGTGGGGCCATACATCTTGTGGGCCGAGAAGGCATAGAAATCGGCGTCGAGGTCACGCACATCAATATGCTGATGAGGTGACGCCTGTGCGCCGTCTATCACCACGGGAACCCCGTGCGAGTGCGCCTCGGCAATCATCTCCTTGACAGGATTGACCGTGCCGAGCACATTAGAGGCGTGGCACACTGACACGAGACGCGTGCGGTCGTTGAACAGCGAGCGGTAGACATCGAGGTCGAGGCGCCCCTCGGCGTCGATGGGCACCACACGTATCCTGAACCCTATCAGATTCTGCACCAGCTGCCAGGGCACGATATTGGCATGATGCTCCATGACGGTGAGTATGAGCTCGTCGTCGCGATGAAGCACCGTGCCGCCAAACGACGACGCCACAAGGTTCAGCGCCTCGGTGGTGCCGCGTGTGAAGATTATCTCCTCGGTCGAGGCGGCATTGAGATACCCCCTCACACGCTCGCGTGCAGCCTCCTGAAGCTCGGTGGCCTCCTGCGAGAGTGTATGCACGCCCCTGTGTACATTGGCCTTGGTCGTCGTATAGTCCCTCACGATGGCATCCACCACCTCGCGAGGAGTCTGCGACGTAGCCGTATTGTCGAGGTAGACCATAGGCCGTCCATAAAGCTGCCTGTCAAGAATCGGGAACAGCGAGCGGATATATTCAACGTCCATTTTTATAAATCTAAATCAAAAAACAAAAAACATAACCCCATAACCCTTAACCTTTAACCCTTAACCCTTAACCTTTAACCCTTAACCCTTAACCCTTCCCGCATCCCTGGCAGTCGCCGAGGGTGCCCGAGAAGCGGCGGTCTACGAGGTGGCGCAGACGCTCGTTGAGGCCCGGGATATGCACGGTGTCTATCACGTCGACCATGAACGCCTGCATCAGCATCGTGCGTGCCTCGGGCTCGGGGATGCCGCGCTGGCGCATGTAGAACAGCGCGTCGTTGTCGAGCTGTCCCGTCGTGGCTCCGTGGCTGCACTTCACCTCGTCGTTATAGATGATGAGCTGAGGCTTGCAGTGCATCCTGGCGTCGTCTGAGGCGAGGATGTTGCGGTTGCTCTGGTATGCCTCGGTGTAGGGAGCCGAGGGCTGCACGAGGATGCTCCCCTCGAACGCGCCGGTCGACTCGCCGTCGAGCACGTACTTGAAGAGCTGGTCCGAATGGCAGTAGGGTGCCGTATGGGTTATTGCCGAATTGTTGTCTATGTGCATCCGGCCGTCACCTATGGCCATGCCGGTGAGGCGGACTGAGGCATGCGGGCCGCGCAGGTCGATGTCAAACTCATTGCGCGTGTTGCCGCAGACGAGGGTCGTGGAGTTTACCGTGGCCTCGGCACCTTCGTCGAGCGCCATGAACATGCGCGAGTGGACCGAGGTGAGGGGCGACGACTCCTCGACGGCACACATCTCCAGGCGGGCGTTATGCCCGGTGACTACCTCGATGACACGCGACGCCAGATAGCGGCGGGTGCGCTCCTGAGTATGGTCGCACAGCAGCAGGCGCAGCTCGGCGTCATCGTCGACCACGATGAGCAGACGGCGGAAAGCGGCCATCTCGACCGGAGCCGAGAATATCTCGACAAGCTGCAGGGCCTTCTCTGGACGGCACCCCTTGGCGATGTGGATGAAGACACCATCCTGGGCAAGGAGCGTGTTGAGGGCCACCGACGGGTCGGTGAGGGGAGCCAGCGAGCCATAATATTTCTCGACAAGCCCGGGCATCTCGCGGGCCGCGCGGGCCAGCGACATGAATGTCACACCCTCGGGCAGACGCGCCTCAAGCCCCGCCGAGGGGATGAAGGCATCGTTGGCCAGGACGGCGGTGAGGGTCGACAGGTTGGGCACGTCGCAACGGAACGAGGCCGCAACGTCGACAGGGATATTGACGCGCGTGATGTTGACCCCGTAGTCGGGAGCAAACATCTCCTCGACCGAGGTCTTCTCGTATCCCTCGGTCTTGCGCGTGGGGAGCTTGGCGCCCTGCAGGGCCGAGAGCGCCTTGGAGCGCAGACGGTTGAGCGCGGGGGCCGAGTTGGCGTCCACCGTGGCCGAGTTGTGCTCGTAGAGCTTGATGTATTGGGTCAGAGCGTTATCCTGCATGGCGTTACTTGTTTTCCTCCTTTATCCAGTCATATCCCTTCTCCTCGAGCTCGAGGGCCAGCTCCGGGCCACCCGTCTTGACGATGCGCCCCTTGTAGAGGATATGGACGAAATCGGGCCGTATGTAGTCGAGCAGACGCTGGTAGTGGGTGATGACGATGGTGGCGTTCTTTGACGTCTTGAGCTTGTTGACACCCCCGGCCACGACGCGCAGGGCATCGATGTCGAGGCCCGAGTCGGTCTCGTCGAGGATGGCCAGACGGGGCTCGAGCACAGCCATCTGGAAAATCTCGTTGCGCTTCTTCTCGCCTCCCGAGAAACCCTCGTTGACCGAGCGCGAGGCCAGCTTGTTGTCAAGCTCGACAATCTCGCGCTTCTGGCGCATCAGTTTCAGAAACTCGCTTGCCGACAGCGGGGGCTCGTTATAGAACTTGCGCTTGGCGTTGAGCGCGGCACGCATGAAGTTGACCATCGACACGCCCGGGATCTCGACGGGATACTGGAACGACAGGAAGAGGCCCTCGTGGCTGCGTGTCTCGGGGGGAAGCCCCAACAGCTCGACACCGTGCAGCATGGCCGAACCCGCGGTGACCTCATAGGCCGGATTGCCCGCCAGCACCCCCGACAGGGTAGATTTACCCGAGCCGTTGGGGCCCATGATGGCATGGACCTCCCCCTCGCGCACGGTGAGGTTGATTCCCTTGAGTATCTCTTTTCCTTCGACGGTGGCATGGAGGTCGCGCACGTCAAGCAGTATCTCGCTCATATATTTTTTCAGGATTTTTTTATGTCTACTTAATTATAACGCGAAATTACGCAAAATCTCCCTCATAGGCAAAAAAATAACCCCCTAACCACATCTTGGGACAATCTGCCACGCCTATGTAAGCCGGATTCCCGCCGCGACATAGCCAACGACATAGCAAGCGCCCCGCGGATGCGGGGCACCGCCCTAATAGCCTCGGGGCTTGCCCCGAGGTCTCATGACACAGACCCCCGTCGGGCCCCCGCACGGGGGTCCGGGCACCTCTGCAGACACAATACACACGGAGCCTCGTGTGTCGCTCTCCCCACGCTGCGCATGGGGTTTCTGATAATCCCCGCGCCTCCGGCGCTCTGTCAATGACATGCGTCCGATGCCTGTGCGTGGCTTCCAATAATCCCCGGCTCTCCGGGCCTTCCGACCCGGAGAGCCGGGAATCAGGGCGAAGGGATTATCTCAGGTAGAATTTCCGGCCTTTGCTCACGACGATGATGCCGTGTGCGTGGCGGATGTCGACCTTGCGGCCCATCAGGTCATAGCAGTCGTCGGGGTCGATGGTGTCAGCCTCAACCTCACCGATTGCCGTAGAGGTGCCCGAGGTCGTGACTACGCTGCCGTCGGCATACACAAGATCCCTGTCGGCAGTGAATCCCTTGACGGCATAACGGTAGCGGGTGTCGGGGCTTAACCCTTCTATACGCAGTGTCAGCACCCCGGACGCATCTCCCTCTACCCTCTGCTGCACGGGATTGCCGTCGCCATCGAAGATATATGTGCCCACAGGCTCGTCCTCGGCGCCCTCGCGGACAATCGAGCACTCGACCTCATAGCTCGTCACCTGTGCGTCGGCACTGATGCCGGGATTGACCGGGACCTCAATCTCAATGCTGCTGTCACCGGTCTTGACATCCCTGTCGATGACAAGGTCGTCGATGATGGTGGCACCTGCCCATATCTTTGAGTTGAGATAGGCATCCTTGCATCCCACTGGCACATGCACGGTGTTGCCGGTGAAATTGTCAAGATTGCCGCCCGGAGGGGTCGAAGCCCAGCAGAGTATCTCGACATCGTTAGGCAGGTTGAGGAATGTGGGATAGGCCCCCGAATAGAACGACTTGAAGGTCGAGGGGAGGCTGATGAGGCTCAACGGCGCCCCCTCCGAGTCGGAGTACACATAATAGCCCGCGCCGGTTACACCCTCGGGAATTATCAACTGCTCGAGCTTGGGACAGTAGTCCACGGTCTGATATGGGAGGTATTCGAGGTTGTGAGGGAAGACGACCTTGCGCAGTCGGGAGCATCCCCTGAAAAGCCTCGGGCCTATCGAGCTGAGGTCTTCGGGCAATGTGACGCTCTCCACACCCGTGCCCGTAAATGCCATCTCGCCCAACGAGCTGATGCCTCCGGCAAATTCAAGCTCGCGCAATCTCGTGTCGTAGGCAAATGCATACTCCCCTACCGAGGTCTTCCCCTCTCCATCGAGGAATGTGACCTTATCGAAGGTCATCCCGGCAAACACAAGCGGCTTGATGTCACTCCCTGCCGGAATCTCGAGATTGCGTACAAGCTCGTCGCCGACATAGAAATCTATCTCTGCACTCTTGGAGTAACCACCGGGAGTGGAGTTTTCGTGGAAGGAGCATTGCAGATAATCCTCCACATTGGAGACAGCAACCTCGGCGGGAACGGCATCACTATGTATAAGTATTTTTTTAATTACATTATTAATTTCCAATCGTTTCAGCCAAGGGGCATTGGTAATCCTAAGCTGAGGCAGATCGCAATCAATCTTTATCACGCCCTTCCTTTCGCCAAACCCGACCATAACCCTGGATATGGTACAGTAGTCATAGTCACGACGGTCCTCAGCAACCGATAATATCTCAAGCCTTTCGAGATTGGGAAGATTCTGGAAAGTAGCGTCGCCCTTGCTCAGGTTCCTTACGGTCAGATATTTCAAATCAGGGCAATCTATCAGAGTAGCGGCAAAATGACATCCTTCGGGGACATCAAGAGAGTAGAGACCTGAATATGAGAATGCATTCTGTTCAACCTCAGCGACGTTTGTGAGGTCAAACTCACGCAGTGACAGACAACCTTTGAAGGCCTCGCTGCCAATCGTGGTTGCAGCCGGAATATTAAGTTCCTCAAGAGAGATGCAGTCAAGAAACATCTTGCTTCCTACCGATGACAACTGCGGCATATTGACACGCCTCAGCGAGCTGCATCCACGGAATAGTTCATATCCGTTTGTCACATTCGCACGCGGAAAATCAATCTCCTCGAGAGAGGTACAGTCCTTGAATGTCGCGGTACCATCAATTCTCGTAAGTTTCTTGAAAT
>OLYK01000005.1_pt1 | contig 50022 bp, 45 predicted proteins | sample 1673651 | NCBI WGS metagenome assembly OLYK01 (sample SAMEA103958118, study PRJEB25191) | human gut metagenome | reverse complement strand
TCTACTTATCAGAAAGTTGGACTCACTGCTTTATGGTTTAGCGGACAGTAATAATAATTAATCATCTATGTGCCCCCGCTCATGGTATTCCGTTTACACAAAATGCGACAGGGACATCCGGAATGGATGTCCCTGTCATTATTCTTATTCGATTCTTATTCGTATCCGGAGAGAATCGGAGTCCTGCAGACAGATTCCGCCTTCCGTCAGAAGAAGGGGAAGAAGGAATTGGTTGCGACAAACTTGCGGTCGAACTCCTCGTTCGTCATTGTCCAGAAGGCGAGGATGCCCTGGATGATGGGGAGGATAGCCCATGCGCCGCAGGTGATGCATACTAGCAGGATAGTGAGGATTCCCGCGCCGACCTTGTTGATGTAAAAATAATGGAGGCCTATTGAGCCTAACATCAAGGCGAAGATGGCGTAGACACCACGGCATTTACCCTCAGGGCCACAATTGAAGGCATTATTTGATGTCGTCTCAACATAAGGACGCATCGGCTGCTGGTAAGGACGCTGCTGATAGCCTTGTTGCTGATAACCTTGGTAACCCTGCTGCTGGTAACCCTGCTGCTGATAGCCTTGCTGCTGGTTGTAACCCTGGTTGTAATTCTGCTGGCCGTAGCCCTGCTGTTGCTGGTAGCCCTGACCAGGCTGCTGGTCGGACTGGTATGGTTGATTGGGATTCATAATCTGTTTTGCTTTTACTCTTTGACTGCAAAAATAGATGTTTGGTTGCAATCCGCCAAAAAAAAATCACAATAAAAAAAGACATCCGAATGGATGTCTTTCTGTTTTGGCGGCTATTTTCAGGAATCCTGACAGCCTTCAGGGTGAAATGTGGGTCTCGAACCCACGACCTTCGGAACCACAATCCGACGCTCTAACCAACTGAGCTAATCTCACCATTTGTTATCTTTCGGAGTAACGCTGAATCCGTTTGTTCCTTAAGACGGTGCAAAGGTACAACAATTTTTTGATTCCGCAAGCGTTCAGGCCATATTTTTTACATCGGCGGGGATTTTTCTTCATTCTTCGGCGACCTCACCGACATTTGAAGCCCGGAACAGCTCCCTGGCGGCACGGGCGAAATCGCGGGCACGTCCTTTCCATGCCTCGGGCACAGAATCGACAGGCATCACTATGTAATTCTCCCTGGCGAATCCATACCGCTCCCCTACCGGAGCCATCCCGGCGGATGGAGATGGTTTGAAAGCTCCGTTTACCGGCGGAACGGTGAATATGAGCTTATATGCCGCATCCTTGACATATGCGTTTCCGACACTGTCGCGGGCAATCGTGACACGGGTCATAAGGCCTCCACGGGTGTCGCGGGTCATCATATTGGATATGAAATTTCCGTGGGAATAAGCAAGGAACATCGGCTTGCGGGAAGCTGAGCCTTCACGCAGCTCCATGGGCTGGATAACATGTGGATGCCCTCCCATGATTATATCCACTCCTTCATCCTCGAGGAAACGCGCCCACTGTCTCTCATACCTGACCGGGGTCAGTGTATATTCCTCCCCCCAGTGCATGGCGGCCACAATGATTTCAGCCCCGGCATTGCGGGCCTTGGCTATATCCTGCCGGATGATATCCGGTGAGATGTAATCCACGACCGCGTCGCCGGTTACGGTGAAACCATTAGTACCGTAGGTGTAATTGACGAATCCGATTTTGAAGCCGCTGACATCAACAACCAACGGCATACGGCTCTCACGCTCGGCCGAGTCGGCATATGTCCCTATATGGGTAAGCCCGAGAGAATCAAGCACGCCCACGGTCTGTTTCAGTCCCCGGTCACGACGGTCAAGGGTATGGTTGTTGGCTGTCAGGAACAGGTCGAAACCCGCATCCGCGAGAGCCTCGACGTAACTTACCGGCGCGTTGAACTGGGGGTAACCCGAACATTGCCCTTTGGCCACCGGGGTCTCAAGGTTGACTATCGCGTAATCAGCCTCACGGACATAAGGGGCAATCGCCGAGAAGCAATATGAGTAGTCATATCCTTTCTCTCCACGTTTTGCCGCCTCAAGCTGGCCGGTGTGCATCATGGCATCCCCGGCAAACACAAGGTCAATCTCCCCTGCAGACGCTAGGGAGAGGACAAAAGCCGCCGCTGCCGCCACAAGGCTGTTCATGGTATCCCTCAGGCCTCAGACACAAGGCCGTAACTCAATAGTAAATGTGGCTTACTTGTAGATGGATTTCTTTCCGGCGAGGAGAGTGTTGCGCATCAACGACACGATTGTCATCGGGCCGACACCTCCGGGAACGGGAGTGATATAGGCGCATTTGGGAGCGACCTCATCGAACTCCACATCGCCGCGCAGACGGAAACCGCTCTTGCGTGTCGCGTCAGGCACACGGGTGGTGCCGACATCTATCACGGTGGCTCCATCCTTTACCATATCAGCGGTAACGAATCCGGGCACACCCATAGCGGCGATTATTATGTCGGCGTTGCGGCAGATTTCCTTGAGGTCGCGGGTGGCGCGGTGACATACGGTCACGGTGGCATCCCCGGGATAACCCTTCTGCATCATCAGAGTGGCGACAGGTTTGCCTACGATGTTGCTTCGGCCGAGGACAACGCAATTCGCCCCCTTTGTCGGAATCTCGTAACGTTCGAGCAGCGTAAGGATTCCGGCAGGGGTCGCGCTGTGGAAACAGGGAAGCCCGATTGACTGACGGCCGACATTGATGGGATGGAAACCGTCGACATCCTTGCGGTAATCTATGGCCTCGATGACCTTCTGCTCCGAGATATGCTTAGGCAAGGGGAGCTGGACGATGAAACCGTCAACATCCTCGTCGCGGTTGAGATTGTCTACGGCATCAAGGAGGGTGGCCTCGTCGATGTCATCCTCAAAGCGGATGAGGGTGGACTTGAATCCGCATTCCTCACAGGCTTTCACCTTGGAGGCGACATAGGTCTCACTGCCGCCGTCGTGGCCGACAAGAATAGCGGCCAGATGGGGACGTTTCTCTCCACGGGCCACCATTTCGGCAACCTCGGCGGCTATCTCGGCCTTGATTTTGGCGGCCGTCTCTTTTCCGTCAATCTTTATCATCGGTTGGGGCTTAATTCGGTTGGGCTTGATATTGTTTACCGGCGGCCACGCATGGCTCGCATCATCTTCATGGGGTTCTTCATCGCCGTGGCGGCCTTCATCATCTTGCGGGTCTGCTCAAACTGGGTCAGAAGGCGGTTGACCTCCTGGAGAGAGGTGCCGGAACCGGCGGCGATACGCTTGCGGCGGCTACCGTTGATGATTTCGGGATTGGTGCGCTCCTTGGCCGTCATCGAGCTGATGATAGCCTCGATGCTCTTGAAGGCGTTGTCATCGATGTCGACATCCTTGATGGCCTTTCCGAGACCGGGAATCATCGAAGCGAGGTCTTTGAGGTTACCCATCTTCTTGATTTGCTGAATCTGGGCAAGGAAGTCGTTGAAGTTGAACTGGTTGCGGGCCAGTTTGCGCTGGATTTCAAGAGCCTGCTTCTCGTCGAACTGAGCCTGGGCCTTCTCGACGAGTGACACGATGTCACCCATACCGAGGATACGGTCGGCCATACGGGAGGGGTGGAACAGGTCGAGCGCATCGAGCTTCTCGCCGGTACCGACAAACTTGATGGGCTTGGTCACGACGGTACGGATAGAAAGGGCCGCACCGCCACGGGTGTCACCGTCGAGCTTGGTCAGCACCACGCCGTCGAAATCGAGACGGTCGTTGAACTCCTTGGCGGTGTTCACTGCATCCTGACCGGTCATCGAGTCGACCACGAAAAGGGTCTCCTGAGGCTTGATGGCGTTCTTGATGGCCTCAATCTCATCCATCATCTGCTCATCGACAGCCAGACGGCCGGCGGTATCGACAATCACCAGGTCGAGATGGTTCTGCTTGGCATACGCGATGGCGTTCTTGGCAATCTCGACGGGGTTCTTGTTCCCCTCCTCGGTGTAGACGGGAACCTCAATCTGCGAGGCCAGCACCTTCAGCTGCTCGATGGCGGCGGGACGGTAGACGTCGCATGCGACAAGCAGCGGACGTTTCCCTTTCTCGCTCTTGAACTTGCGGGCGAGCTTGCCGGAGAATGTGGTCTTACCCGAACCCTGGAGACCCGACATCAGTATGACTGTCGGATTGCCTGACAGATTGACCTGGGCGGTCTCGCCTCCCATCAGGGTGGCCAGCTCGTCATGTACAATCTTGACCATCAGCTCCTGGGGCTTGATGGCGTTTATTACGTTCTGGCCCAGAGCCTTCTGTTTCACCGTGTCGGTGAAGCTCTTGGCCACCTTGTAGTTGACGTCGGCATCAAGGAGGGCGCGACGCACATCCTTGAGGGTTTCGGCCACATTGATTTCGGTAATCTTACCTTGGCCTTTCAGTATTTTGAAACTTCTTTCAAGTTTCTCGCTAAGATTCTCAAACATATGTCGGGGAGGGATTTTCCTTTAAACTTCAAAAACGTCAGACAAGCCTGTTGGTGGCTGTCTCGGGGAAAACAATCGAGGGCTTGAAACCACGGGCTTCCTCATAGGGCATCGAGGCGTAGGCCATGATGATCACGATGTCGCCGGGCTGCACTTTACGGGCGGCTGCCCCGTTGAGGCATATCACACCCGATCCGCGTTCGCCGGGAATGGCATATGTCTCAAGGCGCTCTCCGTTGTTGTTGTCCACGATATAGACATGCTCGCCGGGAAGGATGTTCGCCGCGTCCATAAGGTCCTCGTCGATGGTGATGCTCCCGATATAGTCAAGGTTCGCCTCAGTGACGGTGACCCGGTGGATTTTCGATTTCAGTATTTCAACATTCATGTCAACGTTCATATTTGATGTTGTCGATCAGGCGTACATCACCGCAATAGCAGGTGATACACCCGACGGCGTTGCCGTTATGGGGAGTAGACCATTCCTTGAGCGGCTGCATGGTCAGCGGATCGACGATTTCATAATACTCCACCTCCATCTGGGGATAAGCGTTCAGCTCATCAATCACCAGGCGGCGCGTGTCGTCGAGACTGTGGTCACGGGCCCATTCGACGCTTTTTTTGAGGATGCGGTGGATGGCCGGAGCCACGGCGCGGTTCTCAGGGGTGAGTCTCACATTACGGCTGCTCAGGGCAAGTCCGTCATCCTCGCGGCAGATGGGGCAGTCGATGATTTCAATCGGGAATTTCTCCAGTTCCACCATCCGGCGTATTACGGCAATCTGCTGAAAATCCTTCTCGCCGAAATATGCGCGGTCAGGCTCGACAAAACTGAAAAGCTTGCTGACCACCTGGGCGACACCGTTGAAATGGCCGGGACGCATCGGTCCCTCCATGACAGCGGCCACCTCTCCGAGGTCGAAGACACGGGTGTCTTCCTGAGGATACATCTCCTCGACGGTAGGTATGAAAGCGATGTCGACACCGGCTTCGCGGAGTTTGGCGCAATCAGCCTCCTCGGTGCGGGGATACGTGGCCAGGTCGGCAGCGTTGTTGAACTGGGTGGGATTCACGAATACACTGACCACCACCGCCCCGTTCTCTCGGCGCGCGCGGTCGACCAGTGAGATATGTCCGGCATGGAGGGCACCCATCGTGGGGACAAGCCCCACCGAACAGCCCTCGGCCTTGAAGCGGGCCACAGCTTCTTTGAGGCCGCTGACACTTCTTATTATTTCCATTTGCTAACAGTCAGGAATTTTTACGGGTGCAAAGTTACATTTTTTTTCAACATCTACCGCCAAAAATCCCGACAAATCCCGTAACTTTGCAGCTCTTTCAGCCAACTACGCCATCGAGACATTGATATGAGACAGGAATTCGAATCGACACTGCTTGAAAACTGCGTCACCGAAATCTCCCGCCTGCCGGGAATAGGACGCAAGACCGCCTTGCGCCTTGCCCTCCACCTTCTCCGCCAGGATGAAGGGACAGCCAATGCCCTCGGCAACGCCATCATCGACATGCGCAAGGGGATAACCTACTGCAAGGTCTGCCATAACATCTCGGAGACGGAGTTGTGTCCCATCTGCGCCGACCAGCGCCGTGACCGTGCGACAATCTGTGTGGTCGAGACAGTCAAGGATGTGATGATTCTCGAAAGCACCGGCCAGTTCAACGGTCTCTACCATGTACTCGGAGGGGTAATCTCCCCTATCGACGGGGTCAGTCCCGACCAGCTTGAGATAGACTCCCTGATTGCCCGAGTGGCCGAAGGAGGCATCGAGGAGGTAATCCTTGCCCTGGGGGCGACAATGGAGGGAGACACCACAGGTTACTATATTTACCGCCGTCTCTCCCCATATTCCGGAGTCAAAATCACCCAGCTCGCCCGTGGCGTAGCCCTCGGCAACGAAATCGAGTACACCGACGAGTTGACCCTCGGCCGCTCCCTCACCAACCGCACTCTCTTCGCCGACTCCATCAAAGCCTGACCCCGCACAATTATCTATAAATATCCATACCCCTCATGTAGGGACGCGCCGCGGCGCGTCCGCATCATCAATTCATTTCTTACAAAAACAATCTGAAATCCAATTATCAACATTACGGTCGATATATTCCATAATGTTGACATAATCACACGAATTTCGTATTATGTGTTCATGATACCGCGGTTGCCATTCAAATACATATCCTGATTTTCGCGCAAATTTTGTAACGGCTCCCTTAATGTGATTTACAGCTACCGCGAGAGGGGAATTATGATGAAAAAACTCACAAGAGCTTCCATGATTGGAAGAACGCAGGCAACCCAGAGGGCTGTCTTTTGAAATACCGTCATTTTGACGGCGTGAAATGTTTACCACCATATGGATATGATTTGGCATTATCACATAATTCCACAATTCCATCCACGGATATCTTGATGGAGCTTCCAAAATAATCTTGTCGACAATCTTGCCGATTTCTGTCAACATCATCTTTTTCTCCTCTATTTTCCCAAGATTACAAACATGCCCTTTTGTTACAATCGTGACAAAATACACGCCATCTTCATATTTATGCCATTCGGCCCGGATTCTATGGCGGTCATTCATACGCTAAAAAATTAACAGCAGTTCTGGTTACAAAAATACGAAAAAACTGTATTTTTGCAAACCGGTATCGGTTGTGAGAAATTACATTCGATGACGCGGACGCGCCACGGCGCGTCCCTACAAGGTTAATTAATGAACATCTAATATAAAAATGGAGAGAGGAGAGGTAAGGCTGCGGGCGTTGGAGCCGGAGGATGTTGACAGACTGTATATCTGGGAGAATGATCGGGATATGTGGCCTTTCGGGGGAACCCGTGCTCCGCTGTCAAGACATCAGCTCTGGGAATATGCCACCAATTATGACGCAAATCCTTTCGCCGCCGGCCAACTCAGGCTAATCATCGAGCTTGCAACAGCTCCCGACAATGCAATCCCGCAAAACTCCCAAAGTTCTCAATCCTCCCAATCTTCCCATAATTCCCAAAATTCCCAAAATTCCCAAAATTCCCAGTCCTCCCCCATCCCCTGCGGGGTAATCGACCTCTACGACATCGACCCCGTCAATTCCCGGGCTATGGTGGGAATCATGGTCGCGCCGCAATGGCGCAGCCGGGGAATCGCCACCCGCGCCCTTGAACTTGTCGGGGAATATTGCCGCGACATACTCGGTCTTGCGACAATCGCCTCGGAAGTCGCCTCCGACAACCTGCCGTCAATAAGGCTTTTCGGAGAAAAAGCGGCCTACCGGCAAGTGGGGGAACGTCCGTCTTGGTATCGCCGAGGAGACAGCTTTGTTTCCGCCCTTCTGTTTCAGAAACAGTTACGCTGACAGTCATCCATATAATCCCGACAAACAAAGCAACCAAACGCACGGTCAGACTGTTGTAACATAAATAAGTAACAGTTACAACTATGAAAAAATTTTTGTTCGCCGTGATTGCAATTCTGGGGATTGCAGTATGCACTCAGGCAAGAGATACTTACGCCCACGACGCGTCGGTTCTTCCCAAAGCCGCACAGACCACGATTGCCGACAATTTCAAGGCAAAAGTCAGTGTGGTGAAGATTGACAAGGATTTCGGACGTGTGAGCGACTACGAGGCAATTCTGACCGACGGCACAGAAATCAGTTTCGACCGTGACGGCAACTGGGAGAATATCGAAGTCAGCAATTCCAAATCGGTTCCTTCAGCATTTGTTCCAAAAGCCATTCAGGATTATGTCAGCAAAAACCAGAAAGGCACCCGCATCGTCGGTATCGACAAAGAGAGAAACGGATTTGATGTCGAGCTCTCCAACGGTGTCGAGATGAAATTTGACAAGGCCGGAAATTTCCAGCGCTACGATGACTGACATCCATCCGACAACATCACCTGCAAACATCAAGGCCGCCGGGGACAATTCCCGGCGGCCTTGATGTTTGCAGGTATCTCCATTTATATGGCAGCTATATCCACAAGACGTGAAATGGCCTCGGATGTCGGCCCATCGAAAATCACCCGCCCTTGGTCAAGCAGGATAGCCCGAGGGCAAATGTCGCGGGCCAGGTCAAGATTATGGGTAGCCAACAGCATAGCGTGAGGAAGCTGTTGAAGAAGACGTGTCAGGGCATTCTTTGCCCTCAGATCGAGGTAAGAGGTCGGTTCATCCAGGACGAGTATGGAGGGATTCATTGAAAGCACTGTCGCGATGGCCACCATACGGCGTTCGCCACCTGAGAGCCGTGTGGTAGGGCGGTCAATAAGATGAATGGCCCCTATAGCCTCCAAGGCCTCGCGCACACGCCGGTCAACCTCCTGGCGTGGAAGTTTCATCATCTGTAGGCCGAAAGCGACATCTGCATATACCGTCGGGGAAAACAGCTGGTCATCGGCATTCTGGAACACCATCCCCACCTTGCGCCTCGCCTCAGCGAGGTTTTTCTTTGTAAGTGGAATACCGGCAACCTCGACTGTGCCCGAGGTGGGCAGCAACAGCCCGTTTGTCTGTAACAGCAAGGTCGACTTCCCCGCCCCGTTCAGGCCAAGTAACGCCACCTTCTCCCCTTCCCCGATTGAGAAGGAGACACCGCGCAAGGCCTCCTCCCCCTCAGCGGCAGGATAGGCATAATGCAGGTCGGAAAATTTCAGTGCTTCAGCCATATGTGACTTTTTTGCGTGGCTCATCCGAAAAAGATAGCCGAGAGGTCGAAATATCTGAGACAGAATATAACCCCTCCCCATATTAACAGAAAAACAGTGGAATTGGTTTCCCAGCTCATCGAAGAGTTGCCCCGTATGAACGACTGGGGGAATGTCCCGTCGAAACCACGGGCCACCATAGCCCTGTTGACTCGTTCGCCACGCTCCACTGTGCGTAACAGCAATTGCCCGATGAAAGGCCCCCATTCCCTGACCGGATAGTTCTTGCGTCCATATCCCCTGGCTTGACGCGCGCGGTGCATCGTGATAGCCTCCTCCCCGAGGGTACGTATGTAACGGCTTACCATCATCAGCTGCGTGACCATCACCGACGGCAACCCCAAACGTCCCATCGCCCGGCAGACCCCGTCGAAGCCGCACACATAAACAAGCAGCAGCGCGGCCTGGACCGACAACAATCCACGGATAATTATTGAAACGAACGAAATCCATCCGGCGGAAACATCCACCCCGCAGACGGTCATCGCCACCCGCTGGTCAAACAACGGGTTCATAACCCCTATCAGCAGGATAAACGGGAGGGTCACCAAAGACTTGCGGAACACGCGGGAATATGTGATATGGCTTAACGGAGCCATGACGACGGGGTAAGCCGCGAACCATATCAGCATGCCCAGGTTAAGCACAGGGACAGAGAGCATCGTCACGACATACCCGACTGCCACAAGCAGCAACGCCCGTGGGTCGATGTCACTGAGATGGTTTCGTGTCGCAGAACCATCTCCGAGCAACGGGTTTGCCAGACGCACGCTCATCTCCTGTCAGATTGTCATTTATCCTTTGCCCTGACCTTCTCGGCGACCGGCTGGCGTTTGTCAGCCCGACGCGCCACCAGAGATGTCAGTGCCCACAGAAGTATTATCACCATCGTAGCTCCGAGAATCCCCGAAAAGGAATTCTCATAATCGGGCATAACAGCCGTGGAGGGAGTGAAAGACCCCATGTCCACATTGCCGGCCACTTTCGCTATCGACCATTCGAGGCCATCGGGGTCGCCACTCGCAATCCAGGCATAGCAGACACCGAGCACGAGAGCCGCGCCACCGAACCATGCAAGCACCGGCCAAAGGCGTTTGTCATGTGAAGCGGAGCTTTTCGCGCCGACTGACCGCTCCCCGAGCAGGTCGGGCCGGGACGCGCCGACAAACGAAAGGACAGCTCCGGTGGCAAGGCCTTCTCCAAGACCGATCACGAGATGTATCGGCAACATGAACATCAGGAATGTCGACATCGGCAACGCCGTGATACCGGAAGCCTCAGTCTCGACGGTCACCAGAAAAGCTCCCAGCTCCAGACCGGCGACGCAAGCCACCGTGGATGCCAGCATCAGCCTCCAAGGCTTGGTTGACTTCCCTGCGATGGGTTTATATACAAATGGATAGGCCAGCAATGTCGAGACCGCAGCCATATTTATGATGTTGCATCCCAAAGCCAGCATTCCGCCGTCGGCAAACACCAGACACTGGATTATCAGCACCGAGCATATCGTCAGGAAGGCCGCCCATGGTCCTACAAGCGCGGCGACGAGGACACCTCCGATTATGTGGCCGCTCGACCCTGTGCCCGGAATGGCGAAGTTTATCATCTGGGCGGCGAACACAAAGGCCCCCAGCACCCCCATGAGTGGTATAAGCGAGGGACGCGAGTCTTTCCTTACCTGACGGGAGGCGACGGCAAGCAACGCCACAGCCGCCACACCTGCGGTTATCGCTACTGGAGGAGAGACAAGAGCATCAGCCATGTGCATAAGGCAGGATTATTTAAATTCGGTATTTGACATTAGAAGTTTAGAATTAAACATCCGATGGACGCTGTTGGTTTTTCGGACGGAAAAGAATCGCCACCAACGCTCCCACAATCTGGACGGCGATGGAAACCCACAGCAACACCACGATTCCTCCCCACTTGAGCAGCATCGGCATGAAGAACACGCCCAACACCGCCCCGATTTTCCCAAGCATCGCCGCGATTCCGGCGCCGGTGCTTCTGACCTCGACAGGAAACACCTGCGACGGCAGGATGAATGTAATCAGGTGAGGGCCGGCATTCAGGAACACCTCGAATATGATGAAGCCTACCACCGAAACCCATACCGGAAGATGGAGGCAATAAGCCGCAAGCAGCATCCCAAGGCCGCAAGCGCAGATTAAGAATCCTCCCGCAAGCATACCGATATGGTTTAGTTTCCTGAGCAGCAACAGGCCGACGGCGAATCCCGGCAGGATGAAGAAGTTGATGATCGCTGTCATCTCCACCGAGTTCATCACCCGTGCTATCCCAGTCTCGTTTCCGCGTTCTATCCCGAGAGCCATCACAAGCACCGGCAGGAACACCCCGAACCCGTAGACCCCAAGACCCTCACAGGCCCAGGGGATTCCGGTCAGAATCACACGGCGGAGATTCGCCCCCTTGAACATATCGAAATATGAGACCTTGGCCACATCGGTTTTCGGGGCAGGAGGGACGGGAACCGTCACCGCCTGACCCAGCAACTTGCGGGCGGCGGCGGCGGCTTCCTTGGTTCTCCCCTTCTCCATCAGCCATTCGGGAGACTGGGTGAAGTCGAGCCTGAGCAGGAAGGTGATACCACCCATCGCGGTCACAATCCACATCATCCGGTTCCAGATTCCGGCATGGGGATACCCCTTCAGCACCGCCCAGCATATGACAGCGGCAAGGATGAACCCCACGGCGCAAGTGCCTTTGGCAACGCCCACCATAAAAATCTTCCACCGGTCAGGCATTATTTCCGAAATATATGAGGAGTCGAGACTGTAGCCTCCACCCACTCCGAACCCGGCGAGGAAAAGCCCGAGCAGAACCCAGGGCTGGGTCGGAAACATTATCACCATAAGGCTTCCGGCGACGATAATCAGCGGACATGCACGAAACCACCATAGATACCCCTCCCTGTCGGCGAGATACCCTATCAGCGTGGAGCCGACCGCGATGCCTATCAAGGCAATCGCGCCCATAATACCCTGCATGAAAGAGGACAATCCGGAAGTCGACGCAAGCTGAATCATCGGAATCATCACACCGACCACGGTCGAGAGCGCGGCCCCGATAACCTGCTCCAGGGAGCCGGCCACCAACACCTTGTAATGTCCCTTGGTCAACGGCATAGTGGCCATGTCCGGGAGGGAGGAGTTATGAATCTGATTCGTCTGTCCCATAGATTTGTCGTATTAAATCATCATCGGGGTGTCAGGGGCTTTCCTGCCCGTGGCACCCCATATTACAGCAGTCAGTCATTGCCATCCTGCGGAGCATCGTCACCGACAGATTCCTCATAGTCGCGCCATGCGGTCTTGACCGAGATATCGCGGTTGTCGAAATGATAGAGGGGAAGTAGGAAGAGCCATGTGGCGATACAGAAGGGGCCGGTAAGGGTAGGTATGCCCCAGTTCTTGAACATCACATCCATCGCGGCCTGGATAAAGAATGTCGCGATGACAGCGGTGACAGTCCAGAGGGCCGATTTCCATCCCGGCTTTAGGAATGTGCAGCCAAACGCGATACCGGTCAGCACAGGTGAGAATCCGAAAAGGCCCGAAGAGATATTGGTCGGATCAGCTTGGAAAAGCAACGCAAGAGCGAGAGATATCGCCGATGCCATCATCGCCCAGAAAGCGGCCCAACGGCTACTGACAGCCAAAGCGACGATGAAAAACACTCCGGTCACCCACGAATCAATCAGAAAGACCTGTGAGATACCTTTGAGCCAGTATACGACCAGGTCGCCGAATCTGGTATCAATGGTGTAGGAAAAATCCTCCCTCATTATCGGAGCTGAAAGGCCCGGCGCGTCAAGTCCGTGGAGAATCCCGGCAGCCAGGAGGAAAATCCATGTGGTGAAGACAAAGGGGAATGTCAGGGAATTGACCTTCCAGGGAGCCATGACATTGTTGAAGGCCCGGCGCACCCATGTCGAGAACAATGAGCAGAACACCAGACAGGCCCACATCAGCCATGTGTCAGCGAGAAATGTCGGGAAAGCACATCCGACAAGCACGCCGTTGAATCCCCACAGTCCGGCGGCTCCGTCAGAGGGCTTCTCCCCCATTATGTAACCACCCAACACCGAGGCGGCTGCACCAACCACACCGCCCCAAGCTACCTGGGGTGAATGACATTCATATGCCCCCCAGAAAATACCTGCAAGGAAAAGCAGTCCGGTCCAGGCCGATTCCTGGAACATCACCTGTCCGATACCCCTGAAATAGGTACGGACAGTATCTTTCAACAATGTCAGACTCATAATATACTGAATTATACTGAATTTCGGATTGAATTATCTCCAGGGGAATTCCGCCGGAAGGGGAACCCCTTTGACGGCCTTGCGGACATTGGAGCAGAACTCCCTGACAACGGTCTTGACCGGCCCGGTCTCCCGGCCCAGCACCTTGAACAGAAGTCCGGCCTGGTTGGGGAGATGAGTGATGCCGGCCGAGACATGGGCTTCGCGATCGATGAATGCCCGGGTCTCGTCATAAATCTCCTTGCTCTTTTCCTCGGGGGTCAGCACCACCACATTCGCAAAGATATCGTAGCCGTGCATCGTCCCGACATCACGCAAATTGGCGGTAGATGGGTCGATGATGAACTTCTCCCGGAACAGCTGCTTACCATCGGGCCGTTCGCCGTGGGTACACACCGAAAGGATGTCGTAACAGAACATCTCGCCGTCCTTGTAATACTTGCGGCCACCCATGAATATCTCCGAATAAAACACCGTGGCCGAGGGATGAACCACCATCTTCGTGTCGGAGATGAAACGGGTATGCCGGCAAGGAATCACCGGCTCGGGAAGAAATTCGAGATATCCACCCTCATCGACCGTGATAACCTGAGACAGCCCGGAATAATTGTCTTTCATCTCCGCCAGTTTAGTGGCGGCTCCGGTGGAGACGAATGCCATCGCGTCCTTCCCGACGGTAATATTCTGAGTGTAACGGTCGCCGTCGATGTTAGGCCCTCCCGACGAAAGGATGTAGACACATGGCATCCCCGGCAACTCCTCATCGAAATACAGTTCCTGCTGCACGATAAGGGGCGCACGCCGGTCAAGCTCTCGCAGGATTGATTTCCCGGACGCGTCAAGTTCGAATCCGAGATTGAGGTAGCCGTGTTTGCCCGGTGCGCCCACATACATCGCTCTCGGAGGGGTGAGATATGGAGCCATCTCCGGCGCGTCATCAAAGCTGACAACCGGAATGTCGGAATATTCGCGTTTCACTTCCTTCATCGGACAAAAGTTTTTCAGGTTATAACTTATTCAGATTACTTTTTGTCAAACAGAGCCATCTTGTGGATAAGGTCGATAAGCTCGTCGATGCCCTCTCCGGTCATAGAATTGGTGAACACAAAGGGCTTGCCGGGACGCATCAGTTTCGAATCGTGATCCATCACTTCCAGAGACGCGCCTACATACGGGGCGAGGTCGGTCTTGTTGATTACCAGGATGTCGCTCTGCGATATGCCCGGGCCATCCTTACGGGGAATCTTGTCACCGGCGGCGACATCGATCACATAGATGAAGAAATCGACCAACGCCGGTGAGAAAGTCAAAGTCAGGTTGTCACCTCCTGACTCGATGAACACGATGTCGGCATCAGGGAACTTCGCCTCCATCTCCTCGACGGCCGCGATGTTCATCGACGGGTCTTCACGCACAGCGGTATGGGGGCACGCGCCGGTCTCCACGCCTATGATGCGGTCTTCGGCCAACACCCCCTTGAGGATTTTGCGGACATGCTTGGCATCCTCAGTGGTGACGATGTCGTTGGTTATAATCAACACCTTGTAACCCTTGTCGATGAGACGGGGGGTAATTGCCTCAATCAGGGAGGTCTTTCCCGATCCTACCGGGCCTCCGATACCGATTCTACATGTACTCATATATTTTGATATATTTTTGACGATTGGAAAAAATCAGACAACGCCTCCACAGGGTTGTCAGCTCATAAACATTCTCATATTCCCCTTTTCATGGAGCGAGGCGAAGATGTCAGACTCAGGGACGAACGCGTTCATATCATCCACCCTCATCACACGCGCCTTCTCATACAGACGGGGCACATCCTCGGAGAGCTTGAAGAGGATTCCCTGGGTGTCGAAATGAGAAACCCTCACGCAGCGTAACGCCGCGCCCAGCACCATGTTTATCACCCCGTACTGATGGGAGGCGAACAGCTCCTCCTCCCCCAGCCCTTCGGCGGCGAATGCGAGCCCCTGGGCCACAGGGAAACTTCCCGGAGTCAGTTCCTCCTTGATATCGCGGTGCCATAGGGAGACCATGCGGTTGCCGGGATAGAACCGTTCGGTAAGCTCGGCCATCTTGCGCCCCATACGCTGGAGCATCGTGCGGGCCTCGTCATTCATCTTGAACAACATCAGCTGACTGTCTACCTCCTCGATTCCGCGAAGGTTGTTTCTCATAGCCTCGCGATAAGCCAGCAGAGCCGCCACTCCGTCTGAGAACGCTCCCTGGAGAGCTACCGACCGGGCATATTGCTCAAGTGTGGCGGCATCATGAACCAGCCCCTCATAAGCGGCGGTCTCAAGTCCGTTGGAGAACGAGAAGGTGCCGACGGGGAAAGCAGAGTCGGTCATCTGCAGTAAGCGCATTATCTTCATAACTCATAATTTGTAATTCATAATTCATAATCCCCGATGGAATAAATCACAAAGGCAATTCACAGTTTGATTCCGGCGCTGATTATGAATTATGAATTGTGAATCAATGGTGGTGATGATGATGGTGGTGTTCGAGATTGGTGTTGTCGTGGCCCGCTCCGCCGAAAAGACGCCGAAGCTCACCGGGCGCGAGGAAAGGAATAATATCCTTCCCCTCCTGGAAATCATAAGTAATCTTGTCGATGTTATGGGTCTCCATCACCGCAAGCATCACCTTCTTGTCGACAGTCAGGGGGACATAGACCTTGGTGCCTTTCACTACCGCCGGCCAATGCTGGTTGCCGATCGCGTGGCCAAGCTCGACACTGATGCGGATTATATCCTCAGCTGGCAGCCCTGAAAGTTTAGAGAGGTCTATTACCAGCACATTGTTGAGGTCGAGGCGCAAGACGGCGGCCTCCCCTTTCTCGGGATCATAGGCTATAATGTCTCCGTCTGTAATACGCGAGCCTCGCTTGAGAGCCACAGGATACTCCGTGCCGTGGTCACCTTTCGCGAGGAAACGGCTTTTCTGGGCCGTCCACTGGTCGAGGAAAACAGTCTCGACATGGCAATCATCAAGGCGTTCAGCCCATTCCGGCTGATGAACATTGCCTATTATCTCTGTAATGACATCCATTTCTTATCTATTTCTTTAAATAAACAGTTGAAAATCGTTTATCGCGAACCCGGAGGTTCAATGTTAAAACAACCACACGCCGAAATAGTTGAGTCAGCCACTTAAAAGCCCTTGGTCACGACAAACTAATACTTTATATTGTGTTGAGCCTTTTCTAGTCAACAACCGTCAACCTTAGGATACACATCGAGCACTACGAAACTAATGCAACCATCCGACCTACGCTGATTTTTATAACGTCTACTTAATTCGGACAGTTACAACCTGACAACTAGACTTTCTGAAAATAAAAAAGCTTATCGCAGACCGGAGTCTGAAATAAGCTCTTTTGGCTTTAGGCGATATGCCCTTTAGTTTATAAACTATGCAAAGATAGTTATTTTATGGGAAAATGCAAAGAAGTTAGAGTGATTGTATTGCCTTGTTGTTTCTCTGCTCTTCAGCCTTTTGTTCTTGTTTCCACGCATTTATGATAGAATCCGTTCTTTGTTTCTCTTCGGGAGTTTCGATTCTTGGAATGGAATAAGTTATTTCTGCATTTATATGGTATTCATCGCTTCGTAAATTTGCATATTGCCGATGCTCGTAATTAACTGAAAATTTATCAAAATCCCATTGCGCCATTCCAAATTGCTCCCCATTATTATTCATTTCACTCATCTTAGCAATCCATGAGGGTCTTCCATATTTTACTGACAGTAATTGAATAACATCATAGAATGAATGCTCACCCCACACTGCATATTGAGCCATTCCATCCATATTTGAAACATAATTGTAGCTATGCGACTTTAGGATTATGTTATGAACCGTGTTATGGTACATTGATGTATCAACTGTTTCAAAAGATAATTGACCAATATTTACTGGCAATATTGTTTTTTGCTTTAATATATTGTAATCACAAGGCCTCATTCCCATAAACAGGCTCCCTAAAATCTTAATTGTATCAAGTTGATTGATACTATCATTGATTTGTGTGTGTCTTATTAAATCCAGTTCAGCGGAAGTCGGCTAGTGGATTACGGCCTGTTTCTTACCGCATCCCGCCAACACCATCGTCAGGACAAGCGCCAGCGCGAGTAAAAACTTTTTCATATTTGAGTGAAGATATACCAGCATAGCGGCATTGTTACCGCTATGCCTAACCTCAATTATTGCTTTTGATTGTATAGGATTCGCTAACGATACCGACCACCAGACTTATCGGATGGAGCGAGAAGTGTATCTTCTTCTCTTTTGTGTCGTAAGTTGTCGAAATGACAAGCTTTCGATTTTCTTCCACCGGGTTTTCGCAGTTGATGAATAAATCTCGGTATCGGGGCAATCGTTCTCTTTCAAAATCCTCTAAAACTGCGACACTGTTGAACAACAGGCTACCGGAATCATCCTTTATCTCCTTTATTACATCAAAGGCTCTTGACTCTATGATTGCGTCAATCATTTTTCTGCACCCTTCAATATCGCTCACAGCCCATGCGCGACGGACTTTGTATTCCGACTCATCTACGGACACAATTCGGCGTTTTATGACAATAGCCTTTGGCAGAATAAAATTTGTCAAGTCCTCCGGTTTAAAGCCTCTCCTGACAAAGATGATGTCGCCATCGTGTATGCCATAGTAACGCATCGAATCTCCTTTGACGATGAATTGCAGATAATCCTTGGGGTCAATGATTTTACCGTCTTTCGTTCTGAAAGTATTATACTTCATCGGTATGGAATCCGCACAGCGAGGAGTGTCCGTTCCCGGGTTTCCGGCACAAGCCGTAAAATACGGTGTTGTCGGCTCGCTTAATTCCGCACGCTTCTCAGCCCGAATCGCCTTTGCGCCTCTAATGGAATATATAACGATACCGGCCAAACCAAAGCCGGAGGCAATGGCCAATGATGGAAATATAACAGGTGGGAATACCATACTCTATATGTTTGAGGAGTAATCTTTATCTTTGAAATCAGCTGACCACCTTAATATGTTATTGGTCATATAGACGATTCCAAATTTTAAAATGGCTACGATTAGCATAAGAAACAACAATGCAGCTTCGGAACCTTTACTACTTATAAACAATAAAAAAACAATGAATGTTGCTGCAAAATGAAGAACATATCCGGCCAATATGAAGAAAACGCTGCCCGTAAATTGCCGATTGTAGTAGCGTATGCCTATTTCTATGAAATTAAGAAAGCTTTCAACCATAAAAACCAAATACACACAAATCGTGGCAATGAATAGCGTGTAAATTTCCTCTCCCGGAGTCGAAGCCGCTGAAGGAAACATAACGCCTCTTAGCCAATCGCCTTGAGTGCTTAAGTAGAACCCTAAAAACTATGCGAAAGCATAAGCTATCGGCAGATAGAGGGTACAAATTTTATCGTTCTTCATTATGCAATGATGTATAAACTCATCTCGTGAACACGGGGGACAATGGAAAGGCGGATTAATCCACGCTTGTCAATAAAATGCATTTATACACGGTATTCTGAGACAAAAATACTTCGAGTCTCTTGAACTGAAATGCCATATTATTAAATGCATTACAAAGTTAATATTTTTAGGAACAATCTACAATAATGGCTTTATCGTGCCTATGTTTTACTAATATTTTACAAAATATAAAATAGAAAATGATTACCTTTTCTCCGAGGAATTTACAGGAAAATAAATCACCTTTGCGACGCATAAACACGCCATACATAAGATGATATAGTGCACCTGAAAAATACCTCAAATGAGTGTCCCAATACTCGTATCATCAATGTTTAGACATTTGCTTTGACATCCACCCTATATTATAAAGGCAATAAAGTCTGTTTATTTTCCTTAATAGTTAAACTTCGTTAAAAACAAAAAAAATCCATAGGTGGAGGGCAAATTACACACAGCGTAAATTGCAACAATGGCCTCATCATTCCGATAAGCTTCTCCTAAAGCCCGACATACCATCTGGCATTTTTATACCCTCATAGATAATCAATATCGGCTGCCATACTCCTGCAACTTTGGCGTTATCAGGAGTGACACATTGTTACATTGGCTACGAAGTATGACAGACTTCTCTGCATACTACACTACCGAAATGCCAGACAAAGCAAATAAAAATGGAAGAAGAAATTGGAGCCCAAAAGTTCTACTCTTAATCTTTGTGTAGCGGTTGCCATTCCGCCCGTGACAGTATAGCACCTTTTAAGACGCAGTTCAACAGACATGTATCATATATGAGGATTTTGTATAAAATCCAACGGCCTTCTCTTCTTTATTCTCACGGCTCAAACTTGCCCAGAGACTGAGAATCTAGATTCTCGCAATCGTCAATAAAACGATGTGTAGGTGTGACTATATCTCCATCGCAGCAAGATATGGACTCTAACCAAATGATGAGAACACAAAAAAGTATATGGTGTAGCACTATGGATACTCTATAGGAGATAGAAATGAAGAACATCTTCCATTCTTGCCGTAAACATAGCCACGGCGATTCTCGATTTGAAAGCGTCAAGACTGAAAAGAACCGTGATAAGATTGTGAGAGCATCATCTATGTTGACTGCCTGCACCGAGCTTACCAATCCATTGTAAGAAAATATGAATCATTAACAGCCCTTGGGGAAGCCTTTGGAGCAGTCCGTTTTTACCTTGCATTTAGTTGTTTTATTATTCTATTCAGCGCCTCAATTTGCATCATCGCGCCCTCGTATGCCTGCTTATAGTCGACGTTGAGGCCTTCACCGCCTTGCAATAACATCGGCCCGTCACCAGTGCATAACCAAGTGAGATTGAGTTGGGGAAAAGCCTTAATGATTCGCCCCAGCATTTCGGTACCAATGTTACCCTTTCCCGAATTAGCATTGTTGGAAATATACTTAGGCGAGAGGCAACAAATCCGCTCGAAATCATACTCCGACCTGCAGAGTCCCTGCGACTGCGCCCACTTGACGAAATCGCGCAGGCGTTGGATTGGGGTTTGGATTATTCTGTTATCGCTTACCATATTTCTAAGATATGAATTAATAGACACTGTGTAATGAAGTATATTCGGGACATTTATTAAGACACTTTTATACACGTATTTACCACTCAACGATATATATCATTAACAAATCGCGCTATTTATACTAATGTACTATTTACAGATTCTTCCAAATTCAAAAATTTGAGAGATATGTTTTACAGAGATGCAAATTATACACTCTGATAATCTTTATAGGCGGTCATTGACGCTGATTTATTTATTGATAAATTTGTGCACGGAGCGATACTGCCTAATAAATAAGCAATTTAACATCTAATACTAACCATATTATCTGTCAATTTAACAACAGCAAAGTTAGCCAAATTCACATTTGCTTCCAAATAATATATCCAATAATAACAACCAAAAAATAAATTTCACCCCAAATTGCATTATTTGCATCGTCAGCTAAAGTGTCACATCACTCCTCTTCAATCGAATTAATAGTATCTTAATGTATTTGTAAGTCGGCAGACCCCACGTCATAAACCAACCGCCCCGCCGTATCTCCCTGATCATCACAAGATGACAGGCCAGATATCGCGGAGCGGTTGTCTGTTTTAATATGTATAAGAGGAAAAGCCCTGTAACCGGCTTGGCTTAGCTGAACCAGTAGAGCTGCCCGAGGGAAAGCTCCTTGGCGGGGGGAACAGTGGCCAGCACGCCGTCGACATACACATTGAATGTCTCGGGATCGACCTCTATCTGAGGCGTGGCACCGTTGAGAACCATGTCAGCCTTGGTGATCTGGCGTGTGCCATGGACGGGATAGAAGATGTTGTCGGTGCCTACTCGTTTCTGCACGCCGTTATCATATCCGGCTCTTGAGACGAAACGCAGGCAGGTCTCGGGCATAGCCTTGCCGAAAGCTCCATACATCGGGCGCATAATCTTAGGCTGCGGGGTAGGCAGCGAGGCGTTGGGGTCACCCATGTTGGCCCAGTTGATGAAACCGCCCTTGATGACCATCTTGGGCTTGGTGCCGAAGAAGGCGGGTTCCCAGAGGACAAGGTCTGCCATCTTGCCGACGGCGATTGAACCAAGCACGTCGGAGATACCGTAGGTGATGGCGGGGTTGAGGGTAATCTGGGCAAGGTAACGGAGTACACGGAAGTTATCATTCTCGGTGGAGTCCTCGGGAAGCTTGCCTCTTACCTGCTTCATATAGGAAGCCATCTGGAAGGTACGCATGAATGACTCACCCACACGTCCCATGGCCTGGGAGTCGGAGGATACCATGGAGATGATACCGAGGTCATGGAAGATGTTCTCTGCGGCCTGGGTCTCGGGACGCACACGGCTTTCGGCGAATGCCACATCCGAAGGAATCGAGGGATTGAGGTTGTGGCAGACCATAATCATGTCGAACAGCTCGGCCTGGGAGTTGATACCGTAAGGGAGGGTGGGGTTGGTGGAGGAAGGAAGCACGTTGCTCATCGAAGCCACCTTCATAAGGTCGGGGGCATGGCCGCCGCCCGCGCCCTCTGTGTGGTAGGTGTGGATGGTACGTCCGTCGATGGCGGCGATGGTGTCCTCGACATATCCCGCCTCATTCAGGGTATCGGTATGGATGGCCACCTGGACATCATACTGCTCGGCTGAATCCATACAGGCTCGGATGGCACCCATTGTCGAGCCCCAGTCCTCATGAACCTTGAAACCGCAGAGACCGGCTTCAATCTGCTCGTCGAGAGTTTTGCGGCATGATGTGTTGCCCTTGCCGAGGAAACCCATGTTGATAGGAAGTCCTTCGGTACTCTTGAGCATCATATCGCTGTTCCACTTGCCTGAGGTGATGGTTGTACCGTTGGAACCGTCGGTCGGGCCGATACCGCCACCGATAAGGGTGGTGATACCGTTACTCAGACAGTCATAGGCCTGCTGCGGACAAATCATATGGACATGGCCGTCGATACCGGCGGCTGTCAGAATCAGATGCTCGCCCGAGATGGCGTCGGTCGATGGACCTGTACACAGGGTCGGAGTCACCCCTTCCATAATATTGGGGTTACCGGCTTTACCGATACCTGCGATTTTGCCATCCTTTACGCCGACATCAGCCTTGATGACACCCAGCAGGGGGTCCAGGATGGTGACATTGGTGATCACCAGGTCAAGCGAACCAGCCTCCGAGGTTATCTCGTTGGCTGTCCCCATGCCGTCACGCAGAGTCTTGCCTCCGCCATATACGGTCTCGTCGCCGTAGACGCGGAGATCTTTCTCAATCTGTATGTAGAGGTCAGTGTTGGCAAGTCGGATCTTGTCACCCACGGTCGGGCCGAACAGGTTGTTGTTTTCTTGTCTTGATATAGTTGCCATTTCGTTTTCTGGTTTGAGGTTGGTGTGAAGCGGTCTGACGACCTGCCGGGGTTATTGCTTGGGGCTGTCACCTGATGTGAACTGCGGAGCGTCGCTCTCTTCGGGAGATGACTTGAACTGGTATTCCTTCATCAGGTCGAGCGCACGCAGATACTTGGGATAATAGGTCGGGAAGTCCTCGCCGCCGGTGTAACCGTCGACAAGGTTGTTGAAACCGATCACGCGACGCTTGCCCCAGTAGGTGACCAGCTCTACCTCCTTCTCGTCGCCGGGTTCGAAACGGATGGCCGTTGTGGCAGGGATGTTGAGATGGTAGCCGTAAGCTTTCGGACGGTCGAACTCAAGATAACGGTTGACCTCGAAGAAATGATAGTGAGAACCCACCTGTATGGGTCGGTCGCCTGTGTTGCGCACCTTGAGGGTCACTGTACGTCGGCCGGTGTTGTACTCGATGGGGGTGTCGGCGAGAATCACGCCGCCGACAGGGACATACTCTTTCGGGGTGAAGCCGGGGGTGTTTGGATATGCAATCTGGGGTTTCCCTTGGAAAACACCCATGGGGGTACCGTAACTGTCGGTGTTGTTCGGAGCGGTTGCGGGAGCCTTTGCAGCGGGGTTGTCGTTGTTGCTCATTGCTTTTTTGAATCTTAGTTACTTTTTAAAGGTCTGATGCGGAGAATCGCCCCGTGTCACTTGATAGGATGGTGGATGCTGACAAGGCGAGAGCCATCGGTGAAGACAGCCTCGACCTGCAGCAGGTCAATCATGTCGGCCACACCCTCCATAACCTGTTCCTTGGTCAGGACGTTGGCGGCGTCATGCATGACCTCCTCCACGGTTTTACCTTCACGCGCGCCTTCGAGCGCACAGGATGTGATATACGCTACCGATTCTGGATAATTCAGTTTCAGTCCTTTGTTGAGTCTGCGTTCGGCAATCATTCCGAGCGACAGCAGTTTGAGCTTGTCAAGCTCCTTAGGTGTAAGATGCATAGTTCAGGCGTTTTGGATGTTCCGTAAAACTTAACATCTTTTTAACGCCCTGATTGCGCCTAAAGTTCTTTCGATATGGGGTTATTTTCCGATAACCATTCAATCGGCACTTTGCTGGCCGAGGGCAAGGAGGTCGGCCACGATGAATGTCGAACCACCCACAAACACAAGCGGAGACCCTTCCCGGGAATCATCACCGGCCAACTCGGCAACCCGGCGACGGGCCAGTTCCAGAGCGGCAGCGACTGTGGGGGCTGTCTGGCCTGGACGTCCGGCGAGACGCCCTGTCTCAGCCAAGGTCTCCTCGGGCAATGCGCGAGGCACTGACGCACGGGTGTAGGTTATCTCGGCACGTTCAGGCACCATCGGCAGTATATGGCTGATATCCTTGTCATTGACAAAACCGAGAATCATAATCAGCGGCCCGCGATGCGCCTCAAGCTGATGCGACAGATAGCGCCAACCACCCTCATTGTGGCCGGTGTCACAAATCACATCGGGATTCTCCCCTACCCTCATCCATCGGCCTGAAAGCCCGGTAAGGGAAACCACGTCGCGCAACCCGACACGGACTGCCTCGTCGGGGAATTCCACTCCGAGATCACGCAACCTGAGCAGCGCGGTCACTATTGTCTGGAGGTTCTTCTCCTGACACAGTCCCGTCAAGCCATACTCTACGGCCCCGAAGGGAGTGTCAGCGGCAATCACCTCTTCTCTCCTATCGGGATTTCCGGCGGGACGCAGGTCATCGGCAAACAGTAGCTCACACCCAGTCTCAAGGCCTTTATGCTCGAAGACCTCACGCACCTCTCCGGCTGACTCACCGATGACACAGGGGACTCCCGGTTTCATGATTCCCGCCTTTTCGGAAGCGATGGAAGCAAGCGAGTCGCCCAACTGCGCCATATGGTCGAAAGAGATGTTGGTGATTACCGACAACAACGGGGTTATGATATTGGTGGAGTCGAGCCGTCCTCCGAGTCCGACCTCTATCACCGCGTAATCAACCGCCTCGCGGGCAAACCAATCGAAAGCCATCACTGTGGTCAGCTCGAAAAATGATGGTTCCAGCGGTTTTCCATCGGTCTTCTGCGAGTCAGCGAGTTGGCGGAACCTCTCCACGAAACCGGTCACCTCATTCTCGGGTATCATCGCGCCGTTGATTTTCATCCGTTCGCGGAAATCGAGGAGGTGGGGCGACGTGAAAAGCCCTACCCTGTAACCTGCCGACTGGAGGACTGCCGCGATGGAATGGGCTGTTGAACCTTTACCGTTTGTCCCGGCCACATGGATTGTGCGCAGCCTCCGGTGGGGATTGCCGAACGCTTCCGAAAGGCGTATGACTGTGTGAAGTCCCGGTTTATAGGCCGCGGCTCCGATTTGCTGGAACTGAGGTGTCTGGCTATAAAGAAAGTCGATGGTTTCCCGATAGGTTGACATAAGGCAATCAATAATATATAATGAGTCCGGCGATACCGGCGGCGATGATTACAAGGATGGGGTGGATTCGGGTGAAAAGCACGGTGACCAACGCAGCTACCGCGATGGCCGTCGAAATCAGTATGTCTGACATCTCTGTGCCGAAATTCTCACCGTTCATCAGCAACAAGGCAGCTGACGCGATAAGTCCGATTACCACCGGACGCAACCCGGCGAATATCCCTCGGATTGCCACACTCTCTTTGTGGCGCGAGATGAAATGGCTCGTGTAGGAGACCAGCAGGAATGAAGGCAACACCACGACGAGGGTGCAGACCAATGAGCCAAGCACACCCCAGAGGGGATTGTCATACCCGGCATGAAGCGGGGCGACATATCCTATATATGTGGCGGAATTGATACCGATAGGGCCGGGAGTCATCTGGGAGATGGCCACAATATCGGTGAACATCTTAGGGGTAATCCATCCGGGGCCGACGATTTCCCTCTCAATCAGCGAGAGCATCGCGTATCCTCCGCCGAAACCGAAGAGTCCGATTTTCAAATAACTCCAGATAAGTCTGAGATATATCATAATCCTTCCTCCTTCTCCTGCTTGTCAAGTTTCTCAATCTTTTCCTCTGACGCTGAATCGAGCTTCGCGATATGCAGCCGCTTCTCCTGACGGCGTAGCCACAGGTACCCTCCGAGTCCACCGAGAATCACGAACAGGATGGGATTGGAAATCACTGGCCATTTCGACCATATCAGCAACGCCGCCACCACCGGAATCCAGACTGTCTTCCATCCGATTTTCGCCGCTTTGCCGGATGTAATCACCGGGGCGACAATCAGGGCTACCACAGCCGGGCGTATCCCCTTGAATATCGCCGACACTATATGGTTGTTCTGAATCAAATCGGGGGTGAGGAAGATGGCGATAGCAAGAATTATAAGGAAACAGGGCATTATTGTCCCGAGAGCGGCGGCGACGCTTCCACGCATCCCTCTCATACGGTCGCCGACCGCCACCGAGATGTTCACCGCCAAAATTCCAGGCAACGACTGGGCCACGGCAAGCAAATCCAGGAACTCCTCGCGGGGAATCCATTGCCGTTTCTCGACAACCTCCCGCTCTATCAGGGATATCATCGCCCATCCACCGCCAAAGGTGAACGCGCCTATCCTCGCGAATGTGCTGAACAGTTTCCGGTAAATCCCTTTTTCTCTCCCGGGCTCCGCAGCTTTTTTCAAATCTTCACTACCTTTTCTTTTCTCGCGTGACATCGTTTGAAAATGAAATATGGAGATAAAATGCTGATACACAAAAAAAAGAGACACCGGTGTGGTGTCTCTTTTGTAGCGAATCCGGGAATCGAACCCGGGTCTCCACCGTGAGAGGGTGGCGTGCTAGGCCACTACACTAAATCGCCGTTAGCGGTCGTTCAGGAGGTGTTTCCCTTTCGACGATGCAAAGGTACGCACTTTTTCCGAACCACCAAAATTTTTCGCGGTTTTTTTCAAAAAAAATTCAAATTTTGATGTGCTCGGTGCAATTCGCGCCCCTATGTTCCTGCACGACACGATAACAGAGGCATAAAAGAGAGACCATGCTACGGCATAGTCTCTCTTTAAATGTCAGTAGAGACGACGAAGCGTCTCCCCGTGTCCGGGAAATATTATTCGGGCTGAGTTACCGATGTGGCGGTATTGCCTGCCAGCACACCTTTTACATTGCCTACGGTATCGCCGAAAGGAACATTGCCAATCGAACCGAAACCCTTGTAGTCGTTGGTGCCATCCCAAAGAAGGGTGACATTAGTGGCGGTGTTGTCTGTGACATTGGCCGTCTTGGAGGCAAAGCCCACGATGGGGGCAAAATGGCGGTAAGCCTTTATGGTGAGGTTCTCGACGGCGCAGCCGGTAACCTTGTCGTTACCGACGCATCCATAGCCGAGGATACCGCCTACCTTGTCGCCATTGTCCCAGCTGCCGCCAACCATTTCAGTGGTGGAGGTGATGGAGCCGCCGATAACCTGGCAGTTGGTGATTTGCGAACCGGTCTCGTTGTCGACATATCCGGCGATACCACCCGCATAGTGGGTGCTGGTGATGTTGACATTGCGCAACACCAGGTCTTTGACATGTCCTACAAGACCACCGAAAAGACCGGCGGCGGCATAGTTGGGGGTGTTGTCAGAAGCGGTGAGGTTGCTGATAGTGTGGTTCTGTCCGTCGAAAGTCCCTGCGAAGTGCTTGCTGGGATAGGAGGTGATGGCCACACCGATGGGTGTGAAGGCAACGCCTGCCATATCAATGTCAGCGGCAAGTTTCACGGTGCAGCCCGACATACGGTCGGCAGCGAACACACCGTCACGCCAATAACCTTCGTTGACCATCTTGGCAATCAGGCCGAGAGCCGCCGGGGAATAAAGGGTGAAGGTCTTGCGGTCGAGCGAGCTTACGATAGGCTGTACCTGCTCCACACCGTCAATGGTCACGGAGAGCATCTGGCCGGTCTTGGCAGCCCAAAGCTTGCTGTCGGAGAGGTAATGGCCGAGGAAGCCGGTCTGGCTGCAGTTGTTGAGGGCAAGCGTGTGCTTGAACTCACCCGTGGGCTGGGCGTTGGCGTAAACGATTGCCGACTGGGCATCCTTGAGGGCATCTCCATTGAAGGCGTTGGTGAAGCGGCATCCCTCAAAGGTCAGGTCGGTGGCGCAGTTGTATGCCGTCACAGCGGTACCCATATGGGTGATGAACTCAGTGTTGGTGATTGTACCCTTCTGCACCTTTCCACCGTTGCGGTAACGGAAGCTGAGGGCATACTTGTACTGGGTGTCAAGGTTGGCCTGGGGATTCACAGTGAAGGTGGAGTTGGAGATGACCAGTTCCTCACAGAGAGGAGCAAGACATCCGTCGACAAAGTTGACGTTGTCATAGGTCTCGGTCTTCGCACCACTGAAGCCGGGGAAGTTGGAGCCTGCGATGACGGGAGTGCTGAAAGTGACATTCTTCAGTGTCACGGCTGCACCGGCGGCATCAATGTTGGCCACACCTTCGGGATAAACCACCTTTGCATCACCCGAACCATCAATGGAGACAGCAGTAAGACCATTCAAAGTGGAGGGAAGGGTAAAAGTGCCTACGCCCAGTGTCAGCTCAGCCGAACCGGATGCAGCTCCGAGAGCGTCGGCGATAGTCTCGAAAAGTTCAGCACCCATCATAACCTTTCCGGCAGGGATGTCGATAACCTCGTGGTCGAAACCGGGTTCATTGAAACCGGGCTTGATTTCGACAGTGTAGTCAACCTGCGACGAAAGAAGCGCACCATAAATATTGGTACGGTAATTGCGCTGAATCGGAAGGTTGCTAAGGGTAACGGTGTTGACAGGCTTGCCATTGGCGTCCACAACCTCGAACGAGCAGTTGACCAGCTCCTTCTGGGTGGTGTTGACGTTCCCGTCAAGCACCTCCGTGCCTGAGAGGATATAATTCATCGACAGGTATTCATATCCTGCCACGGGGAAAGTCTCTCCGGAAGGAATCTCGGCGAAATCATATACCACCTGGGTCGGCTTGGAAGCTTCACCGGTGAATAGATTGAGCTTGGTGTAGACATTGTCAACAGTGAGCTTGGTCTGGCCGAGGGAAACACCGGCGGCAGCGAGGTCGTTGGTGCCGACATTCACCTGGGCGAACGGACGGTAGAGGCTGATGGTCTTCTGGACAGGTCCATTTACCTCGAGGTTCTTCTCCACCTGGAAGAACGCGTCGCGACTCTCGTCGTTACTCTTGAGACCGTCGTAGTTGACGGTCACCGTCTGGGTGGTAGCCTCGAAAGTATAGGCGGTGTTGCCGGGCTGGTCGGCCCAGAAAACGATGTCATAGCTTTTCCCCTTGGCAAGATTGAGCGAAAGACGTGCCTGAAGTCCGGTGAAGGTTGCCGCAGGAGCACCCGGGTCGCCACTTTTGAGGAGCGGGGCAGTAGAACCGGCTTCATAGACGGCATAAGACAGCTGGGTCGCTGTGGCACCGTCGGCAAAGCTTCGGGAGTTGATACCCCCGGGCAGCTGGGCCACGAATGTCACATTGCCCTCGGAGGATGATTCCATCGAAATCGGCTCCTCATTCGAACAAGACATAGCCACCAATGCCGGCAATGCCAGGATTGCAAATAGGTTTTTCTTCATAAAGATCTGTTTTTGATTGGTTAAATGAATTGATTGTTGGTTATTGTTGATTATTTTGGTTATCTTATTTCAATGTTGAAGTCCCCGTCGAAACCGGGATGGATGCCAATGCCCCCTCCGGCCTCTGTGGTCAGAAACGGCCCACGGATTTCAGTCAGCTTGCCTCTCACCAACGGCACATCTATCGGCGATGTGGAGGCGATTTTCGAATTGTCGCGCAAGGAATAGATGTCAAGGGCCACCTGCACTGATGTTTCGTTGCCATTGACAAACACATGGTCGAATGCCAGTTCGGCGGTGGAGCTGTCAAGCCCTCTGACCACACCGTCGAACCATCTCCCGACAGCCGAATCAATAGGTTTGTCCGTGAGAGCGTTGTAGACCGAGGGCATATAGCCGGTATAACGGACAACAATACGGTAATCCCCCAATGCGGCGGTGACACCTTCGGGACGCACCGGCAAACCGGCGGCATGTTGCCCACCTTCCCGTCGGGTCAGGAACTCGCTGACATCCGTGGTGACAAACCTGAAACGCGCCATCGGGCGTTTCATCTCGACATACGCGCTGCCACCTCCCGAATTGCCTCCTGATGGAGCCACTACTGTCAACGGAGCCTCTCCCCTGAAAGCATCCCTGGCCTCCAGATTGCCGGGATGGCAACCGTCGGCTCCGGCTGTCAGACTTATATGCCGGAAATCTGACACTATATAATATAGGTCGGAAACCGAACCCGGCTCGACATAATCACCCCAGGCGAGAATCCGGTAGTTCCCTGCCGGGAGCCGGGTCTCAATGGTGGTGTCGAGACAGTCAAGTTCCGAGGTGGTCAACACCATCGATCACACAAGCCCGGGAGCTTCACCGCGCGATTCAGCCGACGAGGCGGAGTATATGTTCACATTGTAACGGAAATCATGATCATTGCCGACATTGCCTCGCGCCTGTATGCCACCCGGTGCGGCGGGGTCATAGATGACAGTAGTGTAGAGGGGCATATCTCCGGTAAGGAAATGCAAGTCTATGACACATTCCATCTCCTCCCGGGAGGGTGGCACGGGATTATCTTCCGGAAACTCATGCACATCGCATCCGGTTGCCACGGCAAGCAACAGGCAGACGCATGCTTTTCCCAATCTCCCGACGAGACGACGGCCACAAATTTCAAATTCCATAGTCTTCATCCCGTTTAAAGATTAAGTGTGTAAACCAATGACAGGGCGACATGGTCAATGCCGACCCACACTTTGCTGACCGTGTCGTGGAAAGCTCCACCCCGTCGGTTCTCAAACTTGTCATATCTGAGGGCATAGACTCCGCCACCCACCGCGCATTCCATATGCCAGCGGCCTGTATGGCCCAACGCGAACCGGTAACCGAAACCGAAGCCGCCACCCAGGGCAGGATGAGTGCCGGCTGCGTCCTGAATGCGCCATTTCCAGTCAGGAAGGGCGACGTTGTATGAAATCATTGCGAGATGCCCCTCAGCGAACCATCCTTTATGGCCGTCGGAAAACCAGTATCTAGCCTCGGGCCGGAAAAGGAAAGTGCGGAATTTACGGGTGCTTTTCCCGTAGTCCCACGCCGAATACCCCAAATCAAGAGCCAAAGACCAACGGTCGGCGCAATCCCACTCTCCGGCCACATTGACGATGGCCGCGCCCCAGGCGGGAAGCGAGGTTTTCAGATACCAGCTACCCTTGTTTCCTACATGAGACAATGAATCTTCCTTTACGCCGGATGCTGACACCCCCTGATAACCAACCCACATAAACAACATTACAGCCACCAAAATCCTGACAGGTTTTGGCAGGCACAAACGACCTGAATCAAGGTTGAGAGAGACAGACATATAAAGGTTTCGACGAAAGATTAAAGACAGGCCACGGGAATCATAGTGGCATATATAACATCACAAATATGTCGCAAAGCTAATTAACAACCATTTGATTACAAAATTTATTGTGACATATTCGCTACATTTAACCAATTTTAACCATAACGCTTATGTATATATATGCATCTTCCGGCCACCAATTCATTGACTCATACCCCTCCCCTCTCATTAAGCCGGAGTCTTCTCAACCATTTGGCACGGAGTTTGTTTTAAAATTAGATAAAAGAAATAAAAACAGATTCAATCCATAGATATGAATTTCAACAGTTTCACTATCAAGTCGCAGGAGGCTATCCAGAAGGCGCTCGAACTGACTCGCGGAGCCGGACAGCAGCAGATCGAACCCGTACATCTGCTGAAAGCCATAATGCTTGAGGGAGAATCCCTTATGAAGTTCATCTTCCAGAAGGTCGGGGCCAACCAGAACCTCGCCATGCAGCAGGTAGACCGCGAGATTTCGACCCTGCCGAAAGTGTCGGGAGGTGAACCGTATCTGAGCCGCACATCCAACGATGTCCTGCAGAAGGCTCTCGACATAGCCAAAAAACGCGGGGATGAGTATGTCACCTTGGAAGCCATGCTCCTCGCCCTTTTCCAGATCAGCTCCCCGGCATCGACCATCCTGAAAGATGCCGGACTCAGCGAGAAGGAGCTGGAAAGCGCCATCGACGAACTCCGCAAGGGGAAGAAAGCCACCGACCAGAGCGCGGAAGACACCTACAACTCGCTCAACAAATATGCCATAAACCTCAACGAACGGGCCCGCAGCGGCAAGCTCGACCCGGTAATCGGCCGTGACGACGAAATCCGCCGCGTGCTGCAGATTCTGAGCCGACGCACCAAGAACAACCCAATGCTCATTGGTGAACCGGGAACCGGAAAGACTGCCATCGCCGAGGGTCTGGCACAGCGTATCGTCCGTGGAGATGTGCCTGAGAACCTGCGCACCAAGCAGATTTTCTCACTCGACATGGGTGCGCTGGTCGCCGGTGCGAAGTACAAGGGTGAATTCGAGGAACGCCTGAAGGCCATCGTCAACGAGGTGACTCAGAGCGACGGCGAAATCATCCTCTTCATCGATGAAATCCATACTCTTGTCGGAGCCGGAAAGGGTGAAGGCGCGATGGATGCCGCCAACATCCTCAAACCGGCCCTGGCCCGTGGCGAACTCCGCTCCATCGGTGCCACCACTCTCGATGAATACCAGAAATATTTTGAGAAAGACAAAGCCCTCGAACGCCGTTTCCAGAAGGTGATGGTCAACGAGCCTGACGAGGCTTCGGCAATCGCAATCCTCCGTGGTCTTAAAGAGCGTTACGAGAACCATCACAAGGTACGGATTCGTGATGAGGCGATTATCGCCGCCGTCACTCTCTCCGAACGTTACATCACCGACCGTTTCCTCCCCGACAAGGCCATCGACCTTGTGGATGAGGCAGCTTCGAAGCTCCGTCTGGAGATGGACTCCGTGCCTCAGGCCCTCGACGAGATTTCCCGTATGATTGCCCAGAAGGAAATCGAGCGTGAGGCCATCAAGCGCGAGGGTGACAAGGAGAAGGTGAAGGAAATCGAGAAGGACCTCGCCCAGATGCGTGAGGAGGAGAAGGAATTCACCGCCAAATGGAAAGCCGAGAAGGAGCTTATCGACAAGGTACAGCAAAACAAAATCGACATCGAACAGCTCAACTTCGAGGCTGACAAAGCCGAACGCGAGGGTGACTACGCAAAGGTAGCTGAAATCCGCTACTCCCGCATCCAGCAGAAAGAGGATGAAAACAAGACCATCCAGGAACAGCTCAAGATGATGCAGGGGGAGAAAGCCCTCATCAAGGAGGAGGTTGACTCGGAAGATATCGCCGATGTTGTTTCCCGTTGGACCGGGATTCCCGTCAACAAGATGGTGCAGAGCGAGAAGGAAAAACTCCTCCACCTCGAAGAGGAGCTACACGACCGTGTGGTAGGTCAGGATGAAGCCATACGCGCGATAGCCGACGCCGTGCGCCGCTCACGCGCCGGGCTTAACGACCCGCGCCGTCCTATCGGCTCATTCATCTTCCTCGGCACCACCGGTGTCGGAAAGACCGAACTTGCCAAGGCGCTTGCCGAATACCTCTTCGACGACGAGAACATGATGACCCGTATCGACATGAGCGAATATCAGGAGAAACATGCCGTCAGCCGTCTGGTCGGAGCGCCTCCGGGATATGTCGGTTACGACGAGGGTGGCCAGCTCACCGAAGCCGTGCGCCGCAAACCATATTCCGTGGTGCTGTTCGATGAAATCGAGAAAGCCCATCCCGACGTGTTCAATATCCTCCTGCAGGTTCTCGATGATGGCCGTCTGACCGACAACAAGGGCCGTATGGTCAACTTCAAGAACACCATCATAATCATGACCTCCAACATGGGTTCGTCAGTCATCCGCGACAATTTCTCCAAGATGACACCCGACACCAAGGATGAAGTCGTTGAGAAGACCAAACAGGAGGTGCTCGATATGCTCAAGCAGACCATCCGCCCCGAATTCCTCAACCGTATCGACGAGACCATAATGTTCACGCCTCTCAACGAGAAGGAAATCGAAGAAATCGTGGGGCTGCAGGTCAAGAGCGTCAAGAAGATGCTGTCGGCCAACGGCATCACCCTCGAGGTGACACCCGCCGCACTTCATTTCCTCGCCGAGGAGGGTTACGATCCGGAGTTTGGCGCACGACCCGTCAAGAGGGTAATCCACCGTCTGGTGCTTAACCGGTTGTCAAAAGACATCCTCGCTCAGACCGTCGACAAGACCCGTCCCATCATAATTGATGTCAAGGATGGCGACCTGGTATTCACCAACTGAACCGACTACTAACTCACCAAAAAGGATAATTATGAAAAAGTTTCTTTACTTGCTTTTGCTGCTCCCGCTGGGACTTCTGCCGACATCATGCGATGATGATGACGACAAGGTGCCCGATGTAGGGGTTCAGGCCACCGTCTCAGGAGGCGTGGTGGACAACAACACCATTTATGTCGTCCAGGGCGAACCGCTCGTCATCGAACAGATGCAGATTGTCAACCACACAGGCAAGGATGCCGCCATCGGCGTGGTCAACTATTATATAGACGGCGTGGGCGCAGGTCAGTCTCTTGTAGCCCCCTACCGTTTCGAGTTCTTCACCGACAACCTCCCTGTCGGCAATCATGTCCTTACGGCTGAAATGCCTGTCTATGTTGTCGATTACCCGATTTGTTTCGGAGCATTCAGCTTCCCCCTCCAGGTTGTCGAAGACGCGTCGGCACTTCCCGGCGAGCCCTCCACCGCCACCTTCAACGGAGTAATCCGCGAGAAATAAAATCCTTCCCCACAGCCATAAGAATGCCACAGGTGAGAAACACACCTGCGGCATTCTTATGGCCGTTTACCAGACGATTCCGAAGGAATCATTCAGGTAATTTGACTTGTAGGGAGAAGAAGGATGTATTCGGTCAGCGGCGACGGCGCAGGCGGGGAAACATCTTCCGGACATGGGTGAGCGGCGTCGCGATGCCGGGGCCGGCTATCACGAGAATCACCGCCACGATTATCATCACCAGTCCGCAGATGATGCGCGGGGTCAGCACTTCTCCGAATGCGAATACCCCGATAATGACCGCCGTAACAGGCTCGAACGCACCGAGGATGGCGGTAGGTGTCGAGCCGATTGACTGGATTGCACCGTTGGTGCAGCCGAATGACAAGGCTGTAGGGAATATCGCCAGACCGGCCACGCATCCCCATAATTTCCAATCGGGAAGCGCCGGGAATAGTGGCTCGCCGGAAGCCAGAAGCCTGACAAGAAACAGGCTCAGCCCGAACAACAGCACATAGAAGGTGACCGTAAGTGTGGCGACCTTGGCCAGGGATGTCTTGTTTACCGCGACGATATAGACGGCATATGTGAGAGCCGAGGCCACGACAAGTATCGTACCGGTGATGCTCACGAATCCTCCGTCAGGGTTCCCCATCAGCAAACCGATGCCGACCGTAGCCAGGGCTATGCAGACGATTGTCATCCATCCCGCTTTCTCTTTGTAGACAGCCGCCATTATGACCGCCACCATAATCGGGTAGACAAACAGTATGGTGGAAGCGATACCGACATCCATATAGTTGTAGCTCATGAACAGCGTCAGGGAGGAGACCGCCACAAGCAACCCCAACACGACAAGCGTCAGCAATTCGCGCCTTGTCACCCTGAAGCCACGTCCACGCAACAAAATCATTGCGGCCACCACCGGCAACGCCACAAGATAGCGCAGAAACAACACCGAATCCGGGGTCAGACAGGCCCCATAGAGAGGTATGGCGAAAAGTGGGTTTGTGCCGTAGCTGGCGGCGGCGATTATGCCGAGAGCATATCCTTTTATGCTATTTTTCATGACTCATCCGGTTAAAATTCCCGGTCTGTGGGAAAAACAGACGCGGGAGATAATTGTTTTATGCAAAGGTAATCTTTCCTGACACAACACCACCCCTAAAGTCAAGATTTTTTTGGAAGCTTGGGGCAGTTTAGTTAACTTTGCAAGTCGGATGGATACATTGTTCCACATATTGACCAGCGGACTTCTCATCGGCATATTCGTTTCCGCACCTATGGGGCCGATCGGGATGCTCGTCATACAGCGCACCCTGAACAAAGGACGACGCCCGGCGTTGTTCACCGGAATCGGAGCGGCGCTGTCTGACCTCACATACAGTCTGCTGACCGGTCTTGGACTGTCATTCGTCACCGACTTCATCACCGCCAACGAGATGCTGCTCCAGATTCTGGGAAGCCTCGTGCTGCTGGCATTCGCCTTCTATCTTTTCAAGAAGAACCCGACAATCGCCCTGCGGAAACCTGAGGATGTCCCCAACAGCTTCTGGAAAGACTTCGCCACGGGCTTCCTCTTCACCTTCGCCAACCCACTGATTCTCTTCTTTATAATCGGCCTGTTCGCCCGCTTCAACTTCATTCTGCCCGAATTCAGGTATTACCACTACATCCTCGGGTATGTGTCGATATTTGCCGGCGCACTCCTGTGGTGGTGGCTGATCACCTACTTCGTCAACAAAGTCAGGACACATTTCAACATGCGTTCGCTCTGGATATTCAACCGCATCATATCCGGCATCCTTACCATAATGGCTCTTTACGGACTTTACAACGGTCTTGAGGCATATCTGAACCTTCCACAGATTTGACCCGACGTATGCCAGGCCCCCTTCCTCAAACCAATAAAAGCAAACCCGACAATGAAAAAAGAAATATCGGCATCCCTCCCCTACGCTCCCAACCTCGAAGACCATTCCCTGTCTGAAACAGCCGGGATTCTCGAAGAGGTAGGCACACGCCTGTCGGTGGAGTCGCTCAACTGGCCCGACGAGTTTCCATACCGTCCGCTGACAGTGGTCTCGGCGGCCCATTCCGGCAAACACATATTCCTGGATTTCTTTGTCAGATGCAACTATCTGCGGGCAGAGAACTACACCCCCAACTCACCCGTAAGCGAGGACTCATGTGTAGAATTTTTCGTCTCCACTCCCGGCAATCCGGAAGCATACTGGAGCTTCTGTTTCAACTGCATAGGCACCATCAGGGCAAAATGGCGCGACCGTGACAACTGCCGCTTCCTCTCCACCGACGAGCTGTCGCGGATAAAAGTCCACGCCTCGGTTGGCAACCGTCCGTTCCAGGAGGTTGAAGGGTCATTCATCTGGAGTGTCACCGTTGCCATCCCCGTCGACCTGCTCGGCATCAGCTACGACGGAGAGCCTGTCGGGTTGCGTGCCAATTTCAACAAATGCGCGTCATCGACCTCCCAGCCCCATTACCTCTCCTGGGCCCCTATCGACTCCCCTCATCCCGACTTCCACCGTCCCGACTGTTTCGCTCCCCTCACACTGGAATAACCGCCGCAGGAAACGGCTGTCTTTAACCCTCTCTGCGACCTATCCGGCCCCCAACTCTTTCGCCGGGAAGCTCATATCTCAAAAAAAATCGGCGGCGCAGGAATTTAGCGGCATTGTTGTTAGAGGAATGTCGAAAAAAAACGCTAACTTTGCAGTCTAAAAATGGCGGCTTCGGTAACCGGAAGCCTTTCAGCCGTTTAGCTGCGTCCTGTCGATTCCGTGCCGGGAACCGACGATGCGGCGGCTCAGTCATTTTCCATTTTTAAGGAATCTGTAAACGCGTTTTTAGCACAATGTCAGACATCAAGGAAATCAAAACTGCTCTGGTATCGGTCTTCCACAAAGACGGCCTGGAAGAAATCCTCAGCCTGCTCGACAAGTCAGGCGTGAAGTTCATCTCGACGGGAGGAACCCGCGAGTTCATCAAGAGCCTCGGCTATGACTGCGAGGCCGTTGAAGACCTGACGGGCTATCCATCGATTCTGGGAGGCCGGGTGAAGACCCTCCATCCCAAGGTGTTCGGTGGCATCCTCAACCGCCGCGACAACGCCCAGGACCAGGAGCAGACCAAACAATATGAAATCCCGGCAATCGACCTGGTGATTGTCGACCTTTACCCCTTCAGCCAGACCGTAGCCTCGGGCGCGTCACAGGCCGATATCATCGAGAAAATCGACATAGGCGGCATCTCCCTCATCCGTGGCGCCGCCAAGAACTTCAACGACGTGGTCATCGTGGCCTCCAAAGGTCAGTATGAGCCCCTCCGCAAGATGCTTGAGCGCGAAGGCAAAGCCCAGTCAACACTGGCCGACCGTCTTTTCTTCGCCAAGGAGGCCTTCGCTGTCTCATCAGAATATGACTCGGCCATCTTCAACTATTTTGACTCACTGGCAGAGCATCCCACCGCCCTGCGCGTGGCAATCGACGGCGAGAAGACAATGCGCTACGGCGAGAATCCCCATCAGAAGGGATATTTCTTCGGGGAATTCGACAAACTCTTCGAACAGCTCCACGGCAAGGAGATTTCCTACAACAACCTGCTCGACATCGACGCTGCCGTAAGCCTCATCGCCGAGTTCTCCGAACCCACCTTCGCCATCCTCAAGCACAACAACGCCTGCGGAGTGGCTTCGCGTGACAACATCCTCGATGCATGGAAAGATGCCCTTGCCGGCGACCCCGTGTCAGCCTTCGGCGGTGTCCTCGTGGCAAACCGCGAAATCGACGGCGCGGCCGCCGAGGAAATCAACAAGATTTTCTTCGAGGTGGTAATCGCTCCCTCCTTCACTCCCGATGCCCTCGGCATACTTGAGCAGAAGAAGAACCGCATCATCCTCCTGCAGAAAGAGAACCTTAAGACCACCCGCCAGTTCCGCTCGATTCTCAACGGAGCCTTGCTCCAGGAACGCGACCTCAAGGTGGAGACCCCCGAAGACCTCCGCCAGGTGACTGTCAAGGCTGTCGTCCCCTCCCAGGTTGAAGACCTCCTCTTCGCCAACAAGCTGGTCAAGCACTGCAAGAGCAACGCCATCGTCCTGGCCAAGAACCGCCAGCTCTGCGCTGCCGGTGTGGGGCAGACCTCGCGTGTCGACGCTCTTCGCCAGGCCATCGACAAGGCCAAGAATTTCGGGTTCGACCTCAACGGGGCAGTGATGGCTTCCGACGCGTTCTTCCCCTTCGCCGACTGTGTGGAGATAGCCCACAACGCCGGTGTGGATGCCGTGATTCAGCCCGGCGGTTCCATCCGCGACAACGACTCTGTCAAGTATTGCGATGAAAACGGCATCGCGATGGTTATGACCGGGTTCCGTCACTTCAAACATTGACAAACTTTTCCCTTATAATAAATCAATGAGATTCTTTTCTCTCACAAAAGAAATCGCCATCGACCTGGGCACGGCCAACACCGTGATCATCCACAACGATAAAATCGTCATCGATGAGCCTTCAATCGTGGCTCTCGACCGACGCACCGATAAGCTGATTGCCGTCGGCAAAGAGGCCCAGCTGATGCAGGGCAAGGAACCTGAAGGCATCCGCACCGTCCGCCCCCTGCGCAAGGGTGTCATCGCCGACTTCAACGCCGCCGAGCTTATGATTCGCGGTCTGGTGAAGAAGGCATCGGCTAAGAGCAACTGGTTCTCACCCTCGCTCCGTATGGTTGTCGGCATCCCCTCCGGCTCGACCGAAGTGGAAATCCGCGCCGTGCGTGACTCCTCGGAGCATGCCAACGGACGCGACGTCTACATGATTTACGAGCCGATGGCTGCAGCCCTCGGTATCGGCCTTGATGTGGAGGCCCCGGAAGGCAACATGATTGTCGACATAGGTGGCGGCACAACTGAAATCGCCGTCATCTCCCTCGGTGGCATCGTCTCCAACAAATCAATCCAGATTGCAGGCGACGACCTCACCGAAGACATCATGAACCATATGCGCCGCGCCCACAATGTCAAGGTCGGCGAACGTACAGCCGAGCTTATCAAGATGAAAGTCGGCTCTGCCCTGACCGAACTGGAGAATCCCCCGGAGGATTACGTCGTACACGGCCCCAACCAGATGACAGCCCTCCCGATGGAGATTCCGGTGTCTTACCAGGAGATTTCCCACTGTATCGAGAAGTCGATTTCGAAAATCGAGACCGCTGTTCTCGGCGCGCTTGAGCAGACCCCTCCCGAACTTTACGCCGACATCGTGCGCAACGGCATATGGCTGGCCGGCGGAGGTGCCCTCATCCGAGGCCTTGACAAACGACTCACCGACAAAATCGGCATCCAGTTCCATGTGGCCGAGGATCCCCTCCTGGCCGTGGCCAAAGGTACAGGCGTGGCCCTGAAGAACATCCAGAATTTCTCGTTCCTCATCAAATAAGGAGTGTCCACCACCATAACGGCTGACGGGATTTGAGAAACCTGCTGAACTTCCTTATCAGATATAGTTCGTGGTTTGTGTTCGCGTTCTATGTCGTGGTGTCGTGTGGACTGCTGTTCAACCGCAATCCATACCAGCACTATGTGTTCCTGACCTCGGCCGGAGCCGTGGCCGCGGGACTCCACGACGTGTCGAGCAACATCACCGGCTATTTCAGCCTGCGCGATATCAATGACGACCTGCAACGCCAGACGGCAACCCTCCAGGCGGAGGTGCTGACCCTGCGCGAGCAGGTTCGCCGTTATCGCGAGGCGGAGTTGCAGGACTCCCTGCGGGGCCTCGACTCTATCGGCAAGTTCAACTTCATCATCGCCACTGTCATCAACAACTCCATCACCCGTCCCTACAATTATGTCACCATAAACAAGGGACGGCTCGACGGCGTACGTCCCGAGATGGGTGTGATGGACCAGAACGGTGTCGTCGGGGTGGTGAATGTGGTGTCAGACCACTATGCGCGTATCATCTCGCTTCTCAACCCCAATTTCCGTCTCTCATGCAAGCTTCGCGGCTCAGACACATTCGGCTCGCTGGTATGGGACGGCAACGACCCTCAGAGGGCCATCCTGGAAGAGTTGCCCAAGCACACGATTTTCCACAAGGGTGACACTATCGTAACCTCGGGCTACTCCGCAGTGTTCCCCGAAGGACTCCCTGTGGGGACAATCGAAGGCACCGCTCGCGGGGCTGATGACAACTTCTTCACCCTGAGGATAAAGCTGCTCACCGACTTCACAGCCCTCTCCACCGTCAAGGTGATTTCCAACACCGACCTGCAGGAGATTCAGTCAATCGAGACTGACCCGACAACCCAGACCGAACAATAGCATTGGCGCATTATGGCAAAGGAAATACTCAAATATCTGTTGCTGTTTGTGGTGCTTGTGGTGGCACAGGTGGTGGTGTTCAACCACCTCTGCCTCTTCAATGTGGCTGTTCCGCTGGTATTCATCTACTTCATCGTCAAGCTTCCGGTAAACCTCTCGGTCAACTGGGCGATGACTGTCTCTTTCCTGCTTGGGCTGATGGTCGACATCTTCTCGAACACCCAAGGGATGAACGCGCTGGCCTGCACTGTGCTGGCCGCGATACGCCTGCCGATGCTTAGGCTCTATTTCCCACGTGAAGAGGACATGTCGAATCCCGAACCGTCATTGCGCACCCTCGGACCGGCGGTCTATATGAAGTATCTGCTGACAGCTGTCGCCCTCTATTGCGCGATGTTCTTCCTCATCGAGGCGTTCACCTTCTATAACTGGGGACTGATGTTGCTCCGCATCGGGGCATCCACATTGCTGACCTTCATCATCCTGCTCGCGTTCGACTCCCTGACAGCCAAGACCCGCTGACATTCCTCCCCCCCTCCAGCTTCCTCTCCCTTATGCGCAAAGACTACAGACTCGAAAAAAGGAAATACGTCATCGGCGGTTTCATCGTCGTCATTGCCGTCATATACCTTATCCGTCTCTTCGGGCTGCAGATTTCCGACTCGAAATACAAAGACTACGCTGACAACAACGCTTTCCTGCGCAAGACCGTGTACCCCTCGCGTGGACTTATCTATGACCGCAACGACTCGCTGGTGGTTTTCAACCAGCCGGCCTACGACGTGATGATGATTCCGCGCGATGTCCACGATTTCGACACCATAGATTTCTGCAACACCCTCCAGATTACCCCCGAGACATTCAACAAACGTCTGGCGGCGATGAAAAACTCCCCCAACTATTCGTCATATACCCCCCAGACTCTCATCACCCACCTCTCGGCCAAAGATTACGGACGTCTCCAGGAAAAGCTATACCGCTATCCGGGATTCTTCATCCAGAAACGCATCCTGCGCCAATACAACTATCACAGCGCCGGAAACATCCTCGGCAATATCCGCGAGGTGTCACAGACCGACATCGAGCGTGACCCGTATTATGAGCCGGGAGACTATTGCGGCGACCTCGGTATCGAGAAAAGTTATGATCATCATCTGAGAGGAATCAAAGGGAAAGAAATCCTCATCCGCGATGCCCGTGGCCGAATCCGTGGCCGTTACGACAACGGGGCACGAGATATCGCGCCGGTATCGGGACGCAACCTGAAACTGAGCATCGACATCGGCCTGCAGCAATACGCGGAGTCCCTGATGGTCAACAAAATCGGTGCGGTAGTGGCTATCGAACCCGCCACCGGTGAAATCCTCGCCATGGTCTCCTCCCCCACATATGACCCCACATTGCTGATAGGGCGTGAACGCGGAAAGAACTACAAGGCTCTGGTCAACGACCCGTTGAAACCGCTCTTCGACCGTGCGCTCCAGGGAGCCTATCCCCCCGGCTCGACCTTCAAGCCGTCGCAAGGTCTTATCTTCCTCCAGGAGGGTATCGTCAACCTGGCCACCCCATATCCATGCTATCACGGCTTCATCAACGGACGTCTCAAGGTAGGCTGTCACGGCCACGCCTCCCCCATCACCCTGAAACCGGCATTGCAGACATCATGCAACGCCTATTTCTGCTGGGGATTCAAGGCAATGGTCGACAACAAGCGGTCGAAATATGGCTCATCAGCCAATGCCTTCGAGGTATGGAAGAAGCACCTTGTGTCGCTCGGCTACGGATACAAGCTCGGCGTTGACCTCCCCCACGAAGGACGAGGTTTCATCCCCAACGAGAAATTTTACAACAAAATCTATGGCGAGGGGCATTGGAGCGCCAACACCATCATCTCCGTCTCGATCGGTCAGGGTGAGATTCTCGCCACCCCTCTCCAGATTGCCAACCTCTGCGCCACGGTGGCCAACCGGGGATGGTTCATCACCCCCCACGTCGTGAAAGAGATTCAGGATACCGTGCTTGCTCCCGAGTATCTTGAAAAACGTCTGCCGACAATCGACGCCAAATATTTCGAGGATGTCGCCGAGGGCATGAGGATGGCTGTCACAGGGGGTACCTGCCGCCTGGCCAACCTCCCCGACATCGAGGTTTGCGGAAAGACCGGAACAGCCCAGAACCCCCACGGACGCGACCACTCTGCATTCATCGGTTTCGCCCCCTACCGCGACCCCAAGATTGCCGTCTGCGTCTATGTCGAGAATGCCGGTTTCGGCGCGACCTACGGTGTGCCGATAGGCTCGCTCGTGATAGAGAAATACCTCACGGGGCATATCTCCCCTGCCCGGAAATACCTCGAAGAGCGTATGCTCGAATCCAACACCATTATTTACAGCGGAGTAAAGAAACACTGACGTGAGAGACTACAGAAACCCAAATGCCGGAACACTGAAACATCTCGACTGGTTCACAGTCGTGCTCTACCTCCTGCTTGTAATCGCTGGGGTAGTCAGCATCTACGCCGCCAGCTACGATTTCGACCACGCGTCCATCTTCGCCTTCGACGAGTTCTCGGGCAAACAGATACGGTGGATTGGTCTGTCACTCCTGTTGGGGGTGTTCCTGCTTGTCATTGACGCGAGGATGTATGAGACCTATGCCTACCCGATATACTTCGCGTTGCTGTTGCTGCTGTTGGTCACGATATTCATAGCCCCCGACATAAAAGGCTCCCGCTCATGGCTTGTCTTCGGACCTATGAGCCTTCAGCCGGCGGAGTTCGCGAAATTCGCCACAGCCCTCGCCCTGGCCAAGCTGTTCTCGTCATACAACTTCAACCTCAACGCCAAAGGCTCCAATTATGTCAAGGCGCTGGCCATAATCTTCGTGCCAGTGCTGCTCATTCTTGCCCAGAAAGAGACAGGTTCGGCACTGGTCTACCTCTCCCTCTTCTTCGTCCTTTACCGCGAGGGGATGAGCTGGCTGGTATTGTTCGCGGCCCTGGTGGCGGTGGTGATATTCGTGGTGGCCATCAAGTTCACCGACTCGGCGGTCATCGGAATGCCTGCCGGAGAATTTGCCGTGATGGTGATGGTGATGGCCCTGATGACGGGGATGCTTACCCTCTATGTCCGACGGTTTGAAATCGCCCGGAATGTATTCCTCTGGTTTGTCGGGACAGCTATAATAGAGGCTGTGTTGGCTCATTGGGATCTCCATCTTACCGGCTACGCCTATTTCCTGAGCGTCATCGGCGTGGCTGTCGGATATTGCCTGTTCGAGATGCTGAGGGTCGAGGCCAAGAAACTCGCCATAACCGTGCTGACTGTCGTGTTGTCAGTCACCTTCCTCTTCTCGGTCAATTTCGTGTTCTCGCATATGATGCCCCATCAGCAGAAGCGAATCCAGGTTGCCCTCGGGGTGGTCGACGACCCCCGTGGCGACGGCTACAACGTCAACCAGGCCAAAATCGCCATCGGTTCGGGGGGCGCCACCGGGAAGGGATTCCTGAAAGGCACCCAGACAAAACTCAAATATGTCCCCGAGCAACATACCGACTTCATCTTCTGCACCATCGGTGAGGAGGAGGGATATGTCGGGACATCTGTTGTCATCCTGCTCTTCCTGATGCTGATTCTGCGGGTCATAGCTCTGGCCGAACGCCAGCCGACCACATTCGGCCGTGTCTATGCCTACTGTGTGGCCTCTTATCTCATATTCCATTTCTGCATAAACATCGGCATGGTCATCGGGGTCTGCCCCGTGATCGGCATCCCGCTCCCCTTCTTCAGCTACGGCGGTTCTTCGCTGTGGGGATTCACGATTCTGCTGGCCATACTGCTGCGCCTCGACGCGTCACGCACCTCACGTCACGGCCAGTGACACCCGGTTGACAACGCTCCGGACTGTATTTGACCCGGATTCATCCCGAAGCACCAGTTATTTTGCCGAAAGGGATGGTAATGCGGGGATTTTTGCGTAAATTTGCAGGGAAATTGAAACGCATCATGGCTGAACATTCATCTTCCACGAAGCCTTACAGACTTGGCATCGCCCTCAGTGGCGGAGGCGCGCGCGGGTTCGCCCATATCGGCGCGTTAAAAGCCATCGAGGAGGCGGGTCTGAAACCTGATGTCATCGCCGGAGTGTCGGCAGGCGCGATTGCCGGAGTGCTGTATGCTTCCGGCAAGCCCCTTGATGATATTCTGCCTTTGTTCTCCGACCTGAAATTCTCCGACTTCTGCAAGCTCTCCATCCGCGACGGCGGAGGGCTGTTCAATCTCTCCGGACTTAAAAAGTTCATAGTCAAGCAGACCGGGGTAGAGAATCTCGAAGACCTGCCGATTCCGACATATCTCGGTGCTACCGACTTCGACAACGGTCAGGCCGCTGAATTCCATGAAGGGCCGATCGGCGAGCGCGTGATAGCCTCCTGCTCCATCCCCATCGTGTTCCAGCCGGTGAGAATCAACGGCGTAAATTATGTCGACGGAGGGGTGCTGCGCAATCTTCCCGCGTGGATAATCCGCGACAAATGCGAGAAACTCATCGGCATCAATTGCTCCCCGCTGACCAACTACCGCTACAAGAAATCGATTTACGACGTGGCCCTGCGGAGCTACAACCTCATGGCCAAGTCAAACCAGGCGGTTGACATGGACATGTGTGACCTCGTGATAAAGACGCCTGACATAGCGGCCTACCAGGTATTCAACCTGAAGGATATCCGCAAGGTCTACCTGAGCGGATATTCCGCCGCCCACAAGGCGGTAAAGGAATGGCTGAAATGAAACCAAACCTGAATCCCCTCTCCCAACCAATCCAAACATGGCAAAGGAAAAGACAACCGTGAAAAAAGCCCCGGCAAAGGCTGGGAAAACAATCGAGACCAACGGGCAGGAAAATGCCCTCATACAAGACCGACGCCCGGTAATCTACCAGATGTTCCCGCGTCTGTTCTCCAACACGACAGCCGACTGTATCCCTGACGGCGACATCTCCCGCAACGGTTGCGGCAAGATGAACGACATCACCCCCAAAGTGCTCAAGGCCATCAGCGGGCTCGGAATCACCCACGTCTGGTATACCGGCGTGATAGAACACGCCCACGCCACCGACTACTCAGCCTACGGCATCACCCCCGACAATCCCTATGTGGTCAAAGGGAAAGCCGGCTCACCATACGCGATAAGCGATTATTACGACATCGACCCCGATATCGCGGTCAATGTCCCTGAGCGCATGAAGGAATTCGAGGCTCTTGTGGAGCGCACTCACGCCGCCGGCATGAAGGTGCTTATCGACTTCGTTCCCAACCATGTTGCCCGTCGATACCATTCGGATGTGGCTCCTGCCGGAATCGAGGATTTCGGACAAGGTGATGACCCGACATATTTCTTCTCCCCCCGCAACAACTTCTACTATATACCCCGCCAGCTTTTCCAGCCCGGGTTCGACATCGGTGACTACACCGAATTTCCCTCCAAAGCGTCAGGCAATGACTGCTTCAACGCCTTCCCGTCGCGCAATGACTGGTATGAGACCGTGAAGCTCAACTACGGAGTGGACTATGGCGACGGCTCACGTCATTTCGACCCGGTACCTCCGACATGGTTCAAAATGCTTCACATACTCCGTTACTGGGCATCCAAAGGGGTTGACGGATTCCGGTGTGACATGGTGTTCATGGTCCCGGTGGAGTTCTGGGAATGGGCGATACCTCAGGTAAAGGCCCATTATCCCGACATCATCTTCATCGCCGAGATTTACGATGTCGGCCAGTATCGCGAATTTCTCGAAAGAGGGCATTTCGATTACCTCTACGACAAGGTAAACCTCTATGACACCTTACGCGCCGTCCAATGTTACCATCACTCCGCCGCCACCATCACAGACTGCTGGCAGCGCGTGGACGGCATAGGCGGCAAGATGCTCAACTTCCTGGAGAATCACGACGAACAGCGTTTCGCCTCGGAGCAATATGCAGGTGATGCCGCCAAGGTGTTGCCGTCGCTTGTCGTCAGCTCGATGATTTCCACCGGCCCATTCATGCTTTATGCCGGTCAGGAACTCGGCGAGAAGGCCGAGGATGCCGAAGGATTCTCAGGCAAGGATGGCCGCACCACAATCTTCGATTACTGGTCTGTGCCGACACTTCGCCGATGGTTCAACAACGGCAAGGCCGACGGCGGACAGCTTTCAACAGTCGAGAAAGACCTGCGCGGAGTCTACGCCCATGTGCTTGGTCTGCTCAACTCCGAGAAAGCCCTCGCCGAAGGGGAATTCTTCGACCTGATGTATGTCAACTTCAATAATCCTGATTTCAATCCCCACCGTCATTACGCGTTCCTGCGCCGCCATGGCGACGATGTGATACTGATTGCCGTCAACTTCTCTGACGTTGCGTCCCAGCTCGCCATAAACATCCCTGCCCTCGCCCTCGGAATGTATGGCATAAAGGAGGGGCCCAAAAAGGGGAAAGAGCTGATTTCCGGGAGGGAGGCAGACCTCACCGTCAGCCGCGACGAACCATTCACCACCCATATCGCACCCTGGGGAGCCGTGGCATGGAAATTCTCCGCGTCACGCAACCGACGCAAAAATATTTGCCGTTCCAAGGAATAATTTTTACCTTTGCACCACCATTTCCAAGCTCATATTCGATTTTATGAATCCTATGTTACCGCCAATCAAGGTTTTCGCAGGCACAAAGTCACGTTACATGGCTGAAGAAATCTGCGCTGACCTTGGAATCGAACTCGGCAAGATGAACATCCTCCATTTTGCCGACGGGGAATTTGAAGTCTCCTATGAAGAATCAATCCGTGGCTGCGAGGTCTACCTCGTGCAGTCCACTTTCCCCAATTGCGACAACCTTATGGAACTGCTGTTGATGATCGACGCGGCCAAGCGTGCTTCGGCCAAATCGGTCATTGCTGTTATTCCTTACTTCGGCTGGGCCCGTCAGGACCGCAAGGACAAGCCCCGTGTGTCTATCGCCGCCAAGCTTGTCAGCGACCTGCTTGTGGCTGCCGGTGTAGACCGTGTCATCACCATGGATCTCCACGCCGACCAGATCCAAGGCTTCTTCAACGTCCCCGTAGACCACCTCTACGCCTCGACTGTGTTCCTGCCCTACATCAAACAGCTCAACCTTCCAGACCTGGTGATTGCCACCCCCGATGTCGGCGGAGCAAAACGCGCCAACAATTACGCCAAATACCTCAATGTGCCCCTGGTACTCTGCCACAAACAACGCGCCAAGGCCAATGTGGTGGCTAATATGACTGTCATCGGTGATGTCAAAGACAAGAATGTCATCCTGGTAGACGACATGGTGGACACCGCCGGAACAATCACCAAGGCCGCCGACCTGATGCTCGCCGAAGGAGCCAAGTCGGTACGCGCCCTCGCCTCCCACGCCATCATGAGCGACCCCGCCACAGAGCGTGTCGAGAAATGCGGCCTGACTGAAATCATCTTCACAAACTCCATCCCCTTCAACAAGGAGTCTAAGAAGGCCACGATACTCTCTGTCGCCAAGATGTTTGCAGACACCATCCGCCGTGTCCACAACAACGAGTCGATTTCATCGCAATACCTCATCTGATAGAAATTCCCAATTGCTTAGACATACCTCTCCCACAAGCATTTCACGCATTCTGCTCATGGCCGTCTTTGTGACGGCCATGGGTTTTGCATTCCATACCGGAGCCCGTCAGCCCCAGCTCGCCCCGTCATATTCCTGGAAGCTTCTCCCTCCTCTCGGACTCAGGGAACCGGCTGAGATGGATACCCTTTACACTGACTATTCTCTCCGTTTCGTGCCGCAGACCGTGTCGCCCGCATACGCCGCCACCGGCAACTATTGCGCCGAAGGCTACAATATGATTTACTTCGACCGCAAGCCGATAAGCGACTTCATGTTCCGCGACGCGATTTCCCATTGGGTGCCTGACGAGGAGAAAATCCGCTTCTTCAACACGCGCATACCTATGACCCTAATGGGTTACAGCTTCGGTGGCGGAAAAGACAACGGCCAGGATGACCTCTCGCTGGTCTTCTCGGGCAACGCCAACAAGCGGCTCCAGTTCGGAGCCATGCTCGACTATCTCTACTCCAAAGGCATGTATGCCAACCAGGCGGCCAAAGACCTGACCTGGGGCCTTTCCGGCTCATACATCGGCGAACGGGTTGAGGCACAGGCCTACGGCTACCACTTCGCGCTGACCGCCCTGGAAAACGGCGGTATCACAGATGACCTCTACATCACCGACCCGGCAGAAGTGCAGGGCGGCCAGAACTCCGTCGAGGCCAAACAGATTCCCACCCGTCTCACCGCCGCGCAGAACCGCATAACCGGAGGTGAGTTCTACCTCAACGGGCGATACAAACTCGGCTTCTATGAGGAGGAGCAAATCAACGACACAACGACGGTAAAACACCTCGTGCCGGTGACATCCATTATCTGGACACTGAAATATCGCGAGGGTCGCCGTCGGTTCAAAAACAATGACGCGACCCAGAATCTCGAATTCTGGGACAACACATATTTCAATCCCGACCTGACCAACGACCTCCAGAGCTACTGGAGCCTGCGTAACACTGTCGGGGTCTCACTCCTCGAAGGGTTCAACAAATACGCCAAGGCCGGTCTGTCGGCCTATGCCACCCACGAAATCCGCAATTACAGCATGGAGACCCTAATCGCGGAACCCGTCGACATACCTGAAGGTGAGACCGATCCGCTGACCCCGAATCCATTCCCCAACGTCAGTGACCACGAGAAGCAGAACCTCCTCTGGGTAGGCGCACAGCTGACCAAACAGCAGGGCCGCATCCTCAACTATGATGTCACCGGAGAAATCGGCCTTGTAGGCCCGGCAGCCGGGGAAATCAAGGTGGACGGAGGCATCACCACCCGTATTCCCCTCTTAGGCGACACGGTCAACATCTCCGCCAACGGTAAATTCACCAACCTCTCAGCCCCATGGCTGATGCAGCACTATCTCTCCAACCA
>OLYK01000003.1_pt1 | contig 51921 bp, 35 predicted proteins | sample 1673651 | NCBI WGS metagenome assembly OLYK01 (sample SAMEA103958118, study PRJEB25191) | human gut metagenome | reverse complement strand
GATTATTAATCTTCACGCTGTAAGATTATTAATCTTACAAACGGTGCAGCTATATTTACGGCTTGGGTCAAGTCAACTTTTTCTTTTCCGGTTGTTATCCACGAAATGTTTTGTCTGCATAAGGTGTCAAGATAGGTTTGCGCCACTTGTTCACTTGCGATGACGAGCATTGGTTTTCCGTCAATATTGTTGCCAGGCCATTTCAGCTTGCCTTTCGAGTCGAGTACGATGGAATATCCTTTTGCTTCCGTTGCCTTGTAAAACGAAGATTGGTTTGCCGGTTTCGGATTGTCGGTGTGAAAAGGTTCGGGTAAGGCAATGTGCATGGCCGCCGTTATACGTCCTGATAAATCGGAGTCGCAAGCCAGTTGCTCCAGTGCTTCGTAATATTCGTTTCCGCCAATGCATTCCGTCATATCGCAGTCAATGCGTCCGTCTATGGATGCCATCATGTGGCAAATGATGTAAGGTTTCATGATGTTGATTCATTTTTTATGATTACAAAGACAAAGATAGGGCAGAACTTATTTAGTCTGATTGCTGAAAGGCTCAATTTATATTGTTGAAAAGTTCAAAATGAAAGATATGCTTTTTATAATATGATTGTCCGCATTTCACTAATAAGAAGTTATTTCAGGGAGTTAAAGGGAGTTAGAAGCCAATGCATTTACTAATGGAAATCCTAACAGAACTATTGTCTTTTAACTCCTGTTAGCGAAGCGGGCATCACCATCCTTATCCAAGTAAGATTTGAATGGTCGGACAGGCTCCACTTTATCAGCCTTTTCTTCCAACGCAGCCAGCACAGAGGGGCGGGCATCCGGCTTTTCTTCCGCTTCGGGTTCTGTCCGGCTGGACTGATGCTCCATGTTCAACAGCGCATCCAATTCTGCAAGGCGGGCAGACTTGGTTTGCAGTTCTTCCTCCTGCGCAAACGGCTTGGCGATTTCAACCTCTGCGGCCTGCTTCTGCTGTTCCAGAGAATCCAGTGCGGCCTCAGCATCGGCAATGCGGTCGGCAAAATTGCCGATGGCATTGTCCAGACGGACGATGTTGCCGCGAGGGTCATCGCCCAGCGGTACCGGATAACTCAGCTCGCCGCGGAGAACGATTTGATGCTCATTCTTGAAACTGTCAAAGCGAATGTTAAGCTCAAAGCCGCGATAGGTGCCCAGCAGCATCATATCCGCATTCGGCATCTCCTTGCAGGCGAGCATCAGCCGCTCACCAGCTGCTTTTTTCTCATCGAACACCATGCCCTTGATCGTCATGCCGCAGAAGTTCTCCTTATCCTGCGGGTGTGCGTCTGCGATTTGGGCATCGTTTTTCAGAGCCGCAATACGGTTCTTCGCTTTCTGAATTTCCTCCGGGTAATGCTTGAGCAGCTTATCTTCCAGACGATATTTCTGGTTCTGGTAATCCGAGCGCAGCACCTTGAGCTTTGCTACCTGCACATCCAGATCCATCTTTTCCCGGATGCGCGGGTCGCCTGCGCATAGGGCCTTGACCTCGGCATACGAAAGAGCCTGCTCATCCACATCATCACAGGAGCGCATCGGAGATTTGCTCGTCATGATCTGCGAAATAAACTTCTGCTTGTTTTCCAGCGTTTGCCAGAGGTAGGCGTCGAATGTCCCCTCCGTGACGTAATTATAGACGTAAACTTGTTTGTTTTTGTTGCCCTGACGGATGATTCGGCCGTTGCGTTGGGTCATATCGGACGGTCGCCAGCCTACATCCAGATGATGCACGGCCACCAGCAGGGTCTGGACATTGGTGCCTGCGCCCATCTTTGCAGTGCTGCCCAGCAGGACACGCACCTTGCCGCTGCGGACTTTGGAGAACAAATCCGCTTTCTTACCTTCAGTATCAGCGTTGTGGATGAACTCGACCTCCGATTCCGGCACCCCGGCGGCAAGCAGCTTTGTGCGAATATCATCGTAGACATTGAACGAGCCGTCTCCCTTGGGCGTGGACATATCGCAGAAAATCAGCTGCGTCAGATTATCCTCTTTGGTTTCGTTCCAGATACGCAGAACATTGTCGACGCAGGCATTCAGCTTGCTGTCCGGGTCATCCGGGGTGAGCGGATTCATCAGCCGCTGGTCAAGGCCGATTTTACGTCCGTCCGAGGTGATCTTCAGCATATTGTCCACCGAGGGGTCAACCGCACCGCTATGCACCTCAGCAGCACGTTCGCTCAGGGATTTCACCATGTCCTGCTGGATTTCCGAGGGTTTGACCACGACAGTTTCAAACTTGGCTTCCGGAACAGGCAGATGCAACTGGTCGGAAGTCTTGATGTCCGCTGCCTCCTTGAACATATTCATCAGCTCCGGCAGGTTAAAGAACTTGGCAAAACGTGTGCGCGCACGGTAGCCGGTTCCTTCCGGCGCAAGCTCAATGGCCGTGGTGGTCTCGCCAAACGTAGAAGCCCATGCATCAAAGTGGGTCAGTTGTTTCTGCTGGAGAGTGCTGTACTGCAAATAGCGCATCAGGGTGTACATTTCCGTCATGGAGTTGCTGATGGGCGTTCCCGTTGCGCCGATAACATGCTTTCTGCCAGTCTTCCCCTCTCTCCCATACCTCCCAAAATTCCCATAATATTCCCAATCCTCCCAAATTTCCCATTTCTCCCAATTTTCCCATCTTGTAGGGACGCGCCGTGGCGCGTCCGCGTCAACCCAACCATCGTTGTCTTAAAAGGGTCTCACGCAGATTCCGCAGATACGCAGATTTCTCGCAGATTAAAGAGGAGAATTTCGGGAAAAGTCTCGCAGATTACGCGGATTACGCAGATTACCATCCGGGCGGTATCCTCGCGGATTGAGGTCGCTGCGCTCCCGAGGCTCTCACAGATTACACGGATTTCACAGATTTCACAGATTTGATTCGCTGCGCTCATCGGATTACGCAGATTTAAGTTGATTCCATAGCTCAACATTGATTCCACAGATGCCTGCCGGATGGCAATCTGCGTAATCTGTGTAATCTGCGAGACTTTTCCCGAAATTAGCCTCATAAATCCGCGAGACTATATTTTATCTGCGAGAAATCTGCGTATCTGCGGAATCTGCGTGAGACATTTTTTCTTCAGGAAAGTTGACGCGGACGCGCCACGGCGCGTCCCTACAAGATGGGAAATTTGGGAAATTTGGGAGAATTGGGAGAATTGGGGGAAATTGGGAGGAGGGGGAATAAAAAACAGTGGTGTCGATGGCCATCGACACCACTGCGAGCAAAGTAAAGTTGTCGTTTATTATTTAACGAGTGCTTTACAAAATATCTTAGCGGATAGCTACTTTCTCAACCTTGTTGCCCTGAACACGGATGTAGAGACCGTTTTCGGGGTTGGCTACGCGCTGGCCCTGAAGGTTGTAGTAAACCACGGGGGCGTTGGCGTCAACATTAGCCTCGACAGCTTCAACACCGGAAGTAGACTTCTTGTAGAGCATCGGGAGATTGAATTCAGCCGGTCCTTTCGCGGGAGCCACATTGGAGTACCAGGTGCCCTGGTTGCCCTTGCTCTGGCAAACAAAGCAGGTCGGGTTGAGGGTGTTGGAGAGTTTAACAGCGCCGTCAACGAATTCATAGGTATAGTAGCAGCCGTCATTGACCTCGGTGTAGAACTGGAAGGAGGTGAAGTGGGAGTCATCCATGCCATAGAAACGGCCGTCATTCTTGATGGTCACCTTGCCGTCGGCAACGGTGAGCTCGAAAGCGTTGGCCTCTTCGGTAATGATGTTGTCACTCTCAACGGTAGCCTCGGTGAGGTTCATGCGGCCGTAAGCCTGGGTGCCGATATAAGGACGGGCGAGCTTGAGGGTACCTTCCTCATTTACAGCGAACACATAAATTCCGGTTTCGACGGTGGTAGCCTTGGTGAAAGTAACGGTAGTGGGTTCAACAGGAGGATTAACTTCGCCGCCTTCGGAGGATACTACCATTTTTAAAATCTGTGTTTTGCCTGTGAATGCTAATGTCACAGTGTTGACAGCAGTTGTGTTTTGCCATACCATAGCGGAAGTTGTTACTCCTGATACAGCTCCGACAGAAGCGTTTACGGTCGCGTCTTTTGTTCCACTTTTACAAGTAAAAGTGATTTTGCCAAAAGTGACACCTTCGGGGGCCGTAATGGTCATTGTGTTACCGTCGGCGCCATCTTTACCTCCGTAAACACGAATGGTTTGTTGCTGGTCTTTTGCAGTGGACATTGACCAATAGTAAGCAGGATCTGTTGTTGAGCCACCTTTGGTGAAAGCAAATGAGTAGCCGTTTATTTCCAAAGAGTTGATAGGCTGATAATGTTTAGCCTGGCCATTGTCTTTGTCTCCATTGGTTCCTGCGGGACGCTCGTCAACTAGAGTTCCCTGGAAGTTTGTGGCGTTGTTCACGTCGAGAGTGGTATCGGCAGCGGAAGCCATTGAAGCCACTCCTGCCAGACAAAGAGCTGAGAGTAAAAGTTTCTTCATACGGTTGTGATTTGTTAAATTTAAGATTGTCAGATTATGAATTTTCAGGGATTTCAAGGCTATATTCACAGTTGGCCTTGAAATGGACGGTAAAATTACTGCAAAATTTTAATATGACATAACTTTCCGCAGTGTTTAACAACATATTTTGGGTTAAAAAAATGTTGCGTGCGCCATTGTGTAGACGAGACGGCCACAAGTGTGGTGATGAAGGACAATATTCTGGAAGATAAGGCCAATTGGTGCGCTTGTCATGACCGTCTAAAATAACTAATTTTGCAACCTGAATCAGAACCTGGCAGGAGCGCCGGGCGTTTATATTACGATTCACCTATTTAATATATGAGAGAGAATTCTACAAGACTGCGTATGGCGGTCCTGCTGTTGGTTGTTATGGTTGCCTACTGGGTGGTTCCCGGGCGGGCGACAGCCCAGATTGTGGAGGTGCCATCAGAGCAACGTATCAACACCGATTCCCTCAAACGTGCCTTCGCCGACCAGCACTATTATTTCGGGCTTTACAAGGATAACTATTTCATCTTCGGTCCACCGGTCAACAAAAAGCCCGACAAGACCAACACAAACATAAAATTCCAGATATCCATCGCCCAGAAGCTTACCAAGTCGACATTGCCCTGGGGGACATACCTCTATCTGTTCTATACCCAGAAGGTGTTCTGGAATGTGCTGGAGAATTCGATGCCGATGACCGACCTCAATTTCAATCCGGGAATCGGCCTCACAAAGCCCTTGTTTGTCAAAGACCGATTCATCGGTAAGGTCAGCCTTATTCTGGAGCATGAGAGCAATGGCCGAGACGGAGAGGAAAGCCGGTCATGGAACAAGGTGAGCTTCAGCGGCAGCATAATGGTGGATCCAAACTTCGTTGTGTCCGGCAAGTTCTGGATTCCGATTATCGACGGGGTCAACAACCGTGACATCCTTAAATATTGCGGCATATACCAGGTAGGGTGGCAGTTCCAGTCATCAAACCGCAAACTGTCGCTGGGAGTCACCCTGACACGACGTGCCAAAGGATGGTTCAACTATAACACATGTATCGAGGCCGCATGGCGATGGTCCACCCAGTCAAACCAATATCTGTTCATGCAGTTTTACAATGGTTACGGCGAAGGGCTGCTCGCTTACAAGACCTATTCCTCACACATAAGGGTTGGAATTGTCATCAAGCCCACTCTTTTCTCTGAGTTCTGAGCCCGAAAACCTGTGTCTGTCATCTCTGTCCGGAATTTGTTCAAGCCAGATTCCGGATTTTTTTCTTCTCACATGAGAGAAACGGTTTTGTAACACAAACGCCGGATATGCATGCTTAAAAACATATTGCAATCTCCTTTATAAAACTTAAAATATATAAATACGGGCTTGAAAAATTGAATTGATGTAAACAATGGATTGCAGATAAAAAGGGTAGTGTGAGGCTAAATGTTTGACAGACAGCAATGTATGGGGTGATAAAAATGGTGTTACACGCGAAGAAAGTATAATGTAACAATATTGTAAAATTATGTGCTATATCTAAATTACTGTAAATCAGTTTGTTATGGCGAAATAAAAATATTTTTGAAAAATTATGAAAAAAATCATCTGAAAAATTTGGAAATTCAGAAAATGTCACTACCTTTGCGTTGTAGTCACAAAGTTGTTACAAAACAAACCCGAACATAAACTTCAACTATTACAATTATGAGTCAGAATTTCCAAACCAAGCTTTTAGATCTTCAGAGTAATCTTCTGAATTTCGCTTACCTGCTCACCTCAAACCGGGACGATGCGTATGACCTTCTTCAGGACACGACCCTCAAGGCTCTTGACAACGAAGACAAGTATGTCGAGAATGTGAATTTCAAAGGATGGGTGTTCACCATCATGCGCAATATCTTCATCAACAACTACCGCAAGGTAGTCCGTTCGGCCACCATCATCGACCAGACCGAAGATCTCTACCACCTCAACCTTCCCCAGGAATCAGGGCTTGACACCCCCGAGGGGACTGTGGCAGCCGGTGAAATCTCCGCGGCCATCAATTCCTTCTCCGACGAGTACCGTGTGCCGTTCACCATGCATGTGGCCGGTTACAAATACAATGAAATCGCCGAGAAGATGAACCTCCCACTCGGCACCGTCAAGAGCCGCATCTTCTTTGCCCGCAAGCGTCTCCAGGAGATGCTCAAGGATTACCGCTGAGCTCTTGCGGGGGCCATTCGCCCGAGACATAATTTACTCTGCTCTACTCATGCAGCTCATAATTGTAATAGACAACTACGCGGCGGGCTGAGCAGCCCGGAGCAACACCGCACGGCGGCGCGCTATCCCCGACAGGGCCGGCGCGCCGCTCCGCTTTAAGGGGGAGGGGAATAATGGAGGGATGGGGAGGGCTTTGGGAAAATTGGGGAATATTGGGAATATTGGGAGTTTTGGGAGGATTGGGAAATCCCAACGATTCCGAAGGAATCCAATCTATGGCCGAACACAACCGTGGGTTACCGCTTCGTGCTAGCCCCACAAGGGGGCTTCGCACTCGCGCCAACCCACGGCTATTCAGATAAAGGATTCCTTCGGAATCGTTGGGATTTCCTAATTATTCCAATTTTCTTAATAATCCCAAAATTCCCAATCTTCCCATAACTCCCAATCTTCCGGGAAATTCCGGGAAAGATTAGAGGTTGGGGTTAATCTTCGACCACTCAGAGATGGGAGGAATGATACCGAGGGAGATTACCTCGTCACGGAGCTTGCAGAGATGGTGGTAGCTCTGGTCAAGTTCCTTGTGTTCCTCCGGAGTACCTTTGACAGGAGCGACAGTGACGCCGTTCTTGTCTACGGTGGTCTCCATTGCCATCATGATGTGATTGTACTCGCCATTGTTGACATAAGTGCCGACAGGCCAGGTGAAGGAAGGTCCACCCATTGCTGCGGCAACCATCTCGATCGAGAGGTAAGCCGGGCTTTGGAACGATGAACGTCCGCGGAGGTCGATGATGTTCTTACCACCCTGCACGACACGCTGGCGGATTTCCTCCCAGGCCTGCTGGGGAAGAGCCTTGGTGCCGATAAGTTCCGATAGGGGCTGTCCGGCGACAGTGGTGGTGGAGGCGAAGACTGCCATCTGCTCGCCATGTCCGCCGTATGTGCGGGAGTTCTGGATCTGGTCGGCAGGGATGTGGAAATACTTGGCCAGCTCGGAACGCAGACGTGTCGAGTCGAGAGCTGCGAGTGTGGATACCTGAGAAGGTTTCAGGCCGGAATAGATAAGGGTAACAAGTCCGGTGATGTCAGCGGGGTTGAATACCACCACGACATGTTTCACATCAGGGCAATAAGCCTTGATGTCCTTGCCGAGTTGTTCGGCGATTTCGGAATTGCCACGGAGAAGGTCTTCGCGGGTCATGCCGGCCTTACGGGCGGCTCCACCCGACGACACGATATATTTCGCTCCGGTGAAAGCTTCTTTTATGTCAGAGGTGAAGGTGAGGTTGAGACCTTTGAAACCGCAATGGGCGATTTCCTCGGCGACCCCTTCCAGACCGGGAGCATATGTGTCGTAAAGGCAGATGTTGGGGGTAAGACGCATCATAGCCGCTGTCTGGGCCATGTTGGAGCCGATCATACCGGCTGCCCCGACAATCACAAGTTTTTCATCAGTCAGAAAGTCCATATGTATGTTGATTAAAGATTTCATAGGGTAAACAAATAAAGTCGCAAAAAGTTAAGTCGGAACAGAAATTTTGACGGGAAGAAAAAAAGAAGTAATTTTACGGGCTTGAATCGGCCCGAGGGATACTTCCGGGGTCGGTCGGCTGAAAACAACAAGTTTTGACCATGAATTTCCACAGACTGATTCTTATTTCGGGAGCGACATTCGCTGCCGTAGCCGTTTCGGCCACAGAACCTGGCGGCTATTACTCCTCCTGCGAGGGAAAGACCGGAAAGGCCCTGCTCCAGCAGCTGCAGACCGTCATCGATGACCATACGGTTGTCGGTTACAAGAACCTGTATGATGTTTATGACGACTCCGACCGTCATCCCGACGGCACCATCTGGGACATGTATTCCACAAAGGAATGGGGCAAAAGCTTCAACTCGGTGAAATGCGGCAACTACTCCGTCGTGGGTGACTGCATAAACAAGGAGCATTCCTTCCCCAAAAGCTGGTTCAACGACAAATCGCCGATGATGTCTGACGCTTTCCATATCTATCCCACCGACGGAAAGGTCAACGGACAGCGCAGCAACTTCCCCTACGGGGAGTGTGCCAACGGCACCTACCTCCCCTCGCGCGGCAACATCCATCCCCTGGGAAAACTCGGGTCATCGACATTCCCCGGATATTCCGGCACGGTGTTCGAGCCTGACGACCAGTACAAGGGGGATTTCGCCCGCTCATATTTCTATATGGCCGCCCGCTACAACTCCAACATATCCACCTGGAACAGCCCCATGCTCGCCGGAAACAACTACCCCTGTTTCTCCTCATGGGCGGTGAACCTGCTGCTGAAATGGCATCGTCAGGATCCTGTCAGCGACAAGGAGACAGTCCGCAACGACGCGGTGTATGGCCATCAGCACAACCGCAACCCCTTCATCGACCATCCTGAGCTTGTCGAATATATCTGGGGCGACAAGGTGGGACAGCCCTGGAGCCTGTCGCTCGGGAGCGAACCTAAATTCGTGACTCCGGTAGACAACTCCACCATCGACCTCGGGCTTACCGCCGTGAATATCTCCAAGTCGACCGTTGTGACCGTCACCGGCGTTAACCTCACCGTCAACGCGTCTGTGTCTGTCTCCGGCGCGGGATTCTCCGCAACCCCCTCATCCCTCGATTACACCGCCATCAACGGCCAGGGCGCGGCGCTGACCATCAGCTATGACAGCTCTGTCGCCGGAAAGGGTAACGGCAAGGCTGTGATTACCTCCGGCGACGCCACCGTGACCATCAATCTCCTCGCCGAGGCGGTCAGCGGACTGCCGGTGCTTCCCGCCACATATGTCTCCTCCGACGCTTTCACCGCCAACTGGGTGAACATCGACGGCGCGGGAGCGCGTTACACCCTTGACGTGCGCCGCGACAACGCTTCAATGACCGGGTATCCCTGTCAGGTGGATGCCGCCGCCGGCAGTTACCGTGTGGACGGACTCGATCCGGAGACCACATACACCTACACAGTGTCTAACTCCACGATGACATCCGATGTGGTCAGCGTCACCACTTCCGCCCCCGTCCCCTCTGTCACATTCCTCTATGACGGGGAGCTGACCTTCTCGGCCGTTACCGGCGAACCGTCCGAAGCCGCCGAGGTAATCGCTGAAATCGACAACATCCCAGGGGATGTCACCATCTCGGTTTCCGCTCCCTTCCAGGTTTCGCTCAACAAGCAGGAGTGGGGTCAGAGCGTCATACTCTCCCCGGGAGCCGACCGCTTCTATATGCGTCTTTACTCGGCCAATGACGGAGATTTCTCCACCTCGATTGTCGCTTCCGCCGACGGATTCTTCTATGATGACGTTGAGGTTGACGGCACAGTGACCCCCGTAGGCGCGTCATTCGTCGAGGATTTCGAGAAACAGATTCCTCAAGGCCAGAGTAACGGCTACGGCGCGCTGACCTATGAGGGCAACGCCTCCACATGGTCAACCGATCAGGTTTACTTTGAATACGCCGGGGCAAACTCCTATCCCCACACCGGCAACCAGGCTGTCCGGTTCAACAAGTCGGGCAACCGTCATATCACCATGCTGAAAGACAAGGCCAACGGTATGGGCACTGTCCGCTTCTGGGCACGTCCCTGGGGCAAGGATGCCGCCGACTGCACCTTCGCTATCTCAGTCTCGGCCGACCATGGCACCAAATGGGATAAGGTTGGAGATGTGACTGTCAAGGCCAACGGGGGCGCGGACAACGTTTACGCCGAATACACCCTGGCTGTCAACCGTACAGGTTCGCTCCGTCTGAAGGTTGAGCAGACCGGCGGTGCCCGCTGCATGCTCGATGACCTCTCAATCTCCGACCATTCCACCTCAGGTGTGCAGCTCACCCCCGAGGGACACGCTTACCACAGCTGGGACGCTTACTGCCTTGACGGAATGCTGGTTATCGAGAACAGCGACGCGGCCAACCTCTTCTCGGTCTACGCCATCGACGGTCGCGAGGTGTTCACCGGCAAGGTTGCCGGCTCATCGCTGTCGCTGGCTCTTCCCGCCGGGCTTTACATCGTCAATGTCAGCGATTTCTCACGCCGCGTACTCGTGAAGTAATATCCACAGGATGAACAGGAAAGATTTCGAGATAATGGCTCCCGTGGGGAGCTACGAGAGTCTCCGGTCGGCAATCAACGCCGGGGCCGACGCCGTTTATTTCGGTGTCGAGGGGCTGAACATGCGTTCACGCTCCAGCGTCAACTTCACCCTCGACGACCTGCGCCGCATATCTGAGATATGCGACGAGAACGGGGTCAAGTCATATCTGACGGTCAACACCATAATATATGACGAGGACATGGAGAAGATGCGCTCAATCATCGACGCGGTGGCCGGTTCGGGAATCTCGGCCATCATCGCGTCAGACATGGCCGCGATTCTTTACGCCCGCTCAAAGGGGGTGGAGGTGCATATCTCCACCCAGCTCAGCGTCTCCAACACCGAGACCCTGCGCTATTACGCGCAGTTCGCCGACGTGGTGGTGCTTGCCCGAGAGCTGAACCTTGACCAGGTGAGGGCCATCCACGAGGCCATCATCCGCGACGACATCCGTGGCCCCCGTGGGGAGCTGGTCAGGATAGAGATGTTCTGTCACGGGGCGTTATGCATGGCTGTCTCCGGAAAATGCTACCTGAGTCTGCATCAGATGAACTCCTCGGCCAACCGGGGAGCCTGCACCCAGATCTGCCGACGGGGCTACACCGTCACCGACCGCGAGACCGGCGACCAGCTCGACATCGAGAACAAATACATAATGTCGCCCAAAGACCTCCGCACGATTCATTTCCTGAACAAGATGGTCGACGCGGGGGTGAGGGTCTTCAAAATCGAAGGACGCGCCCGCGGGCCGGAGTATGTTGATATCGCCGTGCGCAGTTACAGCGAGGCGCTCCAGGCTCTTTGCGACGGGAGCTACACCGAGGAGCGTATCGCCGGATGGGAACATGAGCTGTCAAAAATCTTCAACCGTGGATTCTGGGACGGCTATTATCTCGGCCAGCGTCTCGGGGAGTGGTCGAGCAAATACGGCTCGTCGGCCACCCGTGTCAAGGAGTATCGCGCCAAAGGTGTCCGTTATTTCTCGAAACTCGGTGTGGCGGAGTTCTATATGGAGGCCGGTGAGCTGCATCCCGGCGATGAGGTGGTGATCACCGGGCCTACCACCGGCACCCTGATTCTCACCCTCGATGAAATCCGTGTCGACCTCAAGCCTGTCGAAACCGTCCGCAAAGGTCAGTCATTCTCGATAGCCGTTCCCTCCAAAATCCGTCCCTCCGACAAACTCTATTTCTGGTGTCCGCTCGACTGAGGGGGGATGACACAGCCCCCTGTCAGGTCTCGGATGTTTTACTAAAACCGGCTTATCAAAACGCACAATATGCTTTCAGATAGCGTGTTGTGCGTTTTGTATGTTTACCGGTTTTTTTACCCGGTATTGCAACCGGGCCGTCACACATATTAATTTTGCAAGTGTTTAGTCCGGCGGTCGATTCCGGGCAACCAACGTTTACCACCCTGAATACCATGAACGATATTTCACGAATCCTTTTGTCTTGTTTTACTGCCTGCCTTCTCCTTGGCGGAGGAGGGGGCTTTACGATGTCGGCCCAGTGGGCGCGGGTGCTGACCACCTCCGGCGACAGGATGCAGTCTCTGGAAGCTTCGTCGGTGAGAGCCTATGGAGATTCGACAGATGACGCGATACTGCTGCGTCCCTCCGACCCCTGCCAGGAAATTGATGGCTTCGGTTACGCGCTCACCTATTCATCCTGTTACAACCTGCTCAGAATGCCGGAAGAGGCGCGGGAGGAACTGCTGACAAAGACGTTTTCCCCCACAGAGGGCCACGGGGTATCATATGTCAGGATTTCCCTGGGATGCAACGACTTCTCAAGTGACGAGTATTCCCTCTGTGACCGTCACGACGACGGGGAGACGGCCCATCTGCGCTATTTCTCGCTTCATTCCGATGAGACCGATTATATAATCCCCGTGCTGAAAAGGATAATCGCCATCAATCCCTCACTCAAAATCATCGCCGCTCCCTGGACCCCTCCCAGATGGATGAAATACCATGAGGAGAGGGGGGAATCCCCCGACAGCGAGGGGATGGGTGACTGGACAGGTGGCCGTCTGCGTCCCAAATATTACGGGGTCTACGGAGAGTATTTCGTGAGGTTCATACAGACTATGGCTGACAACGGAGTGAGAATACATGCCGTCTCACCCCAGAATGAGCCGTTGAACTGGGGAAACTCCGCTTCGCTATATATGCCTTACACCGACATGGCTGACTTTGTGAGCCAAGGGCTTGCTCCCGTTCTGAAACATGCCGGTCTCTCCACAAAGATTTATATTTTCGACCATAATTACAATTATGACAATATGGCCGACCAGCGTCATTACCCGTTGCTGGCCTATCAGAGGATGGGGAGCGGTTTCGACGGGGAGGAGCTTGTGGCCGGAGCCTGCTATCACAATTACGGGGGAACTCTTGACGACATAAAAGAGGATGTGGTCTGGGGTGACCGCCAGGACAAGGAGCTGATTTTCTCCGAGGCCTCAATCGGCACCTGGAATGACGGGCGCAACCTCCGCGAGAGGCTTTCACTCGATATGGATGAACTGGTAATATCCCCGTTGCTCAACCGTTTCAAGGCATCGATTGTCTGGAATTTCATGCTTGACACCAACCGTGAGCCTTACAGGCCGGGGGGATGCTCTACCTGCTACGGGGCGATTGACCTCAACGCGTCCGCTCCCGGGGAATACACTTTCAATTCCCATTACTATATCATGGCCCACGCGTCTGACGCGGTAAAACCCGGCGCAAGGCGTGTCGTCACCGAGGGATGGTGGACCAACGGACTGAGCTATGCGGCGTTTGTCAATCCCGACAACACCACGGCCATACTGATGGCCAACCGCAATGACCGCGATGTGGACGCAAAGGTCAGCTCCAACGGACATACCTACATTTTCAAGGTGCCTGCCCGGGGCGTACTGTCGGCAAGGATGGACTTTTCCGCCGATCCGTCGGGTGACTCAGCCCTGTTTTCCCCTGTCAATGACAGGAATGAGAATGAGGAGTCACTTTACGATTTGTCGGGCAGGAGGCTCACGGCTCCCGGAGATGGGGAGATCTGCGTAACCTCCGCCGGTGACAAAATCAGAGTTTCATTAAGGTAATCTGAATATACAACAGGGGAGTACCGGTCAGATGGGTCTTTTCCCGCGAGGGGAAATTGGCCGGTGGCTCCCCTTTTTCAAACAGAATCCTGTCATCTGATACCATACTGAACTAACCTGAACTTAAAATATGAAAAAAATCCTACTTTCCCTGCTGGCAGCGGCAGGAACAGCCTGTGCTGTGTCGGCTCAGGAGCTTTCACAGACACTTTATTTCGACTTCGGTTCGATAACCGCCTCACAGGGAACTGTCACCGAAGGGGCTGACGGCAACGGCCATTACTGGAACAACATCACCAACAATGAGTCAGGCAACAAATATGCCGCCAAGGGTACCGTGTATGGCAATCTTGTCAATGCCGACAACCTGGCGACAGGTTTCTCCGTGACCCTCAACAGCCGTTTCTCGACAAACGGGAAGAGCGGCGGTGGTGGTCTGCTTGCGCCTTCCGCCGAGCTGTTGGGTGACATGGCGGTGGCGACGGCCACCGAGGATTATTTCTTCATCGAATCCTCTGAGAACAACAGCAATTTCACCATCGCCGGACTTGACCCGCAGAAATGTTACCGTTTCCATATCTTCGCTTCCCGCAAAGCCACCGATACCCGTATAGGGACATACCGCATGGAGGGCATCAACAAGTTCTCCGGCGACCTGCAGCTTGCCGGGACGGCCATAGGACATGACGGGGAGAACCAGAACACCGACAAGATTCTTGTCTCGGATTATGTGTTCCCCGATGACAACGGAGAGATTCTTTTCACCGTCTCGCGCAACACAGGGGCATACATCGCCCTGAACGCGATGAAGATGGAGGAGTTTACCGGCCTGCGCCGTCCCGACGCGCCGGTAACCATGGCTTCGGCTCTTCTCAAAGGCTTGGCTGCCGAGAACGGTGAGTCGGTCGAGATGAGACTGATTTCCCCCGACGGCAAGAACAGCGGTGTATTCGAGTGCTTCACAATGCTGAAACCGGGCAGTTTCCATATCGAGGGTGTCTCGACCGAGGATGCTCCGCTCAGTTATGGGGTGACCTCCGAAGGGAAACTTGTGGAGAACTCCGATGAGGAGTATCAGGTCGGCGGTGAACAGCTGTCGATTGTCCGTGTGGATTTCCCGGAGGGTACTCTTACTGTGACCCCCATCACCGCCTGCTCGATGACCGGAAGCGCCGTCCATGGCTGGAGCACATCCAATGTCGAGAATCTACCCTATGTCGGTGACGGGGTGTGGAGCGGCGAGGTGACCCTCACCAACCGTCCGTCGGTTTCTGACCGCTCACGTTTCAATTTCATCCTCAACAACAGTTGGAACTACAAGATTTCCAAGGTGTCGGGCAGTGAGAACTCTGTCGGTTTCTCCTGGGAGGATTATTCCCTGGCTGACATCTACCTCAATTTCGGCACATACCGCATCACCCTCGACCTGAACCGGATGGTCTACAATATCGAGTCGGTCAACGGCATCGATGACCACCGTATCACTGTCATGGGCTCATCCGTCTCCAACGGACAGGGCGCGACCGACAACCACGGCTACGCCTATATGTTTGACCAGCTTATCGGGGCGCGTCATCAGGATGGCCTTTCCGAGAACCCCTTCTTCATCTCAAGCATCGCTGTCAACGGCAACAACACCATCAACCTGCTCGACCGTTACAGTGAGCTGGTGAATGATTTCAGCCGCTATGTGGTGTTCGGTGTCTCGCTCGGCAACGAGGGAATCCATGGCGCGTCAGACCAGGAGGCTGTCTACAACCAGTTCGCCGACAACATGCAGCTGCTGATTTCCAAGGCCCGCGAGGACGGTATGGTGCCTGTGGTGATGAACAACTACACCCGTGGCGACTTCGAGGAGTCGGATTACGGATATGTGCGCCGTATGAACCTGCTTATCAACAGCTGGGATGTCCCCTCGGTCAACCTCCTCGGGGCAATCGACAATGGTGCGGGCAAATGGGCCGACGGATTCCAGAACGGTGATGACATCTACCATCCCAACACCGAAGGTCACTCCGAGCTGTTCCACGCTATCACGCCGTCTCTCTTCGACGCTCTCAAAGCCGGAAAGAGTATTCCTGTCCGCAAGACCGGTAACTCGATGATTATCAATCAGCAAGGCAAGGTGGAGTTTGTGCCGGAGGATGTAGTTCATCCCTTCGCCCTCGTGGTCAGCCTCAACCAGCTCCCGGAAGGTGAGTTCGTGCGTGTCTCCACCCCGGATGGTGTCGCCACAATATCCATGTCCGGAACCACTGTGACCTATACCTCTCCCGCAGGTGAGACCATCTCGGGGAATGTCGTCAAGGAAAGAAGCGGCGAGTCTCCCCTCTATCTCACCCTCTCGCATTATCATGCACAGGGACGCACCTATCTTTATGCAGGTGAGGAACTGCTCGGGGAACTCCCCGGCAAGGTTGTCCCCGAAAAGGTCACTGTCGCCCCCATATCGGGCAAGCTCGATCTCGCCGAGGTGATGTTCTACCGTTCCGCGCTCAATGCTGACGAGGTGAGCGCCATCTGTGACGGCAAGATGATTCAGTCGAGCCTTGAGGTTTACCTCCCTTTCAGCGACACCACTGATGCCGCCCGCAACGAGGCGCAGGCGATGACCGAGGCCACCGTTCTCGGGGGACAGACCTCCGGCGTGACCGCGCTCCACGGGGAGGAGGAGACCGCACCCTTTCGCGCCTTCGGTCTCGAAGGGCTTCTCAGGGTCTCGGTAGCCTATCCTCAGACAGTGGCCGTCCATTCGGTCGATGGTCGTCTTGTAAGCCGCCGCAAGGTCGGCGCGACAGCCGATTTCCCCCTCCAGGCAGGGGTATATCTGGTTAATAACGTCAAAGTGACCGTCAGGTAAGACACTGACGTTTCATATCATTACCGTGGGTTGGCGCGAGGTGAGGTCTGATGGCCTCACCTCGCGCCAACCCACGGTTATTCAGAAGTATGATTCCTTCGGAATCGCGGGGAAATGTAAATTTTAAATGCATATCTGTCAGTGTGTCAGATACCACGCAATAATCCGATATGTAAGCCGTTAATATGTTAGCGGGATTTTATCCGGTTGAAAGATTCCCGCACAATCCGACGATTATGAAATTTCTTTACAGCAAATCATACGGGAAAAAACACAGACGCGCGATATACGGCTTGTTGCTTGTCATTTCATTGTTGATGGCAGGTGTGTCCCCCGCTCTGGCTCTTTCCCCCGACTTCTACACTGCCGAGTCGCGTCTCGCCTCGGGACGTTGGGTGAAGATTGCCGTGAGCCAGTCAGGTATGCATCTCCTGACCGAGCAGCAGTTGCGCCAATGGGGTTTCTCCGACCCCGCGAGGGTGAAGGTCTACGGCTACGGCGCGATGCGTCTGCCCGACCGTCTTGACAGCAGTTATATCGATGATCTTCCCCAGACTCCGTCGGAATACATTTCCGGCCGGGGCATCGTGTTTTTCGGTGAGGGGCCTGTGACAATCGGCAACGCCGCGACGACATACCTGCGTCCTGTGCAAAGCCCTTTCACCACCCAGGGATATTATTTCCTCTCCGACAATGATGATGAACGTCTTGTGCCTGCCACTGACACTGTGTCATCCCCTTCGGCCTCTGAACCGGCAGACACATACCAGGAGCTGGCATATCATGAGGAGGAACTTTATTCCCCCGGCTATGCGGGTTACCTGATGGTGGGTGAGGATTTCAAATACACCAACTCCCGGACTTTCAAGATTGATTTGCCCGGTATCGACACCTCCCGCAGTGTGACGATGGAGGCTTCTTTCGTTGCCAAAACCTTGTCAGAGGATTCCAACATCACCTACTTCCTTAACGGCACGGCATTGCCCTACGGTTCGGGAGACCGCATCAAGTTTACCAACGACGCGGAGAAACATGGCGAAGAGGGATTGTCGCGCAAGGAGTTCAACGTGACATCCGAGAGTGTTCAGATAGGTGTCACATTCAGCTGCCCTTCGACGGTGACATCCGCCAACCTGAACTACATTGCCTTGACCTACACCCGCCGTCTGACTCTCGATGACGGCAACAAGATTTTCCACGCATCCCGTGGCTCAAGCGGATTCTCCATTTCGGGAGCCGACTCCGAGACCCGTGTGTGGGATATAACCACCCCCTTGTCGGCCACGAAGATGGACATATCTCCTGCCGCCTCCGGAGTGTCTGTCTGGAGCCTGCAGCGCTCGGGTGTGAGGCGTTTCGCCGCCTGGAAGCCCTCGGCTCCATTCCTGAGCGCGACCTTGGTCGGGGAGGTCAGGAACCAGAACCTCCACGCCCTCCCTGCTGCCGAGATGGTGATTTTCACTGTGCCGGCCTGGAAGGACCAGGCTGAGCGTCTGGCCAATTTCCACCGCAACGACGAGGTTGATCCTCTTGATGTGGTTGTCCTCACCCCCCAGGAAATCTATAATGAGTTCTCTTCCGGTGTGCCCGACGTGCAGTCGTTCCGCAAGCTCCTGAAAATGATGTATGACCGTCAGGCTGGCACAGACAAGCCGTTGCGCTACGCCCTCTTCCTGAGCCGTCCGGTGTGTGACATCCGTCAGGTGACCGATTACGGAAAGTCGCTGGGCAACACCTTCCTCCCGGCGTGGTTCAGCAACACCGGTCTCTACGACAATGACGCGTACACCACCGACGACATCTTCGGTTTCCTCGACGACAATTCCGGCACAACCACCTCTTCCGACAAGCTGCGCATCGCCGTGGGGCGTATTCCCGCCATCACTCAGAGCGATGTGAAGACCGCTGTCGACAAGCTGGAGCGTTACTATACCAAGATGCCCCGTACCAACTGGAAGAACAACATCCTCGTGTCGGCCGACGATGAGGATGCGGGAATCCATATGACCCATGCCGAATGGTTCTGTGACTATCTGTCAAAGAGTAACGGAGGTGAGGACGGCTTCATCAAGAAACTCTATATCGACGCTTATGAGCGCACCTCCAACATCTGCGAGGAGGCACGTCAGGTGTTCTACCGTTACCTCGACGAGGGGGCGTTGCTCTGGTTCTACACCGGTCATGCCAATGCCTCATCGCTTACCGGTGAGAATCTGGTGACCTATTCCGACCTAAACAGCATGTATCTGCGCCACTGGCCGGTTGTCTACGGTGCGACCTGTAACTTCCTGCGCTGGGACTCTCCGACTGTCTCGGGTGCGGAAATCCTGTTCAAGAATCCCAACGGGGGTGTGATTGCCGGTATCTCGGCCACCCGCGCCGTGTATATCAGTTACAACGGAAACCTTTCGGCTTCGCTTGGCCGTCATTTCCTTGAGCGTGACGAGGATGGCAAATACATGACCCTCGGGGAAATCTATATGCGGGCCAAGAATGACTATATGGATGAGACCCACAGGGATTCCCAAGGCAACCGCGACCCGATTCCCCGTCCCGATTCCAACAAGCTCAGGTATGTGCTGATGGGTGATCCGGCGCTGAGGCTTATGATGCCTTCGTCGAGGGTGATTCTTGACCGTATCCACGAGACTGATATGCCTGTGGCTCCAGACCAGGAGCTTCCTTGCCTGATGGCGCGTCAGCAGACCACCATCACCGGCCACATAGAAAATCCCGACGGCACCCCGGCCTCAGGATTCAACGGTCATCTTGTGGCCACAATCTATGATGCCGAGCAGTCCTTCACCACCAAAGGCTACGGCCAGGGAGCGGAGATGACGTTCGAACAGCAGGGAGGCCGACTGATGGTTGGCAACGCCGATGTCAAGGATGGCCGTTTCACCCTTCCGGTCAATATGCCCTCTGAGGTTGTCAACAACTACCGCAATGCCGCCATCAGCCTGTACGCCTATGAGGACAATGGGGAGGAGGCCATCGGGGTCAACCGTGATTTCTATGTCTATGGCACCGATTTCGACTCTGAGCCGGATGTGGTTCCTCCGACAATCGACGCGTTTTATCTCAACCACCCCTCATTCGTCTCGGGTGACGAGGTAAACAACTCCCCGATGGTGATTGCGGAGATTTCTGATGACCGCGCCATCAACCTCTCCACTGCCGGTGTCGGCCATCAGATGGGACTGTATCTTGACAACGGTTCGAAGACCTACACCGATGTCTCGGATTATTTCACACCCTATACCAACGGGGTAGCCGGAGGAACAATCGCCTATCCTCTCGAAGGTCTCGCCGTGGGGGCACATACTTTGCGCCTGAGGGTATGGGACACCGCTCCCAACTCCGCCGAAGCCACGCTCGATTTCTTCGTGGCCAAGGAGATTGTGCCGACCATCTACGAGGTTTACACCGACTGCAATCCCGCGTCGGTCGAAGCCAACTTCTATGTGTCGCATGACCGTCCCGATCGCGAGCTGACAGTCACCATCGAAGTGTTTGACATGATGGGACACCGTCTCTGGCAGGCCACCCAGCAAGGCCGCAGCGACATGTTCCAAAGCCAGCCCATCACCTGGGACCTCACCGACTACGGAGGCCATCGCGTGAACCGAGGCATCTACCTCTACCGCGCCACCATCTCCGATGACTACTCCGGCGAGAAGACCGCCACCGCCAGCCGCCGCCTCGCCGTCACCGCCAACTGATTACCCATCTCTCCCAATCCTCCCAAGATTCCCAAAACTCCCAAAACTCCCAAAATTCCCCTCCCTCTCCAAAATTTCCCTCTGGTAGGGACGCGCCGTGGCGCGTCCGCGCCAACCACCATCAAAAAAGTCTCGCAGATTACGCAGAGGCCTTTATGGCGGCGAGGGATGGGTTGGCGCGGACGCGCCACGGCGCGTCCCTACCAGAGGGGAATTTTGGGAAGATTGGGAAGATTGGGAGTCGGGGAGGGGGGCAACAAAAAGGCCGGTGGCAGGCGCGACACTCTTTGGGTCGCGACGGCCACCGGCTGATTCGAATAAGGTTGGTGAGGGGGAGATGGGGGATTATTCCTCGGTGTCTTCCTCCTTCATGTTGTGGAATACCTGGGTTACATCGTCATCCTCCTCAAGTTTCTCAAGGAGCTTCTCGATGCCTTCACGCTGCTCGGGGGTGAGTTCCTTGACATCGTTGGGGATGCGTACAAACTCGGTGGAGAGGATTTCGTAACCGTTCTCCTCAAGATATTTCTGGATGTTGGCGTAATCTTCGAAAGCACCCGTGAGCACGATTGCGCCCTCGTCGTCGGCCTCAAGTTCCTCAACGCCGCAGTCGATAAGTTCGAGCTCGAGGTCTTCGAGCGACACTTCGGGCTTGCCCTGGATTTTGAGGACAGCCTTGTGGTCGAAGAGGAATGTCAGCGAACCCTGTGTGCCGAGGCTTCCGCCATGCTTGGTGAAGTATGAGCGGACATTGGCCACGGTGCGGGTGTTGTTGTCGGTGGCGGCCTCTACGAAGATGGCGATGCCGTGGGGGCCGTATCCCTCGTAGGTCAGCTCCTTGTAGTCCTTGGCATCCTTGTCGGTAGCCTTCTTGATGGCGCGTTCGACGGTGTCCTTGGGCATGTTCTCTGAACGTGCGTTCTGGAGCAGCGCACGCAGGCGGGGGTTGTTGGCGGGGTCAGGACCTGAAGCCTTCACGGCGATGGTGATTTCCTTGCCTATGCGTGTAAAAGTCTTCGACATGTTGCCCCAGCGTTTGAGCTTGCGGGCCTTGCGGTATTCAAATGCTCTTCCCATTTGTGGTTTTTATCTTGATGACGCCGTGACGGCGGTTATTGATTATGTATTTTCAGTGTCTTGTGGATGTCAGCGGAGTTCGGCTCCGAGGTTTTTCTTCAGGGCCTCGATGATGCGGTTCATCGAATTGTCAATCTGCTTGTCCTGGAGGGTCTTCTCAAAATCCTGGAGGGTCATGGTGATTGCGTAGCTCTTCTTCCCGGCGGGGAGGTTCTTCCCTTCGTAGACATCAAACAGCTCTATGTCGCGCAGGAGCTTGCGTTCGGCCTGACGGACGGTCTCCTCGATTTTCGCCATGGTCACCGAGGTGTCGACCAGCAGGGCGAGGTCGCGCTTGACAGGCTGGGTCTTGGGGAGGGGGGTGAACTCCACCTTGGTCTTGACGGCCATCTTCACCAGCTCGCCCCATTCCAGTTCGGCGTAGACAACCTCCTGCTTGATGTCGGAGGCGGCGAGGAGCTTGCGGGAGAGGATGCCGAGATGACCGAGCAGTTTGCCCGAACGGGTCTTCACAGCCTGGGCGGCGGCGAAGATGTCGGGGGTTGAAGCGCTGTCGAGGGTCTCCAGGCGTATATTGTCGTTGGCCAGACCGAGACGGGTCAGGATGTTGGCCACACAGGCTTTGAGGTCGAAGTAGGTCGAAGCCTCAGCCTGGCGCGACCAGTTGGCGCGACGGAGGTTCCCGGTAAGCCAGAGGGCCAGGCGGCTCTTCTCGCTGAAAGGCGCGAGGGGCGCGTCGGCAGTCGACTCAGCCGAGGGGTTGAGGAAGTAGACCTGTCCGAACTCATACATCGCCAGGTCGGCGCTGCGGCGGTTGACATTGTGGGCGATTGACTCCAGGCCGCCGAAAAGGAGGGTCTGGCGCATCACGTCGAGGTCGGTGCTGAGAGGGTTGAGGAGCTTGACGCAATTGGCGAGAGGATAGCTCCCAAGTTCGGCATAATAGCTCTCGGCGGTAAGGGAGTTGTTGAGAATCTCGTTGAAGCCGAGGGCTGTCAGCTGCTCGGAGATGAGACGGCGCAGGTCGTCGGCCTCGTCGGGGAGGCTCTTGAACTGGAGAGAGGAGTGTACGGTGGTGGAATATTCCACGTTGTTGTAGCCGTAGACACGAAGCACCTCCTCGACGACGTCACAGGGACGGCGCACGTCGAAGCGGTAGGTGGGCACTTTCAGGGATGCCACGGCGGCTTTCGCCTCATCGGCGACAGGCTGTCCGTCAGCGTCGGTCATCGCGGCGACCTCGATTTCGAGGGAACGGAGGATGGCGTTGACTTCGGCGTTGGTGATTTCCTTTCCGACCAGTCCGCGCAGGTAGGAGTATGACAGCTCCACGGGGAAGCATTCCACTGGATCGGAATAGATGTCTACCACCGGGCCGGTGATTTCACCTCCGGCAAGCTCCTTGACCATCAGGGCGGCCAGTTTGAGGCAATAGATGGTGGCGTTGATGTCGCAACCGCGCTCATAGCGGAATGAGGCGTCGGTCGAGAGACCATGGCGACGCGCGGTCTTGCGGACGCGGGTGGGGTTGAAGCATGCGCTTTCGAGGAAGATGTCGGTGGTCTGCTCGGTGACACCCGAGTCGAGTCCGCCGAAGACTCCGGCGATACACATTGGTTTCTCCTCATCGCAGATCATCAGGTCAGCCTCGTTCAGCTCGCGTTCCACACCGTCGAGGGTGGTGAACTTGGTGCCGGCGGGGCAGGTCCTGACCACGATTTTCTCCCCCTTGATTTTGGCGAGGTCGAAACAGTGGAGGGGCTGGCCCATTCCGTGGAGGATATAGTTGGTGATGTCTACGACATTGTTGATGGAGTGCATGCCGATGGCGGCGAGCTTGTCGCGGAGCCACTGGGGTGACTCGGCTACCTTCACTCCCTTGATGGTGACTCCCGAGTAGCGGGGCGCGCCCTGGATGTCATCCACCTCAACGGTCACTCCTCCCTCGGATTTGTCAAGGGTAAAGCCGTCTACCGAGGGGCGGCGCAGGTTGCCATCCTTGAGGTGGCGGGTCAGGTAGGCGTTGAGGTCACGGGCCACGCCGTAGTGGCTCGCGCCGTCGATGCGGTTGGGGGTGAGGTCGACCTCCAGCACATAGTCTGAGGTCAGGCCGTAGAACTCGGCGGCGGGGGTGCCGGGAGCGACCTCGCGGTCGATGACGATGATGCCGTCATGTGACTCTCCCACGCCAATCTCATCCTCGGCGCAAATCATTCCGAGGGATTCGACACCCCTGATTTTGGATTTCTTTATCTGGAAACCGTTCTCCTCCCCGGTGGGGTAGAGGGTGGCACCCACGGTGGCCACGACGACAGTCTGTCCGGCCGCCACGTTCGGCGCGCCGCAGACAATCTGCACCGGGGCGTCGCCGCCCAGGTCAACTGTGGTGATGTGGAGATGGTCGCTGTTGGGATGTTCCTCGCAGGTGAGGACCTTGCCGATTACTATCCCGCGCAGGCCGCCGCGGATTGACTCGACTTCCTCGAAAGCGTCACACTCAAGACCCAGCGATGTCAGCGCCTGGGTCAGCTCCGCCGGGGAGAGATCGAAGTCGATATATTCTTTTAACCAGTTGTAAGAAATATTCATGGTCGGAATTGACAATAATAAGCGCAAAGTTACGCAAATCCCGTCAAACCACCAAAAAAGAGTGTCGGAATGCCCCGCCCATGCCTCCCGGAATCTCCCCTTGCTCCTGAGTGGGATGCTCATGGGGCGTTCTGGAGGGATTAGAGTGAAGATTGTATAAATTTATTTGTATTTATAAAGAAAAAAGCGTAATTTTGCGGAAGATATGGGTTTGAATTCTTTTTGTTTTTGTGCCTTACAGTCATCCGTTCTCCGTATCTTTATGGCAAAGAAATCGAACGTCTTATCCCTTATCATTATTTTCTTGCAACAATATCTCAAATCACCAATCAGGAAAATCATATTACTCTAATTGATATTATTTATGAAAAAAATCCTTATTGCAGCCGTTTGCGCCTCCCTGGCGCTTCCGGCCATGGCGACGACCAATCGCGTCGATGCCGCACGCCAAGGGACCAATCTGTTTCCTTTCGCACCGAAAGCGCGTGCGGAGCAGGAGCATGCGCAGCTTGGCAATCCGATGGCCTCAAATCGTAAGAGTGCAGCCGGTGACGGCCTCAAAGTAGGAGCATTCAGGAGCCTCGCCCAGACATCCCTGCCGTCGGCAGCCATAATCGGTTATCTCGACGGCCCGAAAAACGAAACCTGGTATTATGCCGGCGATTACATCTATACAGACGGCCAGGTCACAGGTTTCGACTTCACCATCTACAACGGATCGTTCGAGAAGGTAGGTGCGGTGAGAGACAACATCGAGCTTGAGGAGGGGGAGACCCGTGTGGCTGAAGTGAGTGTCGGCCCCGCCATCACCCAGAAGTTCTTCAACTTCGACAATAATTATGAAGTGATGGTTGAGGTGGCCACAAACACTGTCAACTATGTGAACAATTACAAGACACAGATTTATTCTATCACAGATCTCGCTGATGGTGAAGAGTCTGAATGCAAGATGACCCTCCCCGGCTATTATGTGTCGGCTATCAACACTGCTCAGGATGACTGGAGTGAGAATTTCTTTATAACCTTCATGACCGAGGAGGACACCGAGACTCCGATGGTAGGTGAGGTGCCCAACGTGGCCGACATCCGTTTCGTGACATACAAGAAGGCCGGATATTCCGGAAATCTTACCGTCATGCTTGATTGCCGCATCCCCAGCATAACTACCGCCGGAGAGGACGCGATACCTTTCCTGGCAACCCAGAAAGACGGTGTCCCCTATTTTGCGATCAACAATCTCAAGTATTGCTGGTTTAATAATCCTTACGATTATACCACCGATACCCCGACTCCTGATAATGAGCTTATCGTGAAGATTTTCGCCCCGAGCAGCTCTTTCGCCTCGACGGCTGATCTTTACAGCACCACCCGTCTGCCCCTGGGAACGACCGATGATGATTTGTATTTCCTTTATGTGGGTACATTCATGTACAATGACGACATTGACATGAACCGCAACCCCGACGGCACTCCGATGCTTTATGTCACCCGTGCCCATTCACAGCAGGGCGGCGACTCCTATCTCTATGATTTCGAGGCATATGATGGAGCCAAGAAGGGTGAGGACGCCGTAGCCACCAAGAAGTATGACATCTCTACCGGCACCACCGGCGGATATTTCATGAACGATATCGCTGGCTTTGATCCTCAGGTGATGTTTATCTTCGAGGACAATGGCGCGTATGATTTCCAGTTCGTCAATCTTCTCGACGGCTCGGTGGAGCATACCATCCCCTACAATTTCAATGACGGAAGTGCCACCTACAATATGAACGCGCTGGTTAACCGTATCCCATCAGGTAATTCATATCTCTATGCTGTTCCCCAGACCAAAGGCTTCTCAGATGACAATGGTGACTGCCACACATATGTGGTGTTCGCGTCGCCGGAAGGTGACATCGTGTCGGTTGATGACATAAACATGGGCCAGAATGTGGAGTATGGCAGCATTTACACCGGTGTGGGCGCATACAACCCCTATCTCTTCAATCTTGATTCCGACAACGAGTATCTGATGCTTCTGAAGCGTCGTACCGGTAGCGGCAACCAGGAAGAATTTGCCGTAATTAGTGCAAATCCCGAAAAAGGAACACTCGTGAATGTGGCTCCCGATGATGAGAAGGGTCTTCCGAATACCGCCGCCCTGATCAACACAGAGAATGACAATCCCAAGCTCGTCATCAATTATGTGAACCGTATTCCCGGCAACTGGCAATACACCACCGCTTATTTCGACCTGCCGCTCATACTTTTCGAGGCAGGAGAAGGAACAGCTGACAGCCCCTACGAAATCAGCACCGTGGGTGGCCTTATGCAAATCAAGTCTGCTCCTGATGCTTACTACGCAGTGGTCGCCGACATCGATGCCGATGGAGTGGTGGTGAAGTCCTCCGACTTCAATTTCACCGGTGCCCTTGATGGACGTGGACATGTCATCAGCAATCTTACCCTCGAAGGACGCGCCCTTCTGCCTGTTGTGACCGGAGAGCTGCCTCAGACAGATGAGGACGGCAATCTTTCCGATACAGACCAGACCAAGGGTGTTGTCAGGAACCTCAAGTTCTACAATGCCAAGCTGGACGCCACCGTTGACGGGCAGGGCCTCGTTGTCGGTCGTCTCTCCTCTGGCCGTCTCAACAACATCCATGTCTACAATTCGGTGGTCAACTCCATCGAAGACGCAGGTGGTATCGTTGGTAACGTGGTGTCTTACAGCTCTGTAAGCGAATGTTCGTTTGACGGCAAGATTGTTTCGCCCGAGAACAGCGTGGGCGGTATCGCCCTTTCCACCTCCACCAGCTCCTCGGTATCCACCTGTGCCTTCACCGGCACGATTGAGGGTGGCTCAGAGGTAGGTGGTATCCTTGGCTCGGTCGGCAGCTACGGAAACGGCGCGGTCAACTGTCATGTAAACGCTGACATCACCGGCAAGAACACCGTCGGCGGTATCGTCGGAAGCGCGGCCGCAGTCACCATCTCCAACAACCATGTCCAGGGTACCATGACAGCTACCGAGAACCTTCGTTGGGGAGGTGGCGCGAAGGTCGGCGGTATCGCAGGTTCATATCCCCTCTCCTTTGGCAGTGAAGGTGACGAAGTGGCCCCCACAATCCACAGCAACTTCATCAACCTCACTTCGATTACCGCTCCTGAGCCTACCGAAGGAGAATATCCGGCCCAGAACGCCACTGTTCACCGCGTTGTCGGTTACACCCGTGCCAATTATGCGGAAGAGGAGGATTATGATCCCGACACCTATGAGCCTATCTATGGTGAACCTCTTCCCGCCGAGACAGCAATCCAGAACAACTATGTGATTTCCACCCTCCCCATCGTGGATAGCGAGATTGCTGACGATGCCAACACAACCGAGGGTAAATCAATCGCCGCTGAAGACCTCGGTATGGATTTCTTCGAGGAGCAGCTTGGCTTCGCTTACGGCTTTGATTCCGAGTCACCCTGGGCTATCACTTCCGACGCTACAGCTCCCCGTCTCTTCTTCGAGAATGTCCTGCTGCTCATCAAGCCTGAGAGCGCTTCTGTCGAGGTTGGTGATGAAATAGCTATCAATGTGATTATCTACGGTGAGGAAATATCCGAAGATATGCTCGGTGACTTCATATGCGACTACGATGAGTCTCTGATTGAGATGACCGACATGTTCCTTGCCGATGATGGTATTCTCCTCACCCTCACCGGACTCGCTGAAGGTGAATGTGACCTCACCATCGGAATGAGAGGTCAGACCGTCAAGTCACACATCACAGTGTTGGCCAAGAGCGGTGTCGATAACATCGTTGTCAATGAAGCAGCTTCGCTGACCTTCGACGGCAGCAACCTCAACGCCGCCGGAGCCGCCATCGAGGTGTTCAACCTCTCAGGTGTGAAGGTGCTTGCAGGCCACGACAGCCTCAACACTGAAAACCTTGCCGCCGGTGTCTACATCGCTGTGGCCAAGGATGCCGCCGGTAACTCCACCCTGAAGTTCTGCGTGAAGTAAGCCCATCTTTGTCGGTCGGTGTGTCTGGATTCATTCCTGTTGACACACCGGCCTTACAGACCCCCATAAAAATATCGCTTCGCTATGTACGACCTGTTGTTCAGGGGACATCGCGAAGCAATATTTTTATTTCCAAGGTTAGAATATGTCAGAATGTCGTCCGGTATCAACCAGGAGCAATGTCAGTGACGTGTCATTTTGCTCCCATAACAGTAGCCAGTCCGATTCGATATGGCATTCCCATATCCCGGCATATTCTCCGGAAAGTTTATGGGGGCGATATTGAGGAGGAAGAGAACCGGTGGAAGATAATATATCGACTACTGTTTTGAATTTATCCATCCGCAAGCCCTTTTTGATACATTTCTTTAGGGCTTTCTCAAATCGGTTTGTGGTCTCGACTGAATATTTCATATCCCTAACGCTTCATACATTGCCTCTACACTCTCATAACGAGTTATTCGGCCGGCTTTGATGTCGTCGAGGGCTTCGTCAAGCCCGCATTTACGTTTTTTCCGTTCGGGCTTGGCGATGGAGACGCCGTCTATGGCGTTGAGAATCTTCTTCAGGTGGGGAAGAATGGATTTGTCTTCGATATTGATTGTCAGCTGTGTCATAAGGGAGAATCTTGTCTGGTGGTTAATTGTCTCATTAGTTATAACAATCGACAGTCCCGACAGGTCATCAAAGATGTGTCGGGACTGCAAATATAGTGGATTTCAGCGAGAAATCAAAATCAGGGACGGAGCTGGCCGTGGCCGGTCAGGAGGTAGCGGGTGGTGGTGATTTCGCGGAGACCCATCGGGCCGCGCGGGCCGAGCTTCTGGGTGGAAATGCCGATTTCGGCTCCAAGTCCGAACTGCCCTCCGTCTGTGAAGCTGGTGGGGAGGTTGACGTAGACACATGAGGCATCAACCATCCTGCGGAAAGTGTCGGCGGCCTTGGTGTCGTCGGTGACGATGCTTTCACTGTGGCCTGAGCCGTGGCGGCCGATGTGGGCTATAGCTTCGTCGAGGTCAGAGACGGTGTGTATGCCCATCTTGAAATCCATCCATTCGGTGTCCCAGCAGTCGTTGGCGGCCACGAGCAGTTTGTCGGGATAATTGCCGCGCAACGCCTCCATCGCTTCGGTGTCTGCATGGATTTCCACATTCTTGTCGGCCAGCGGAGCGCAGAGGGCGGGGAGGTCGGCGAGACGGCCTCGATGGATGAGGAGGGTGTCGAGGGCGTTGCAGACGCTTACCCTGCGGGTCTTGGCGTTGTTGATGATGCCACGTCCCATATCAAGGTCACCATTGATGTCGAAATATGTGTGGACAACCCCGGCTCCGGTCTCGATTACCGGCACTTTGGCGTTGTCGCGTACAAAGTCAATCAGCCTGCGTCCACCACGCGGGATGCAGACATCAACCTTGCCGACTGCACCGAGGAGGGCGGCGGTGGCTTCATGGGTGGAGGGGAGCAAGGTTGCCGCGTCGACGGGGATGCCGTTGAGGCGCAGGGCCTCATGTATGAGGTTTATGGCGGCACGGTTGGAGTCGTCAGCGTCATGGCCACCCTTGAGGATGCAGGCGTTGCCGCTCTTGAGACATAGCGAGAAGACATCGAAGGTGACGTTTGGTCGCGCCTCATATATCACGCCGATTACCCCGAACGGCACCCTGACCTTTCTCAGGTCGATACCATTGGGGAGGGTGCGGTGCTCCACCTCCTCACCGACCGGGGTAGGGAGGGCGGCGACATGCCGCAGGTCTGACGCGATTCCCGCCAGACGCTCAGGGGTGAGCTGCAGGCGGTCGTAAAGTGGATTTGACCGGCTCATACGGGCCAGGTCAAGACTGTTGGCGGCCAACAGCTCATCGCGGTGGGATTCCACAAGGTCGGCCAGAGTGGTTATGGCGGCTGAACGTTGGCTGTCGGTCAGTTCCAGCAACGTGCGCGAAGCCTCACGTGAGCGGCTGAATATGTCGTTGAAATTTTCCATTTTCCGGTGTATTGTTACAGGGTCTGTCCGGGGCTTATTGTCTCGCGGACTCCTCGAGATAGAGGTAATCATAATGGATCAGCGGACGCTGGCCGTGGCGACCGATGGCGGCGGCAGCTGACCGGCTATCCATCGCGGCGCGTCCCATGGCGATTCTTGTCCCGTCTGGCGACAGCACCGAGACGATGTCTCCCTCCTCCCATTCACCGCTGACAGAGGTGACCCCGACAGGAAGCAGGCTGACAGCCTTGTCGCTGCGGAGGATTCCGGCGGCGTTCTCATTGATGTGGATTTCCCCTTTGGCGAATGCCCCGCTGTGGGCAATCCATCGCTTGATGGTGCTGAGTGGGGCGGATGAAGGCTCGAAAAGTGTGTGGGGTACAGAGTCGGGGTCACGCACGATGTCGACTAATACCCCCGGACGGTCACCCTTGGCGATTATCACCGCCACACCTTCGGTGGAGACCTTGCGGGCGATGCCGCATTTCGTTCCCATCCCTCCGCGTCCGAAGCCGCTCTTGGCGGCCACCACGTATGCCGAGGGATCCTCTCCCGGAGCAACACGCGGAATCAGCACCGACGCGGGGTCGGCGGGTGGGCCGGTGTAGATGCCGTCGATATTCGAGAGAATCACCAGCATGTCAGCGTCGAGCATCGTTGCGATAAGTCCCGACAACTCATCGTTGTCGGTGAACATGAGTTCGGTCAGGCTGGCCGTGTCATTTTCGTTCACGACCGGAATCACACCGTTCTCAATCATCGTCAGCATGCAGGCACGCTGGTTGAGGTAGAGGTTGCGCGAGGAGAAGTTCTCCTTCTGGGTCAGCACCTGCCCCACAAGTATGCCGTATTCCCCGAAAAGCTGGTTGTAGAGGTTGATGAGCCTTATCTGGCCAATCGAGGAGTAAAGCTGACGGGATGCGACGCTGTCGAGGGTCAGGGAGCGGTTGACAGCTCCCCGGCCACACGCCACCGCGCCGCTTGACACAAGTACGATTTCATGGCCGTCGGCATGGAGTATGGCAATCTGGTCGACAAGCGCCGACATGTTGGTGACATTGGGTTTGCCGTCGGGGCGGGTCAGCACATTGCTCCCCACTTTCACCACGATTCTTTTCTTTCCTTCTTCCATCTGTCGTGTGAATCAGCTTTTTGCGCGTCCGGCTTTAAGCCCGGCAATGACGGCGGAGGTGAATCCGGCCTGTTCCATGGCGTTCAGCCCCTTGATGGTGATTCCGCCGGGGGTGGTCACCTTGTCAATCTCGCTCTCGGGATGGGCGTCAGGCAGGGAGAGCAGCGAGGCGGCCCCCTTGATGGTCTCCACCACAATAGCCTGGGCGTCGGAAGCGCGGAAACCGAGTTCGACACCCCCTTCGACAGCAGCGCGGACATATCGCATCGCGTAGGCAATGCCGCATGACGCGAGCGCGGTGGCCGCCGGGAGGAGTTTCTCCTCTATCACCATGACCTTCCCGAGGTTTGAGAAAACCTCCACGGCAAACTCCGGCGCACCGACAGCCTCGACGATGAAAGTCATCGACTCGCGTAGCACCATGGCAGTGTTAGGCATCACTATCGACAGGGTAGGGCATCCGTTGCCCGTGCTGAACATCTTCTTGAGGTCTTCACACGCCACACCGGCGACAATCACAGCCACCTCCTGGGTGTCATAGTCGATGGCGTCGCGTATCTCGTCGATTACCCCGGGGAGAATCCAGGGTTTGACGGCGATGATTACAAGCGAGGCTCCCTTTACCGCGTCGCGGTTGTCAGAGAGGGTGTTTACTCCGAGAGCCGCAAGCGGGGCGAGTTTACCGGCAGTGGGGTTGGACACGGTGATAAGGCCGGCCTTCACGCCTGCCTCCACCAGTCCGCGTACGGCGGCACCACCCATGGCTCCGCCTCCGATGACAGCAATTCTGATATCGTCCATTTGTATGATTTTCAAAATTCCTCACAAAATTACAAAGAATCGTCAAGACTGTATGTGTCAATCTTGACAATTCTTTGAAAACATCAGTTGAATCACAGGCTTTTCATTCCTTCTCCACGAGGATGTCGCGCAGGACGACGGCGTTGTTATGCTCGGAGTCGTGAGAGGAATAGAGCAGCGTCACCACAGGGTGTGACATGACGGTGGCGGTGAAGGATGCGAACGCGGGATTGGCCTTGAGTTCCCCGGCGTATCGGCGGCAGAATTCCTGCCAGTTAGCATCGGGATCGGAATGGAACCATTCCCTCAGTTCGGTCGAGGGGGAAATCTCTTTCTCCCACAGGTCGTAATGGAATGTCTCGTGACTGAGTCCCCGAGGCCATAGCCGGTCGATGTAAATCCTGTATCCGTCATCGGGCGACGCCGGGTCATATGCCCGTTTGATTTTGATTTCTGTCTTTCCCATAAGTCTGCAACATTTATACTAAAGAAACACCCCCGGAGGGGAAATGTTGCCGACAGGTAATCAATGGGGTTCAAGACAAGAGTCGAGGGCGGCTGTCAGGGCTTCGCGGTCGAGATGCTGGCCGATGAAGACGAGTTTGACCATACGGTCGCCGTAGCGGTCATCCCAGTCGCGGCGCAGGCCGGGTTCGAGGGCCATGAGCCGCTCCAGTTCCTCGGCGGGAGCGGTGGCGTACCAGAGTCCGGCCTGGGTCAGCTGTTTCTGCACACCGGCCTGCTCGAAGAGGAACGATATGTCGCGGTTGTGGCTGAAATACAACACACCCTTTGCGCGGATGATGTTACGGGGCCAGGATGTGGCGACAAACCGGTCGAACTTGTTGAGGTCGAAACCGGGGCGGCGGTAGTAGACCATGGTCTCGATGCCGTATTCCTCGGCGTGGCCGCCGTGGTGGTGATGGTGGTGGCAGTGGCCACAGGTACAGTTTTCGGGATGGTCGTGGGGGTGGGAGTCTTGGGAGGAATGGGAGTCTTGGGAATGATGGGAATGATGGGAGTGATGGTGGTCGTCGTGGTCGTCATCATCATGGTCGTCATCATCATAGTCGTCATCATCGTCATCGTCGTCGTGGTGGTGGCCTTCGATTTCGCGGACCCAGGTGGCGGAGGTGGCCACCTCCTCGAAGTCAAACATGCCGGTGCCGAGGATTTCGTCGAAATCGACATCGGCGTAGTTGCAGTCGATGATTTTCGCTTTGGGCTGGATGGCGCGGATGATGGCGCGGATGCGTCCGGCTTCCTCCGGGGTGACCTCCGAAATTTTGTTGAGGAGGATGACGTTGCAGAATTCAATCTGCTGGATGACCAGGCTCTCGATATCCTCCTCCCCTTTGGGGCGGTTCTTGAGCCCTTCGCCGCAGTCAAACTCGCTCTGCATCCTCAGGGCGTCCACGACGGTGACGATGCAGTCGAGTCTGGGGATGACCGCGCCGGGGGTGTTGGCGTTGTCCATCCCGGCCATGGCGCAGATGGTCTGGGCTATCGGCGCGGGGTCGCAGATGCCGCTCGCCTCTATCACGATGTAGTCGAATTTCCCGGAGGACGCGAGTTGCGACAGCTGGTCGATGAGGTCGGTCTGGAGGGTGCAGCATATGCAGCCGTTCTGGAGGGCCACAAGGTCGCCGTCACCATCTTTCTTCCCTACCACGCCACCTTTCTGTATCAGCGACGCGTCGATGTTGACCTCCCCGAGGTCATTTACAATCACGGCGAACCTGATTCCCTTCTCGTTGCGGAGAATCCTGTTGAGCAATGTGGTCTTGCCGCTGCCGAGATAGCCGGTCAGCAGCAACACCGGTATTTCTTTCCTGTCCATAATATTGTCAGTATGAGTTTTTCTTTCCACAAAGTTACTACTTTAAATTTTTTAATTCCACACAAATCTCATATCTTTGCGCATAGATATAACAATTCCCCCGATGAAACGAATCGCCATATTCGCCTCAGGCAACGGCTCCAATGCCGAGAACATAATAAGGTATTTCCAGGAATCGCCGTGTCCCGTGGCCACTGTGGCGGTGGTGATCTGCAACAATCCCGGGGCGGGGGTGATAGGGCGTTGCCACCGTCTGGGGGTCGAGGTGGAGATACTTGGCCGGGAGGAATTCAACGATCCCGTGAGGCTCGCCGGGGTGCTGGAGAGCCGTTCGGTCGACGCGATAGTGCTGGCCGGATTCCTGCTCATGCTCCCCGCTTTCCTGACTGCGCGTTACCATGACCGCATCATAAACATCCATCCCTCCCTGTTGCCGAAATTCGGAGGGAAGGGGATGTATGGCAGACATGTCCATAAGGCTGTCGCCGCCGCCGGTGAACGGGAGACCGGCATAACCGTCCATCTGGTCAACGAGCGTTATGACGACGGGCGGATAATCTTCCAGGCGGCCACGCCGCTGGAACCGGGCGCGACTCCGGAAGAGATTGAGGATAAGGTGCATGCGCTCGAACGCCGCCACTTCCCCGAGGTGGTCGCCGAATGGGTCTCAGGGTTGGGTTGAGAAAAAATATAGCCCGGGATAGGGGAAAAACGGAGAAAAAACCGTAATTTTGTAACCCGTTATGAAGTATGGTTTTGATAACGAGAAATATCTCAGGATACAGTCTGAACATATAAAGGAGCGTATCGCCCAGTTCGGCAACAAACTCTACCTGGAGCTTGGGGGGAAACTTTTCGACGACCATCACGCCAGCCGCGTGTTGCCCGGTTTCCAGCCCGACAGCAAACTCAGGATGCTGCAACAGCTCAGCGACCACGCTGAGATCGTGATTGTCATCAGCGCCATCGATATCGAGAAGAACAAGATGCGCAACGACCTGGGTATCACCTACGACATGGATGTGTTGCGTCTCCGCGACGAGTTTCAGAAACGCGGATTCCTTGTAAGCTCGGTGGTCATCACCCACTACAACGGCCAGAGCAGCGCGGTCGCGTTCCGTCAGCGTCTCGATCGCCTGGGCATCAGAACCTACTGCCACTACACCATCGAGGGATACCCCAACAATGTCGCCCTGATTGATTCAGACGAGGGATTCGGCAAGAACGACTATATCGAGACCTCGCGTCCGCTTGTCATTGTGACCGCCCCCGGCCCCGGAAGCGGCAAGATGGCCGTCTGTCTCAGCCAGCTTTACAACGAACACAAGCGCGGGGTAGAGGCGGGCTACGCCAAGTTCGAGACATTCCCCGTATGGAGCCTCCCGCTGAAACATCCGGTCAATATCGCCTACGAGGCGGCCACCGCCGACCTCAACGATGTGAACATGATCGACCCCTTCCATCTTGAGGCATACGGCAAGACCGCCATCAACTATAACCGCGACATCGAGATTTTCCCTGTCCTTGACGCCCTTTTCGAGGGCATCTACGGCCATAACCCCTACAAGTCACCTACCGACATGGGGGTCAACATGGTTGGATTCTGTATCGATGATGACGAGGTATGCCGCGAAGCATCCAAGAACGAGATAATCCGCCGCTACTATACCGCCCTCAACCGTCTTGCCCAGGGGGGTGACAACGAGAGCGAGGTCAACAAGATTGCCCTGCTGTTCAAACAGGCGCATATCGACACCACCTACCGCCGCACCACCGTCGCTGCCCGCGAACGTGCGGAAAAGAGCGGTGTCCCCTCCTCCGCCATCGAGCTTGCCGACGGCACCATCATCACTGCCGAGACATCGGCATTGCTCGGTCCGAGCGCGGCTCTCATTCTCAACGCCATAAAGCATCTGGCCGGCATCGACCACTCCGTGAAGCTCATTCCACGCGACATGATCGAGCCGATACAGTACACCAAGACCCATTACCTGCGCAGCCTTAACCCGCGGCTGCATACCGATGAGGTGCTGGTGGCTCTCTCCGTACTCAGCACCCATGACGAGAACTGCCGCCGGGCACTTGAGAAACTGCCCGAGCTTAATGGCTGTCAAGTTCACTCCACCGTCATGCTCGGTGAGGTTGACCACAAGATTTTCAAGAAGCTGGGGGTAGGGCTTACCTGCGATCCGGCAAAAAAGAAAAAATAATCGCGTAGGGGCAATCTGCCTCTGCGTCGCTCCATAACGACAGGCCGCGCGGCCTGTCGTTATGCCCCTCCCGGGAGGGGCATAACAAATCTCTCTCTACCAGTCTTTTGTAAATATTCATTCTATCTACTTACATTCACTTAAATCATCTTCCATGAAGAAGAAATCACTTTTACTTGTGATTGCGGTAATGCTATGCGCGATTGGAGCGCGGGCATGGACCGTACAGTTCACAAATCCCGACAACTGGGAGCAGGTCTGTGTCTGGGCCTGGGATGCCAACAACAACAATCAGAATTGTACCGGAGGTACTTGGCCTGGTGCATCGATGAATAAGACCGGAGATGTCTGGACTTACACCGGAAACGGTACTCCTACCAACATTCTTTTCAATGACAGTAAGGGTACTAATGAGGGTGGCTACCAGACATCTGACCTTTCCTTTGTCGATGGTCGAATCTACGACAAATCCGGAGTGATTGGCGTAATCGGAGAGGAAGGTGGCGGAGATGTCACATACACTACTCCCATCTACATCAGCTATGACTTCTCAGGCAGCTGGGCGTTTGATGCGATAACTATGACGCATAAAGACGGTGTCTACACTGCCACAATCAACAATTCACGTGGGCAGGATGGCTGGATTACATTTGGCATCGGAGGTAAGATTACCAATAAATGGGATGAAACTTATCGCTATGGTCCCTCGACCGATAATACATATATCACTACGGGTACTGCACAAAATCCCCTTACAAAGGTGGGACATTGTTATAAGGTGCCGTCAGGCCAGTATGACGTGACCGTCAAGAAGGAAAACAACCAGTGGGTAGCTTACTTCACCACCAATGGTGGCGGAGGAGGTGGCGGTGAAGAGGGTGACCTCTGTGACAACCGCCGTCCCGGTGTGACCTTTACCGGGACTCTTCCCGTGATTTATATCACTACCGAAGAGATTATGATTGACCGCAATCTCCGCGACAAGGATTACCGTGCGGGGACATATTATCTGGTAGACAACTCCAATCCGGCAAACAATCTCGGTTCGGAAGAAAAGCCTCTTCCCCTTGAAATCAAGGCGCGAGGCAACTATACCCGCACCGGTTTCTCCAAGAAACCCTACAAGCTCAAACTTGGCTCGAAGGCTGCTCCCCTCGGCCTGACCAATAGCAAGCATTTTGCCCTGCTGGCCCACGCCGATGAGCCTCACGGATTCCTCAACAACACTGTCGGTTTCTGGCTCGGCCAGCAAATCGGTCTTCCCTGGACTCCCCGCGAGATACCTGTGGAGGTTGTCATCAATGGTGACTATCGTGGTATCTACTTCCTTACAGAGAGTATCCGCATAGATAAGGATCGTATCAACATCACCGAACTTGACGATGAAGTCACTGACCCCGCTTTATGCTCGGGTGGCTACCTCGTCGAGATGGATAACTATCCCGGCGACGGCCAGATTGTGGTTGGGTCGGGTGAGAATGTGCGCCGCATCACTCCCGATACTCCCGAGGTGCTTTCCGACATTCAGCGCAAGTTCCTGACCGAGCAGTTCAAGACTATGGATGACATGGTCTACGCTAACAATGATGACCTGTGGCGTTACATTGACCTGGATGATGCCGCCCGTTATTATATCGTGATGGAGATTCTCGACCACTGGGAGGCTTATCACGGCTCCACTTATCTCTTCCGTGACTTCGGACATGGCAAGAAATGGCATTTCTCACCCCTGTGGGACTGCGGCCATGCGTTTGACGAGGAGAATGCCGACCATTATTTCACCACCATTGGCGACCGTAACTACGGCAATGACTGGATCAAAGAGATGCGTGAGAATGATAAGTTCATGGCCAAAGTGAAAGAGACCTGGCAATGGTTCTGGAGCGGCAACCGCTATCAGGAACTGCAGCAGATGATTGAGGAGTTCACTGCGAAAATCTCACAGGCTGCCGCCCGCGACTGGCAGCGTTGGAACGGTGTGGCTATGCCTAATCAGTATGAGGACCCTCTCAATAACAATGCTCTCACCAATCCCAGTCCTGTGCAGGACAACACCGATCTCGCCTCTAAGCGTAGCCATGTCAAGAAGGCCCTTGATTCAAAAATCAACTTCCTTGTGAGGGAGTGGGGCAACTACGAGAATGTCAATGACGAGCCTGCCCGCGACACCACCGAGCCTGCGCCGCTTCCCTCATATGTCGATCCTGCCTTCGAACCGGTCTACTATACTGTTTATTTCCAGTTCGAGGATGAAAATGTCAATAATATGCGTATCTGGATTTGGAACGACGACAATGATAAATTCCTCGGCTGCGACTGGGATAACCGTCCGACCCTCACCGCAAAGACCAACTCGGCGGGTGTGAAATATTTTGAATACACTATCCTTGGCAACGATTTCGACCTGACGAGGAATCCGCAGATAATCTTCTCAAACGACAACTACAATAGTGAAACCCAGACCTTTGTGGCCGGTGCATTGTATTACGTCCCGAGGTCAGGTTCATTCACTGTCACTGAGAACTGGAATCCGAATCCCATCCCTGTTTCCGGAACACTCCCCGTGCTGACCATCACAGTGACCGACGGCAGCGATATCGAGGACACTGTCACCAAGCATGTCGCCACAGCTACCTTTACAGACAGTGGTTTCGGTGATTTTGCCGATGTGGCGCTGGAAATCCGCGGACGTGGTACTACTACCTGGGCTGATTTCGACAAGAAACCCTACAAGGTGGAATTCGACAAGAAGCAGGTTCTTATCAATGGTATCTCTGAAAGCAAGCACTATGTGTTGCTCCCCTGGGCAGCCGACACCGAACTGAGCTATCTGCGCAATATCGCGGGTCACGCACTCAGCAAGCAAATCGGACTTGACTGGACTCCTGGAATCGAGCCTGTCGAACTGGTGATAAACGGTGATTACCGTGGTCTCTATTTCATTGTGGAGAATATCCGTCCCGCTACTGCAAGAGTAGGTGTCAATGATTTCAGCGACGCACTGAAGGGTAAGATTCCGATGCCCGAAATCTGGTCTGACTACATCGTGGAGCTTGACAATACCGCCGAGACTCCCGACTTCAGCTTCGGAACTGCCGGGACAGACACCGAGGCCCGCTTTGTCCTTGACTCACCCGAGATGTCTGACCTCACCCGCGAGAGCGACAAGGAATGGATTGAAGAGAGCCTGCGCTCACTCCATACTGCCATGACCTATCAGCCCGATGACCTCGACAACCGCTATCATGAGGTGATAGACCGCGAAAGCTTCGTGAGGTTCTATCTCGTTCAGGAGCTTATGGATGACGCGGCCTCCTTCACCAAATCGCTCTACATCCACCGTTCGGGTGTTGATGGTCTCTGGAAGTTCGGCCCCGTATGGGATTTCTCCGGCGCGTTCACCCACAAGGGCAACAAGACCCATCTGCTGACCGATCTCGTCGAGACTGACAGCTATGTGATGCCGCTGGTGGCTCCCTTCATGCGCAACCTGATGGTGTCAAACGAGGTGGCTATCGAGTTCCACAAGTTCGCCGGAACCTGGTCGGAGAGTGAGGAGAATGGCTTCCCCCACTGGATATGGCCCTATGCTTCATCCGCTCCTATGCGTGCCGAGGCCACCGCTGAGACCTCTGTAAACAAGATGCCTCTGGTGCTGGCTGACATCGACGCTGCAGCCGCCAAATACAAAAATGCCCTTGATGCCGACAAGGCCAAATGGGCCGCCAATCCCGGCAGCGACACCTTCGACGACAATGTAGCCAAGGTAAAGCAGTATCTCAACAGCAACATGGATTATCTCACAGAGCGGTTCGCCTCCCTTACCCCCTCGGGTGTGGAGAGCATTTTTGACGGAACAGCCACCGACAACCTTCCGGTCGAGTATTTCGATATGACCGGCCGCAAGGTTATGAATCCCGGCCACGGCATGTATGTGCGCCGTCAGGGTGCTGCCGCCGTCAAGGTGTTCATCCCCTGAACCGGACGATTCCGATAACAGACATTTGAAATATAAAAAGTGAAATAACGAAGAGTTGGTGTGTAAAAACCGACTGATTTAGGACGATTCCGAAGGAATCATTTATCTGAATAGCCGTTGGTTGGCGCGAGGTGAGGCCGGTAGGCCGAACCGATGCGGTAACCCACGGTAATGGTATTAAACGAGGGATTCCGGAGGAATCTTTTTTGATATCCGACAAATGTGGGTAATATCAAAAAAGATTCCTCCGGAATCCCTTTTTGTGACACGCAACCGGGGGTTACCGCTCCGTGGTCGCCCCAAAAGGGGCTTCCCACTCGCGCCAACCCCCGGCTATTCAGATAAATGATTCCTTCGGAATCGTGGAGGGAACTGTTTTCAAAGTTAATGAAATAATCAAAAGCTAATGAAATAATCCACTTGTCTGTCCGGAGTCAATCGTGAAAACTGGCTAAATCAGGGATTTATACCGTAAATAACAAACTATACAGTTATACCGTGAACGACACAATCTCTGGTGCGATGGTCAGCGGCCGGAGAGGGTTGACTGGTCGACACTGGCATTGGCGTTGATGAGCTTGCGGGCTCCTCTCTTCTGCCGTCCCCACTGGAGGTTGTAGCTGATGGAGATGTAGGGCATGCGCATGTCGAGACGCATATGCTGCTCGTTGGTGTTCCATTTGCTCAGCAATCTGGAGCCTTGGTCATATTTGCCGAAGGGCATGATGACTCCGGCCCCGAATTGCCAGTTTTTGTAGTTGTATGACAGGTCTATGATTGACATGTCTTCCCCCCAGGAGATTTTCTCCCCCCAGAGGTCGCGCTGGGCGCGTTGGTACTGGCCGGTGAGGGCAAATCCCCAATGGGTGAGCTGGATGGTGACATTGCCGCTCCAGGCGTTGTTGGTGAGGCTGTAACCCGACCCGCGCATGCGTTCCATACGATACTGGAGGTAGGCGCTCGCGACAAGCCAGCCGGGGATGACATTAACCTGGGGGGCAAGGTAGAATGAGAGGTTTGAGAGTCCCCGGCTGTTCTCATAGGATGTCACCAGGCGGTCATTCTGCCAGGAGAGGATGGGGGTGATTGCGTCGGGGGAGGTGTAGGCGCGGATGCCGAATGTGGAGTATATCCTTCTGAAGAGACCGAAGTTGTAGCTGAATGTCAGCATGTATGAGTTGGAGGTCTTCAGGTCGGGATTTCCGATGCGCCACTGGAAGCTGTCGAGCTGCTGGGGGGCGATGTTGGTCTCTGCCAGGGAGGGGGCCGACTGCCAGGAGGTGAAGTTGAGGCGCAGCTGATGGTTCTGGTCGGGGGTGTATGTTATGGTCGCCTGCGGCCTTAGATTCCAGGAATGGTTCCCCTGGTTGGTCTCGCGGAAACTGAAACCGGTGTATTGCGCTCCGATTCCGGCGGTTACGGTGAAGCTTCTTAACCGCTGGAAATATTCGGCGAAGAGATATACCTTGTCCTGATGCTGGTGGAAGATTTCCCCGCCGAGATTCTCGTAGGTCGAACGGTTACGGTTGGCCGTGTATGATGCCCCGGCGGTAAGGCGCGAGGAGTTCCAGTTCTTGATATAGTCGGCCTCGATGGCGTATGCCTGGTTGCGGTCTTTGACGGAGGTGTGGATGTCGGTCAGGAGGTCGGAGTGTCCCGGGAGCCGTTCGAGGTAATCGGAATAGGTGTGGCCTGAGTAGAATGATGCCCCGAAGTCCACCACGAGGGTCTGGCGGTGGGGAAGATGCTGTTCGAGGTAGGCGCTGAATGAGGGGGTGGTTCCGTTTGAGCCGTTGCCGTCAGTGAGGTTGATATCGTCGCTTCCGTCGCTGAGCGACAACAGGCCGTTGAAGCGGGATTTGGCGGAGAATTTCCGGGCGGCCTTTATGGAGAGGTAGAGGATGGTGGTGTCAGGCTTGATGTAGTTGTATGACAGCCATGCCGCGCCATCGTTGTCTGACACCTCCCCGCCGAGCGGGGTCTCCCTCCGGTCAAGTGATGTCCCGTCAGGGAATAGGAAGGATTCCTGATAGTCGCGGTGGGCCTTGAGGTTGTCGGTGAGCTTGAAGGAGGCTCCGGCTTCCCATTGCGAGCGTCCTGAATTCAGTTTTGCGGAGGCACCGTAGTTGCCCCATTTCTGGTTGAGGGCTTGCCGCCCTTCAGCCATCAGCGACCCACCGAGGGTGGGGTTGGCCACGATGAAGTTCAGGACATAGGATGCGCCGTTGTAGCGCAGGCCGGGATTGGTGATCCATTCCACACGGCGGATGGTGGTCGGGAGGAGGTTTCTCACCTGCTCGATGGATGCCTGGCGGCCGTTGATGCGCAGCTGCACAGACTCTCCGGCGGCGGAAATCTGGCCGAGGGGGTCGTTGACGGACAGGCTGGGTATCATCAGGTTGCGGAGCAGCTGCACACCGTTGCTTGAATGCTCGACCGCGCTCGCCGACGGACGGTAGACATCCATGTCGGCCTTGCGGATTACTTTGGGGGCTTCGATGACAACCTCCTGGAGGTTGAGGTCGGGGAGGGTGTCGGCCGGTTCCTGGGCTGCGGCGGCGATGGAGAGGGTCAGCAGGGGGAGGATGGGAAATATGTGTCTCATTTCATTATCGGTTTTTGAGTTGGTCTAATGCTTGTCTGAATCCGTCGCGCACTTTCTCCTGGGTGTATTCGATAGGGTCGAAGCCAAGTTCGGTGACATTCAGCACCACCTTGAAGTCGTTGGAGAAGATGACATCGGCGAAATGGCGGGTTGAGGTCGCGGTGGTGGAGTCGTTGATTTTGTAGATGACTCCGGCGCATGGGCGCGTCACCCCCATGTAGATTGTGTCTCGTTGGTTAGACAGTCCGATGAATTCAAAGGATTCCCCGGGCTGGAGTGTCTGCTCGGTATGCTCACGCATCGAGTGTGAGATCTCGCGTATCGAGTGTGAGATTCTGCTTTTGGGGGAGTCTCCTCCGCAGCTTGTCATCACTGCGAGAGCGACTGTCGTCAGGATGGGAATGAAGATTTTTCTTGTCATTGCTGTTGGTATTTTCAGTGTCGGATTATGGCCGGACTGTTGTTGTCCGACACTGCAAAATTACAGCCCGGAATGACCTTAATCCTACTTAACCGCGAAGAAAAATCTCTTAATATGCTGATTGCAAGTGGTTGATAATCAGTGGGTGTGTTTTCTGAATTTCCAAATCGGGCATCTTCCGGATTTAAATCTGTCTAAATCGGGAGACAGGGTTATGGCGATGAGGGGGAAATTCACAGCATGGACTCGATTTGCGAGATGATGTCGCCACCCTCGGGGGTGTCGAGTTTTTTACGGATGGCCGACTTGCGGACATAGATGGTGGCGGCTGACTGCTCGGTGAGGAAGCTGATTTCCTTGGTGGAGAAGCCCGATTTCATCAGGCATATGATCTGGATTTCCTTCTCGGTGAAGAGTGAGGGGAAGCGTTGCTCTGTCCGGGAGTGGAAGCCGTCGTGGAGCTCATCCACCATCGTATAGAGTGTGTCCCAGTCGACGAGCTTGTCTGAGATGGTCTCGCTGCCGGTCGAGGAGATTTTTTTCAGTGCCTCCTGGCTCTGGGGTGTAGGGGTGGAGGCGAAGGTCTTGAGGATTCCCATCTGTTGCAGCACCATCTTTTTCAGCATCGCGCCGCGGTCATCTTCCCTGGAGTCCTTGACCTGGCGGAGCATGTCGTCGAGGGTATCGATTCTCTCCTGTGCGGCCAGCAGTCTCGCGCGACGGCGGCGGAGCATCCAGAAAAGCACGGAGGCGACAATCACCAGGGCCAGGCAGATGCTGAGCCATATGATGGCCATGTTTTTCTTTTCAATGGTCAGCTGCATGCGGGTCGCGCTGAGGGTGTTCATCTCGGCGAGCGCGTCGGAGCTGATGCGGCTCTTCAGTAGAAGTTCGTTTTTCAGTTTCTTGTCGGGAAGGCATGACAGATGGCCGGTGGCCTTGAAGTCGATTGCGCTCCGGAGAAACCGGAGATATTCGTCGCTGTTGGTGTCGACCATCCTCTTGTCGAAGTCGAGTGAGTCGAGGCGGTCGAGATATTCCGTGGCCCGGGTGAGGTTTCCGGTGTTGGCGTGGTATTTGGCCAGTGAGGCGAGGAAACCGGCTTTCTCCTCGGGGGAGAAGCCGGGGTTTCTGTCAAGTATCTCCTCGACGATACCGATGGCGCGGTGTGACTGGCCGCACTCGTCGAGCATCTCGGCGTAGTCCCCCATGAACTCAGACCAGTCGGGGTCATCGGACGTGGCCATAAAGTCGGAGGCGATGATGGTGTCGCCCCATTCTATGGCCTGCTGTTTCCTCCCGTCGAGAAACAGGAGGCCCATCTTGTCGTAGGCGCGACGGAATTTTGCCTTGGGGAACACCGTGTGGTACATCAGCCATTCAGTTTCGGCTATCGCTTCGGGGTAGCGGGCGCAACTCATGTCCATCTGCGTCTTCATACGGCGCAGCTCATACTGGCGGTCAATGCTGTCGGGGGGAATCGTGGCGATTACCTCCTTGATAATCTCCGCTCCCTCCTCATTGCGGTTCATGGCGATTAGATAATGGATGTAAAGGATGTTGGCCTTGAGCCATCTGGTGGTGTCGCCGTTCTCGTGGTAATAGCTGACGGCTTCAGGCAGGAGGGAGTCGGTGACCAGTGTATGATAAGACAAGAGGTCGGTCTGGGCCTTGGTTATGATGTATTTCGCCTTGGCGTCCTCGTCGAGCATGAAGCAGTCGATATCGCTCAGCAGTATGGCCGCACTGTCGGGACGCTGTGCCACCAGCTTCTCCGCCCTGTCAAGGCGGTCGGTGACAGACTCCTGACACGACACGGCTCCACACAACACACTCATCCCTGTCAGGAGATATACCAGATAAACCAATCTCCTCATCAAATATTCCTTAAACTCAGTCATACCCACAAATTTACAACAATATTTCCACATATCCCCTCCAACTCCCCCAAATTTCCCAAAATCCCCCTTCCTCCCAATCCTCCCATAACTCCCAATATTCCCAAATTTCCCATCTTGTAGGGACGCGCCGCGGCGCGTCCGCGCCAACCCACCCCACGATGCCGTAAAATGTCTCACGCAGATTCCGCAGATACGCAGATTTCTCGCAGATATTATGGAGTTAAGTCTCGCAGATTACGCGGATTACGCAGAGGCCATCCGGGCGACATCCCCCGGATTAGGGGTCGCTACGCTCCCGGGGCTCTCACAGATTCCACGGATTCCACAGATATCACAGATTGGATTCGCTGCGCTCATCGGATTACGCAGATTAAATCCACAGATTAAAGTTGATTCCACAGAAACCTGCCGGATGGCAATCTGCGTAATCTGTGTAATCTGCGAGACTTTACTCCATAATATCTGCGAGACCTTCTAATGCCGGTTTTGGTTGCGGAGTGACCGGGGAATGTCAAAGGATTTGGCTACTCACGAAAATTTGCGTAATTTTGCGGTGAACCGTCAAGCACGGTTGAAAATAAAAAACACGAAAGTGTCTTACTGATTCTCATGTGTCTGAAGTGTGGAAGCTCAGAGACCGAATGCGAGGAACGGTTGACACTCTTGCGTCGCACACCTTACGGCGCGGGAGTCAATTTGCCTGTTTCAAGCATTGAAGGCTTCTTCCACCGCCTGGACACATTTGGGACAAGCAAATGACTCCTGCGCATTTTTTATGGAAACTCGACAGTTATCTGCCTATATTCAGTCTCTTAAAAAAGAAGTCGCCGACAAATATTGTCTTCCTCTCTCGACCTCGGCCGACTTCAAACGTCTCTCCTTGGCCATAGTGGAGTCAGGTACCGGTTATCTGTCCCAGTCGACGCTGAAACGGTTATGGGGATATGTGAAAGACACACCTGCCAAACATCTCACGACGCTCGACATTCTGTCGCGATATGTGGGCTATGATGATTTCCATTCTTTCTGCAAGGACCGTCACAAGGGGGACAGCGCGGAGAGCGGCTTCGCCTCAGGGGACACTCTCGGGGTTGAGGAACTGGCCGCTGGGGAGAGGGTATCTCTCGCCTGGGCGCCCAACAGGGAGATGACGCTGATGTATCTCGGCGACATGGCTTTCGAGATAACCTCCTCGACCAACACGCGTCTGTCGGCCGGGACACGGGTGAAGTGTCTGCGGTTCGTGACCGGTGAACCGCTCCTGCTTGATATTGTGTCGGGCCACAACGACGGCTCGATGGTCTATATCGTCGGGAAGCACGGGGGTATCAGATGGAATCGGTCGGGTTGCTGAAATCGTGCAGAATCCGTTCCACCCGGTCGCGATGTGTGGATAGCGCGGGGTCGAATATGGTGGCCCATCCGGGCTTTTGCCGGGAGAGGAAATCTTCGGGACAATGTTGCCGGAGGGAATCGAACGCCGAGGCGATCCGGCGGTTCATCCCGTAAATGGCAACCGACATCCGGGATGCCCTGACATTGCGGGGCAACGACTCGTCAGCGGCCAATATAGCCAGGGAGTCTGTCGGCGATTTCAGTTCATTCAGCAGGGTCTTGACAATGGCGGCGTGTTCAGCCTCCAGCGCCGGATTGCGGGGAGGGTCGGCTGTGGAGGCAAGGAAATTGTCATGGTCGGGGCTGGTGGGAGCGGCGGACACGGAATCCGGAAATGATAATGCCGACGTGGCGGGATGGGTGACCGACGGAGATGCCAGGTCTGACAACTCTTTTTCCCGATGGCGGGGGAGGAATATCAACAATCCCGCAAGCAATGCCACGGCGGCAACAGTACCCCCGACAGCTATGCCGCGCTTCGTTCGTCTCACCATATCGAGAAGCACCCCTGCGTCGGCGGGACGTCGGGCGGGGTCTTCGGTCAGGGCTTTCCGCGCCACGCGCCGCAATGTCCGGCCGGGCCGCATCTCGCTTATGAGCTTCCCGAGGCTCCAGACATCCGCTCTGGGGTCGCACCTGTAACCCGGCAGAAACTGCTCGGGCGCACCGTAACGGCGGTTGCCACCTACGGTTTTGAACATCGCCTCCCCGGCGGAGTCGCTCATTCCGAAGTCGATGATTTTCACACGGATGTCTCCGCTGTTGACCGACACCATCACATTCTCGGGTTTCAGGTCGAGATGACACACACCTTTTGAATGGATATAGGCCGTCCCCTCAAGGAGCCGCATGGCTGCCGCCGAACGTTGGGTACGCGTGGCATGTTGGAGAAAATCCCCGAGCATCTCCCCTTCGGCCAGCTCCATCATCAGCGCGAGGCCGGTCTGCGGATTCTCCTCCAGTCCCGCCGCCCTGACCACTCCAGGATGGTTGAGCCGCAGCAGTATCTGGTATTCCTTCCTAAGTCTCAGGCGGCTCTCGGCCAGGTCGCGGTGGCTTTCGTCGAGCCATTTGGCGAACCACACGACCCCGTGGCGCGTCACCCGCCCAATCACCGAATGGCCGTGACGGGCTGTCTCGACGTAACGGTCAACACCCCCGAGAGCGGCAACACTGTCGCGGGGGCACAACTCTGACGAACTTTCCGAAAAATCTGAATCCACACGCAAATATACGCATTTATGCAGATTCATGCTCCCTCCGCTCCATTTTTCCCACTGAAAAAGAACCAAAAATGAACCTGTGGCGACCATCCCGTGTGGTGTACTATTTCATAATTTTGCAGATGGATTGAAATCCTTAATCATTATGCCCCTTGTGTCGCAGCGTGGAGGCCAGACAAATCAATGCGTGGCATAATGATTTTTTGATTAACAGGGCCGCGCAGGCCATTTATCATCGACCAAGCCATCGAGACCTCAGACAACCATAGGACGACCGCGGATTCCCTTGCCGCCGACTGCCGGGAGACTCCCCGCCAGCAGATGGTGCATGTGGGGAACCTTGTCCGCGAGGTCTTCGACCGCCAGCCGAAAGGACACAACATAATGTGGTTCGCGCGGCAACTGAACTGCAACCGCAGCAACATCTACGACATCTTCAACCGTCCGACCCTCGACACCGAGCTGCTGCGCCGCATCTCGATCATCCTCCGCCACGATTTTTTCCGCGACCTCTCCGAGACGCTGCCCCCCGGCCTGTCGCCGACCTCCCTCGATTCCCGTCATTCTGTCTGACAACCCACGACAAATCGTCCTATTATGTTAGACATATCTTTCATTAAATTATACAATTTAATATATACCTTTGCAAATGATAAACCAATTCCTGAACATTATCAACTTTATAAATCCATGTCACGACATTTTTTGATTTTCCTGACCTTGATCGCCATGTGGGCATTCCCTGCAAATTCAAAACTCAAGTTCAATATTTCGGATGAATATATGGTGACCACCTCAGGCACTGGTGTCGGAGGTGCCAAATTCGTGGTGGTCAAGGCTTACGGCAAAGATGTGAAAGAGGCGATGGCCAAGGCGAAGATGGACGCTGTGGCAGCCGCGATATTCCGTGGTCTTCCCGCCGGAGGAGGGGCTCAGGCTACTCCCGCGTTATCTCCTGACGGCGAGCGTCTTTATACCAAATATACCGACTATTTCAACAGGTTTTTCGATGAAAAGTCGGGGGAATACATCCAGTTTGTCAATTTCACCAACAGCGATATCCCGAGCGGCGCTAACAACATACAGACGAGCAAGGGGCGTCAGGTGACTGTTTTTGTGCAGATCATGCATGACAATCTGCGCAAACGTCTGGAGACCGACGGCATCATTGAGTCGACAGCCGAAAAGACCGCCAAGATAGGACGCAAACCTATAATCATGGTGATTCCTGAAGCCGCGTGGCTCAAACAGCAGGGGTGTCTTGACGCATCCGGAAATGTGGATTTCCGTAGGGCGTTGGATTACAGTAATGACCTGCGCAACACCATCGGAATCATCGGTAGCCTTATGTCGGAGAAAGGCATGGACCTGACTTTGCTTGAGTCGAAACTCGATGAGCTTGATGCCGAGGCTGCCCGTATGGCTGTGGCCACCGGCAAGGATGGAGCCGGGCTGCAGACCTCGGAGCTTGATGAATTGTCAAAGGTGGCCAATGCCGACTTCCTGATTGAGGTGGGTGTTTTCCCCCATGCCTATGGCCCGCGCAAACAGTATGAGATACGCATATCCGGTAAAGACACCTCGTCGCTGACCCAGTTTGACAGCCAGACCATAAACAGCTCACCCTCCTCCGCTCCGGTATCGGAACTGATAAAGGAGGTGCTGCTCCAGTATATCGACCCGTTTGTCGACAAACTCCACGCTAAATTCGATGACATCTCGCGCAACGGACGCGAGGGATACCTCACACTCAAACTTACCGAGGGTTCTCCGCTTGATTTCGAGAGCGAAGTGACTATCGGAGGGGAGAGCGGCGAGCTTGCCGACGCCATCGACATGTGGCTTGACGAAAATACCGTGAATGGCCAATACACAAAATCGACGGGCAACCCCACGACTCTCAAATATGAGCATGTGCGCCTTCCGCTGACCGGAAAGGGTGCTTTCGGCAAGAAGGAGAAAGCAATCGATGCCGAACAGTTCGGCAAGAACCTCGGAAAATTCCTCAGCCAGTTCGGACTCTCGACCCGTGTGGAGAAAATCGCGCTCGGCAAGGCGTATCTCTACATCGGTGCCCAATAACGCCAGACATACAATCAATCTTTAAGGTATCATGAAACTTTTAAAGCACATAATCATTGGTGTGGTTCTTGCAAGCCCGGTAATTGCCACAGCCCAGAATTCCGATGGCGGCGAAGCTCCCCTGAGCCTGAATGTCTACATACCCGACAATGCCGGCATCCCGGAGACAGCGGCCCGCAATCTTGAGGCCAAGCTTTCCCATGCCATAGCCGCAAACGGTTTCGGTTCACAGAGTTTCGATAACCGTTTCGTGATTGTGCCACGCGCCGAAGTCAACTCCGTGACTGTTACCCCGACCGCTCCTCCGAAGACGGTTGTGGACGGCACATTGTATCTGTATGTCGGTGACGGGGCTACCTCCACGCTTTTCGCATCCGAGGCATTCCCTGTCAAGGGGATTGGCGGCAATGAATCGCAGGCATTCCTGTCGGCGTTCACAAAAATCAATCCCCGCGACCGACGTCTTCAGGCTATGCTTGAGACAGGGCGACAGAGGATAAAGGAATATTACGAGCAGCAGTGGCCATCCATGATCAAGGCCGCTGAGGCGGCTTACGGTGAAGGGAACTACGAAAACGCCCTTTCGATACTCTATTCCATACCGCCGACTTGCAAGGGTTACAACCAGGCCATGGATTTGGCGACCCGATATGCCGCCGGTTACCGTGACAACACAAACGCCTCGCTTCTCACCCAGGCAAGGGCGGCATGGAGCCAGGCTCCGAACGAACAGGGGGCGGCTGAGGCCATGAAGATAATTGCCCAGATAGACCCTGCATCATCATCCGCCGCTGGAGCCACCACCCTATGCAACGAGATAAAGAACCGCCTGAAACAGGTGGATGACCGGGAATGGCAAGAAGCTGTGGCTGCCGAGAAAGCCGCGCGGGAGCTTGCCGCCAAGCGGGAGGCCAACGCATCGGCCGAACGACGCGCAGCCATAAAAGCTGCCGGTGAGGTGGCCAAGGCCTATGCCTCGCGCCCTGTCTACCATATAGGATGGTGGTGATGCCTGTCAATCTCCTCCTCACAATCAATCACACATCAAAATTTCATATCACATCTTCTTTAATCAACTTATTATGACAAGGAAAAGCGTATTGTTCATGCTTGCCGTAATCTGGGCATCCCTTTCGGCTTATGCCGGTGGTGACAAGCTCTATTTCGGCGCGACTGAAACCATTAAAGGTAGACCACATCATTGTTCCTTATCTTCGTCTCGGTTATGGTCTCGGTTTCCATTTCTGGCACAGCTTTGAAATCCGTCCTTATGTGATGATTGGGGCGGAGCTGCCTATGCTCCTCACTGCCAGCGGTACTGTCGAGCCTACCATGGATATGGAATCCCAGATATTCTGTCCTTACGGCTTCCGCAAAGAGGAACCCACCGTCGACGAGCTTACCCGTTCCGTAGGACTCAACGTTTCCGGAACCGCCGGTGTGCGCTTCACCCTCAATATCAGTTATCCCCTTCAGGTCTATGCCGGAGCGGAGTATACTTACGGTTATCTCACAACCGACTGGGAGAAAGACCTCAACGATATGATTATGAAGCCTATCGGAATAAACATGAAATCCAATTTCGGATTGTATGCCGGCCTGAAGTGGTGTTTCTGATTCCTGCTGTCAGGTCTCCAATATCGATATAAACAATAAGCCGCAGAGAGAATCCCGCAAGTCTTTTACCTGGCTTCCTGGATTCTCTCTGTCATTATTTCATTTCACAACTAATTACCATGACTATCTTCAAAAAACCACAAAACCCTTCGGAGGGCATCAGGCTTGCATTCTATGGTGTCCTCCTGTCAATCATTTTCGGTATCGGATCGATGGTTTATTACAACGTTGCCAAAGATTTGTACCAGTCGCGTATCGAGCAGGCGGGGCAGAACATGACCAAGGAATTTATGGCTACCGGCAGGGAATATTCCTCGAAGCTATCTGACATCGGCACAGATGCCAGCAATGACCTCGCAACCGGAAACTTCGACATGTCCTCATACTCCGACAGAGGGGATGACGCTCTCGGCACGGCTATGGCGCAGGGACAGCAGACTATGGCAAACGGTGCGGCATCTGTCAGTGAGGCCCAGGAAAAACTCATGAGGGATTTCACCATCTCAAAGGTTTTTATTACTGTCCGCTAAACCCTAAAGTAGTGAGTCCAACTTCTGCTTTTCATGAAGTTGGACTCACTACTTTAGGGTTTAGCGGACAGTA